>Ga0256885_1000521_pt1 | contig 12517 bp, 9 predicted proteins | sample MC6MC0493MT_FD_186344 | JGI IMG/M metagenome (GOLD analysis project Ga0256885, IMG submission 186344) | Metatranscriptome of enriched soil aggregate microbial communities from Iowa State University, Ames, United States - MC6-MC0493-MT... | ecosystem: Environmental > Terrestrial > Soil >...
ACGATTCCATCCATCGATAAATCCGTTGGATAAATCATGTCGGGATTCGATCTGGACCAGCTGCGCACACTGGTTGCCGTGCTGGATGCAGGCAGCCTGACGGCGGCCGCGCCCAAGGTGTTTTTGTCGCAGTCGTCCGTCAGCGAGCAGATGCGCAAACTGGAAGACCGTGCTGGCCAGCCGCTGCTCGTGCGCGGCAAGACGGGTGTTGCGGCCACGCCCGCGGGCGAACGCCTGCTGGCGCACGCGCGCGCCATTCTGGCTTTGAGCGACGAGGCCTACCGCGATCTGCGCGGCGTGGCGCTGCAAGGCGAGCTGCGGCTGTTCATCACTGACTACTTCCGTCCCGGTGACGTGGCGCGCATGCTGCGCCGCCTGAACGAGCAATATCCGCAAGTGCGGCTGCACGTAACCATCATGAAAAGCGGCGCGATCGAGGCCGCCTATGAACGCGGCGAGATTGATGTCGGCATCTCCATGTCGATCCAGGAACGGGGGGCGCCGCGAGCCCGTGCGCAAGGTGCGCTGCTGCGACGTGAACCGTTGCTGTGGATGGCGGCGGAAGGCGCAAGCGTGCCGCAACATGACGCCTTGCCGCTGCTGGTGTTGCCCGAAACTTGTGCGCTGCGTCAGTACGTAGAGCGCTTGCTATCCCGCCGAGGCGTGCCCTACACCGTGTCGCATGTGGCCTCGGGCGTGGCCGGTTTGCAGCTGGCGATTTCGGCGGGGTTGGGCGTGGCCTGCCTGAATGAATCGGCGTTGGCGCCAGGCATTGCGCGCTTGCACGCTCCGGGTTTGCCGGCCTTGCCGATGGTGGAATTTCGTCTGTTGCCCGCGCGCGCTGGCGAAAGTGAATTCATCGCGCTGGCGCGCGACGCCATCATCAAGGCGATGGCCTGATCGGCCAGCTGCCCGGATTCGCTCTGGCTTCCCGCCTGAAAATGATTGAAACTGCCGGAATCAAGCGGGACGAATCACAGGCTTTTTTCACCGAGACAGGATCATCCCTTTCACTGGAGAAGCAATGGGTGCCATCGATACACTCGCGCCGTTCATCGACGCGCGCAGCGACCGTTATGCTGACTTGAGCGACCGCATCTGGAGCCTGGCCGAGCTGCGCTATGACGAGCACAAGTCGGCCGAGCTGCACATCGCGATGCTTGAGGAAGCAGGCTTTCGCATCACGCGCGACGCCGCCGGCATTCCCACTGCGTTCGTGGCGGAAGCCGGCCAAGGCGGCCCCGTCATCGCCATTCTGGGCGAGTACGACGCGCTGTCGGGCTTAAGCCAGGAAAGCGGCGCCTTTGCCTGTGCGCCGTCGCCCGAGACGCCTAATGGCAACGGCCACGGTTGCGGCCATCATCTGCTGGGTACGGCCGCGCATTTCGCCGCCGTCGCCGTCAAGGAATTCCTGGAGGCCAAGCAGTTGCCCGGCACGATCCGGTTTTACGGCTGTCCGGCGGAAGAGGGCGGGTCTGGCAAGACCTTCATGGCGCGCGCGGGGTTGTTTGACGATGTGGATGCGGCGCTGACGTGGCATCCGGCGTCGCACACGGGCATTTTTTATCAGTCGTCACTGGCCAACATTCAGGCCTACTTCCGCTTTCGAGGCATTGCGGCGCACGCGGCGAACTCTCCGCATCTGGGCCGCAGTGCGCTGGACGCAGTGGAATTGATGAACGTGGGCGTGAACTATCTGCGCGAACACATGGTGCCGGACGCGCGCGTGCATTACGCCGTGACCAACAGCGGCGGCATATCGCCCAACGTGGTGCAGGCGCGCGCCGAAGTGCTGTACCTGGTGCGCGCACCGATCAATTCGCAAGCGGCCGACCTGTATGAACGGGTGAAGAACGTGGCGCGCGGCGCGGCGTTGATGACCGGCTGCGAGCTGGATATTGTGTTCGACAAGGCCTGCTCAAACTACATGCCGAACCGCGTGCTGAACGACGTGATGTACGCCAATATGCAGGCGCTGCAAGGGCCGGCCTACACGCCGGGCGAAGAGCAGGCGGCGCGCCGCATGTGGGATGCGATCAGCGAAGACGACATTGATAACGCGGGGAAAAACCTGGGCGCCGTGCTGCGCAATCCCACGCCCTTGTTCGCGGGCGTGGCGCCGTTTGACCCGGCCAAGACGGAGATCAGCTACGGCTCTACCGACGTGGGCGACGTCAGCTGGGTGACGCCCACGGCGCAGTGCTGGGGCGCTTGCTATGCGTATGGCACGCCGTTCCATTCGTGGCAGATGGTGGCGCAGGGCAAGATGTCGATGGCGCACAAGGGCATGGTGCATGCCGCGAAAATCATTGCGGCGACCGCTGCGGATTTGTATACGCAGCCTGACGCGTTGGCGCGCGCCAAGGAAGAATTGCTGGAGGCGCGCCGCGGTCAGCCGTACGTGTGCCCGATCCCGGCCGATGTCGTGCCGTCGTTCATGCGCAAGTGATGCCGGGCGGCGGGGCCGCTAGGAAATCCGGGATGTGACACGACACGCCCCGTCGCCAGGCGGCGGGGCGTGTCTGTTTTCCTGATGCGAAATCAGGCCGGCAGCGACGGCGCGTACTGCGCTTCCGATGTGACTTTTTCGTGGAATTCCACGACGCGGCGCACGACCTTGACGGGATCATCTTCGATGATGAAAAGATCCAGGTCATGCGCGCCGATCATGCCGTTGCTCAGCACCTGGTCGCCCAGCCATTCGACCAGGCCAGACCAGTATTCGCTGCCCACCAGCACGATGGGCGCCGGCGGAACCTTGCCCGTCTGGATCAGCGTCAACGCTTCGAAGAGCTCATCCAGTGTGCCGAATCCGCCCGGCATCGCCACGTAGGCGAAGCTGTGCATGAAGAACGTGGCCTTGCGCGAGAAGAAGTATTCGAACGACAGGCTGATGGTTTGGTATTCGTTGTTGTGCGCTTCGTGCGGCAGGCTGATGTTCAGCCCGATGCTGGTGCCGCCTGCCTCGAATGCGCCCTTGTTCGCGGCCTCCATGATGCCGGGGCCGCCCCCAGCGATCACCGCAAAACCGGCGCCGGCCAGGGCGGCCGAAATCGCAACGGTGGTTTCATAGTGGGGGGAATTGCGGCTGACTCGTGCGCTGCCGAAGACGCTGACTGCGGGCCCGATGTTTGCGAGCTTGTCTGCCGCCGTCCGTATCTCTGACATAATCAGCGGAATTTGTTTGCCGGCGGGTGTTTCCATATCTGCCTTTGTAACCATGAAAAAAACCTTATTACTGGTCGACGGTTCAAGTTACTTGTACCGCGCTTTCCACGCTATGCCTGATTTGCGCAATGCGCAAGGCGAACCTACGGGTGCGCTCTACGGCGTGGTGAACATGTTGCGCAAGCTTGTATCTGACCACAAGGCAGAGTATGCCGCATGTATTTTCGATGCTCGCGGCAAGACCTTCCGGGACGACCTCTATCCCGAGTACAAGTCGCACCGTCCTCCCATGCCGGAGGATCTGGCCGCGCAGATTGAACCCATCCACCGCGCCGTGCGCGCGCTGGGCTGGCCGGTGCTGGCCATTGAAGGGGTGGAAGCCGATGACGTGATCGGCACCCTGGCCAAGCGTGCCACCGAACACGACGTGCACACCATCGTCTCTACGGGTGATAAAGACCTGGCGCAGCTGGTCAACAGCCACGTCACGCTGGTCAACACCATGACGGGCGAAGTGCTGGACGAACCTGGCGTCGTCAATAAATTCGGCGTGCCCGCAGACCGCATCGTGGACTACCTGATGCTGGTGGGCGACACCGTCGACAACGTGCCGGGTGTGACCAAGGTCGGCCCGAAGACGGCCGTCAAATGGCTGAGTGAATTCGGTTCCATCGACAAGCTGATCGAAGGCGCCGATGGCATCAAGGGCGTGGCGGGCAACAACTTGCGTGAAGCCATTCCGAACTTTCCGCTGACGCGCCAATTGCTTACGGTCAAGTACGACTGTGACCTGACCGGCCATGTCGAAAGCGTGGACGACCTGACCCCGCGCGCGCGCGACGACGCCACGCTGACGGAACTGTACGAGCGCTATGGTTTCCGCACCTGGCTGCGTGACCTGACGGGCGACGCCGAACGCGTGCCCACGGGGGATGCGCGCATCGCCGCCGAGGCGCCCGCAGCGCCCACTGAAATCGACTACCGCATCATTTCTGACTGGGCTGAATTCGACGCCTGGTTTGAAAAGCTGCAAGGCGCGTCGCTGGTGGCGCTGGATACCGAAACGACTTCGCTTGATCAGATGCAGGCGCGGCTGGTGGGCCTGTCGCTGGCGGTGGAGCCGGGCGTGGCCTGCTACATCCCCGTGGCCCATCGCGGCCCGGACGGCGCCACCCAACTGCCCAAAGCCGAAGTGCTGGCGCGATTGAAGCCGTGGCTGGAAGACGCCTCGCGCGCCAAGCTGCTGCATCACGCCAAGTACGACGCCCATGTGTTCGCCAATGAAGGCATCAAGCTTGCGGGCATCACCGACGACACGATGCTGCAAGCCTACGTGCTGGAATCGCATCGGGGCGTGGGGCTGAATGATCTGGCCCAGCGCTATCTGGGCCGCAGCGGCGTGTCGTATGAAGACCTGTGCGGCAAGGGCGCCAAGCAGATCGGCTTTGACGAAGTGGCGGTGGACAAGGCCGGCCATTACGCCGCCGAAGACGCGGACTTCACCTTGCAGCTGCATCAGGTGTTGCGCCCGATGGTGGCGGCCGACGAAGGCTTGAACCGCATCTACCAGCTTGAAATCCAGGTGTCGGCGGTGCTGACCACCATCGAACGCAATGGCGTGAAGGTGGATGCGGCTGAGCTGGGCCGTCAAAGCCACAAGCTGGGCCAGGAAATGCTGCGGCTGGAACAAAAGGCCTATGAACTGGCCGGCCAGCCGTTCAACCTGAATTCGCCCAAGCAGTTGGGCGAGATTCTGTTTGAGCGCATGCAACTGCCCGTGGTGCGCAAGACCGCAAGCGGCGCGCCGTCTACGGACGAAGACGTGCTGACCAAGCTGGCGCAAGACTATCCGCTGCCGCAGGTGCTGCTGGAATATCGGGGTTTGTCCAAGCTGAAGTCCACGTACACGGACAAGCTGCCGCGCATGATCAACCCGGCGACGGGGCGCGTGCATACGCGCTATTCGCAGGCGGCGGTGATCACGGGCCGCCTGGCGTCGTCTGATCCCAACTTGCAGAACATTCCGGTGCGCACCGAGGCTGGCCGCCGTGTGCGCGAAGCGTTCATCGCTGAACAGGGCTTGTTGCTGTCGGCAGACTATTCGCAGATTGAACTGCGCATCATGGCGCATGTGTCCGACGACGAGAACCTGCAACGCGCCTTCGCCGCGGGCGAAGACATCCACCGGGCCACGGCCTCTGAAGTGTTCGGCGTGGCCTTGCCTGATGTGTCCACCGAGCAGCGCCGCGCGGCCAAGGCCATCAACTTTGGCCTGATCTACGGCATGGGCGTGTTCGGCCTGGCGTCCAACCTGGGCATCACGCGCGACGCGGCGCAGGCGTATATCGACCGCTACTTCGCCCGCTATCCCGGCGTGGCGATGTACATGGAAAACACCCGCCGCTTGGCGCGTGAGCAGGGCTACGTGGAAACGGTATTCGGCCGCCGGCTGCAATTGCCGGAAATCCGCGGGGCTTCGGGCCCGCGCCGGCAGGGCGCCGAACGGGCCGCCATCAACGCGCCCATGCAAGGCACCGCAGCTGACCTGATCAAGATGGCCATGGTGGCCGTGCAAGATTGGCTGGAAGCGGAAAAGCTGCAAACGCGCATGATCATGCAGGTGCACGATGAACTGGTGCTGGAAGCGCCGGACGCCGAGATCGACGTGGTCAAGGAAGCGTTGCCCCGTTTGATGTGTGCGGTGGCCGAGCTGCGCGTACCGCTGGTGGCTGAAGTGGGCATGGGCAAGAACTGGGAACAGGCGCACTAAGGGCGGCTACGCTTCGCCGGCTTGAACATCGGTGGGCCGTCTTCGGACGGCCCATTTCCGATTTTGGGATTGCAACAATATAATGTTGCGCTTCCCTCCCGCCTTTATTGCGTCCCCCAAATGTTGCTGCTCTGGGTCCTGCTTGCCACCGTAACCGGCGGGCTTATCGCCGTCTTTGTCGCCAGCTGGCTGGCCTACAGAGTGTTTGCCCAATACCTGCATCACATGGTCAGCCTGTCGGTGGGCGTGCTGTTGTCGGTGGCGCTGTTGCACCTGCTGCCCGAGGCTTTTGAAGGCGCGGTGGGCGATGCCCATGCGTTGTTCGGGCTGATGCTGGCCTCGCTGATCGGCTTCTTCGTGCTGGAGAAGATTGCGCTGCTGCGTCACAGCCATCACCACGAGGGCGACGGCCACCACCATCACAAGGGCCACGACCATCACGAAGCGGGCCGTGGCGGCATGCTGATTCTGATCGGCAGTTCGTTGCACAACCTGTGCGACGGCGTGCTGGTGGCGGCGGCCTTCCTGACCGATCCGCTGCTGGGCGTGCTGACGGCGGCGTCGATCATCGTGCATGAAGTGCCGCACAAACTGAGCGATTTCGTCGTGCTGCTGAATGCGGGCCTGGCTCGCCGCCGGGCGTTTTCGCTGATTCTCTTCACCAGCTTGTGTTCAGCCGTGGGCGGCATAATAGGGTACTTCGTGCTGCAGCAGGCGCAGGGCTGGGTGCCGTATGTCTTGGTGGTTGCCGCCAGCAGCTTCCTCTATATCTCGGTGGCCGATCTGATGCCGCAGATGCACGAACGGGTATCCCTTTCGGATGCCGTCCCGCAATTGCTGCTGGTAGGCGTGGGCGTGGCGCTGATCTACAGCGTGACGACTCTGATGCACCATGGACACGAGCACGGGGCCGACGCCGGCCACGGCGCGCCCCATGCGGAGCACGCTCACCCGCACTAGGGCGCGCACGGACGGGATGCCCGGCCGTCTTCGATTCCACCCTAGGAGTGTGCCCATGAGTTTTTCCGCCGCCGCCGGTAACGTCGCGCCTACCGTCATCCATACCGACACGAATGGATTGGTCCACGGGGACTTCAAACTGCCCGTGGCCGATGGTTCCATCGCCGCCTATTACGCGGCCCCTGAAGGCCGCCGCGACCTGCCCATCGTGCTGGTTGTGCAAGAAATCTTCGGCGTGCACGAGCACATCAAGGATTTGTGCCGCCGCGTCGCCAAGGCCGGCTACCTGGCCGTTGCCGCCAACCTGTATGAACGCCAGGGCGACGCCTCCGTCTACACCGACATCCCGAAACTCATCGCCGAACTGGTCAGCAAGGTGCCCGACGAGCAGGTGTTTGCAGACCTGGACGCCAGCGTGGCCTGGGCCGCGCAGAACGGCGGCGACGCCAAGCGTGTGGCCGTGACGGGCTTTTGCTGGGGCGGCCGCCTGACCTGGATGTATGCCGCGCACAATCCCGATGTGAAGGCCGGCGTGGCCTGGTACGGCAAGCTGAGCGTGGGCCACGGCCCGCTGATCAAGCGCGTAGCCTTCGACGTGGTGAACGAATTGCATGGCCCCGTCCTGGGCTTGTACGGCGCGAAGGACGCCAGCATTCCGCTGGCTGACATCGAGACCATGAAGATGAAGCTGGCTGCGGGCAACGCCGCCGCCAAGCAGTCAGAGTTCGTGGTGTACCCGGACGCCGACCACGCGTTCCTGGCGGACTACCGGGCCAGCTACAAGCCGGAAGCGGCGAAAGATGGCTGGAGCCGGATGCTCGGTTGGTTCCAGCGCTATCTGTAGGGATAAAAAACCGGCCCAAGGGCCGGTTTCTTTTTTGTTCAGTTCCCGGCTTCGCGCAGCCGGCTTGGCAGCAGTTCGCCGTGTCGGGCCAGCAGCGGGTACGCCGCTGCGCCCACCAGATGCGAGTTGATGCCCTTCATGTCGCGCAGAATATCCAGATACAGCGCGCCGACTTCGGCGGCGTCGACCTGACCGGCCTTGATCTTTTGCAGGTGCGTCTCGGACGCCTGGATTTCGATGGTGCGGAAACGCGCCTTCTCGCCGGCAAGGGCCCGGGCCTGGCGCAGATCGTCGTTGACGAACAGGGCCGCGGCTTGGCGCTCGTTGGCGATCAGCTGGCCCAGCGTGTCGTCCAGGCTGGCGCGCTGTTCGGGCGAGAAGGTCCAGCCCTGTTTGCGCAGCTTGGCGACGTGGCTCAAGAGGCCATGGTGGGCGATGTCGCCCGCGTGCCCGATGTTGCTGGTGAAGGCCAGGATGTCATCCATGCGCTGCACGTCGTCGCGCGTCATGTTTTCCTGATCCAGCGTGGCCAGGTAGGTGGTGATGGCGTTTTCCAGCTTGTCCAGCGCGGCGTCCAGCTGGCGCGCCTGGACCATGCGGTGGCGGTTGTCGCGCTTGAACCCGGCGCGCGCGTACAGCAGCAGCGTTTGCACCATATCGGCCATGCGCAGCGCTTCGCGCGCGGCATTGCCCAGCGCCACGGCCGGCACGTCGTGCGCCCACTCGTCCAGATATTGGGGACGGGAAGGGTCGTTCGGGTCGGCGCGCTTGGGCAGCCAGCGGGTGAGCAGGGCGGCGTAGGGCGTGAGCAGCGGCAGGAACACCAAGGCGATCACCGCGTTGAACAGCGTGTGAAAGTTGGCCACGGCGCGCGCCGGGTCGCTCGCCATGTCGCTCATCAGCGGTTGCAGCACGGGCAGCAGAATCAGGCCGGCCAGCACGCCCAGCACGCGGGTCAGCAGGTTGCCCAGCGGCAGGCGGCGGGCGGCCGGGTCGTCGCCCGTCACGCCTTCGATCATCGGATTGATGGCGGTGCCCAGGTTGGCGCCCAGCACCAGCGCAAAGGCCACGTGCGGCGCCACCATGTGGTGGCTGGCCAGCGACATCACCAGCACCACCACGGCCACGCTGGAGTGCGCGGCCCAGGTGAAGGCGGCTGACAGCAGCACGGCAGCCACCGGCTGGGTGGACAGCGCGTCAAGAATCATGCCCAGCATGGGGGCGGTCTGGAACGGCTCGAAGAGTTCAACCAGTTGATGCAGCGACAGCAGCAACAGCCCCAGTCCGATGAACACCCGGCCCAGGTCGCGGGTGCGGCCCGGCGGATAGCGCCGGAACATCCACACGCCCGCCAGGATCAGGATCGGAGCCAGCGAGGTCAGGTCAAACGACAGCAGCTGCACGATCAGCGTGGTGCCGACGTTGGCGCCCAGCATGGCGGCCAGGGCGGGCACCAGGCCAACCACGCCGCCTGCGGCGAAGCCGGTAATCATCAGGCCGGTGGCGGTGCTGCTTTGCAGGGCGGCGGTGATGCCCAGCCCGGCGGCAAAGGCACGCAAGCGCGTGCCCAGCGCTTTGCCCAGCGCCGCGCCCAAGGCCGCGCCGAAAGCGCGCTGGACGCCCGTTTGGACCATGTGCACCCCCCAAAGAAGGAGCGCGACGTAGCCGGCGAAGTCAAGCAGGGTAATAAGTCCAGACATCCAGGGGTAGTTCCGTTCTTTTTATGACATGAAATAATTTTGTAATGATCGCACGCCTGACCGGGCGGCGGAACCCGGCGGCGCAATACAGCTTACGCCCGTCGGGCCTTTACTGCGCGCGGCTGTGGCTACGCGTATCATTGCCTGACTATTCTTTGATGTACTGGAGTTTCGCGTGGCCGTTTCCGTATTCGATCTGTTCAAGATAGGCATAGGCCCGTCTAGCTCCCATACGGTGGGCCCGATGCGGGCCGCATTGCTATTTGCGCAGGGGCTTGAACGCGACGGCCTGATCCCCCAAGTCGCCTATGTGCGCGCCGAAATGTACGGCTCGCTGGGCGCCACCGGCAAGGGCCACGGCACCGACAAGGGCGTGCTGCTGGGCCTGATGGGCGAAGCCCCCGACACGGTTGACCCGGCCGCGATTGCCGGCATGCTGGCCTCGGTGCGCGCCAGCCGCCAGTTGCCGCTGCTTGGCCGTTTCCCCGTGCCCTTCATTGAGAAGGAACACATGGTGTTCTACCGCCGCGAAGCGATGGCCGAACACCCCAATGGCATGAAGTTTCACGCCATCGGCGCCAACGGCGAGTCGCTGCGTGAATCGCGCTATCTGTCGGTAGGCGGCGGCTTTGTCGTAACGGCCGGCGCGTCGAACAGCCAGGTCATTGCCGCGCATAACCAGTTGCCCTATCCGTTTCGCACAGGCCGTGAACTGCTGACCATGTGCCGCGAAAGCGGCATGACCGTGGCGCAACTGATGATGCAAAACGAGCTGACCTGGCGCGAAGCGTCTGAAACGCACAGCGGGCTGGACCGTATCTGGCAGGTCATGCAGGACTGCGTGGCGCGGGGCTGTGGCATCAATTACCCGGAAGCCGATGGCGAATTGCCCGGCCCGCTGCGCGTGCGCCGCCGTGCGCCCGAGCTCTACCGCAACCTGACGCAGCGCGCCGAACGCACGTTGTCAGACCCCTTGTCGGTGATGGACTGGGTCAACCTGTACGCCATGGCCGTCAATGAAGAAAACGCGGCGGGTGGGCGTGTGGTGACGGCGCCGACCAACGGCGCGGCTGGCATCATCCCGGCAGTGCTGCATTATTACGACCGCTTCGTGCCGGGCGCCAACAGCGACGGCGTGCGCAATTTCCTGCTGACCGCCGCAGCGGTGGGGCTGCTGTACAAGTACAACGCCTCGCTGTCGGGGGCCGAAGTGGGCTGTCAGGGCGAAGTGGGCGTGGCGTGTTCGATGGCCGCGGGCGGCTTGGCGGCCGCTTTGGGCGGCACCGTCGAGCAGGTTGAGAACGCCGCCGAGATCGGCATGGAGCACAACCTGGGCCTGACGTGCGACCCCGTGGGCGGGCTGGTGCAAATTCCCTGTATCGAGCGCAACGCCATGGCTTCCATCAAGGCCGTGAACGCGGCGCGGATGGCGCTGCGCGGCGACGGGCAGCACTATGTGTCGCTGGACTCGGTCATCAAGACGATGCGCGAAACGGGCGCCGACATGAAGACGAAGTACAAGGAAACCGCGCGGGGCGGCTTGGCGGTGAACATCGTCGAGTGCTGACCCAGCTGTAAGCGGGTGCGTGGCTCAGGCCTTCATCCTGGCCGTAACCTCGGCCTCGATCCGGCAATCCGCCGGCCCAAGAAAAAGCCCCTCTGAGACGAGGGGCTTTTTACTGCCTGCCTGCGCGTGGTGCAGGGCTCAGACCACGCGTGCGTTTTGCAGCGCGGCGATGCGCGAGGGGATCGGCGGGTGCGACGCGAACATGGCTGCCAGACCGCCCTTGCCGGTGATGCCCGAGGCTTCAAACGACTTGGGCAAATCGCCCGGTTCCAGGCCGCCCAGGCGCGCCAGCGCGCGGATCATCGGTTCGCGCGCGCCCATCAGGTGAGCCGAACCGGCGTCGGCGCGGTATTCGCGCTGGCGCGAGAACCAGGCCACGATGATCGAGGCCAGCACGCCGAAAATGATTTCACAGACCAGCACGGTGATGTAGTAGCCCGGGCCGATGCCGCGTTCGTTCTTGAACACGACGCGGTCGATGAAGTAGCCGACCACGCGCGCCAGGAACACGACGAACGTGTTCACCACGCCTTGGATCAGCGTCAGCGTGACCATGTCGCCGTTGGCGATGTGGGCCACTTCATGCGCGAGCACGGCCGCGACTTCTTCTTCGCTCATGCTTTCGAGCAGGCCCGTCGACACGGCAACCAGCGAGTCGTTCTTGAACGCGCCGGTGGCGAATGCGTTGGGGGCGCCTTCATAGATTGCGACTTCCGGGCGGCCGATGCCGGCGCGGTCGGCCAGCTGGTGCACGGTGTCGACCAGCCAGGCTTCGCGCTGGTTGCGCGGCGCGTTCGGGTCCAGCACTTGTGCGCCGGTGCTCCATTTGGCCATCGGCTTGCTGATCAGCAGCGAGATGATCGCGCCGGTAAAGCCCACGACCACCGAGAAGATCAGCAGGGCGTTCAGGTTCAGGCCATTGGCGGTGATGTAGCGGTCTACGCCCAGGATGCGCAGCGTGGCCGACAGCACGAGCATGACGGCCAGGTTGGTGATGACGAACAAGACAATGCGTTTCATGTTTTTTGTGTTCCTCTGCGAGCGGGAAATACCCGGGGTTCGACATGGCGGCGGCCTGCCAGTTCCCCGACTCGCCGGCGCCGCTCCCGGTGACGGAGAGTATAGTATCGCTTTCCCCTATTTCTCCCCCACTTTTCCCTTAGCGCAGACCCCCAAATGCAGGCTCTTTGGATGTTGCTGGCGTCCGCCATGTTCGCCATCATGGGGTCGTTCGTGAAGCTCGGCACCGAGCACGGCGCGTCGTTGCCGCAGATCGTGCTTTTCCGCGGGCTCCCCTCCGTCATTCTGTTGCTGCTGTGGGCGCGAGCCGGCCGGCAATCCATCATCCCCACCAGTTGGAAGCTGCACATCTGGCGCAACTTGTCTGGCGTCACGTCGATGTGGCTGGGGTTTTTCGCGATCTCGCATTTACCGCTGGCTACCGCCACCAGCCTGAACTACACGGCGCCGCTGTTCATCGCCTGTTGGATGTTGGGCTGGGGCGGCGC
>Ga0256885_1000530_pt1 | contig 12416 bp, 11 predicted proteins | sample MC6MC0493MT_FD_186344 | JGI IMG/M metagenome (GOLD analysis project Ga0256885, IMG submission 186344) | Metatranscriptome of enriched soil aggregate microbial communities from Iowa State University, Ames, United States - MC6-MC0493-MT... | ecosystem: Environmental > Terrestrial > Soil >...
ACTTCGCTGTCCGAATCGGTGTTGACGTTGCGGCGGTCCTGCTCGAACACCTGCTGGCGCAGGTCCTCGGTGTTGATCAGGTTGCCGTTGTGGGCCAGCGCGATGCCGTACGGCGAATAGACGTAGAACGGCTGTGCCTCGTCCATGCCTTCCGAACCGGCGGTCGGATAGCGCACATGGGCGATGCCGACGCTGCCTTCCAGGGTGGACATGGTGCGTGCATCGAAGACATCGCGGACCAGGCCGGTGGCCTTCTGCACCCGCAGGCGGCTGCCGTTGACGGTGGGGATGCCCGCCGCGTCCTGGGCGCGATGCTGGAGGACGGTCAAGCCGTCATACAACTGCCCGGCGACGTTCTGGTTGCCGACGATTCCGACGATGCCACACAGGATGCGAGGTCTCCGCTGGGCTGTGCCCAGTTACAAGGAAGGTGGCCGTACCTGGCCAGAGTTGTCGCCGCGTCTGCGGTCGACATTGGCCGGGTCGTCCGGCTCGATGCTGCCCGGTAGTGCTGGGGCGTCCGGGCGCACTTCGGCCGGATCGTATGCCTCGCCCTGTTCCGCCTTCGCAGGCCGCAGCCATCCGCTGCCCGCCACTATCTGACCGAGTACGCCATTATCGCCTGTCGCCCCCGGCTTGCCCACTCCGGCGCCGGCGCTCTTGCCCAGCTCCATCAACGCAGATGGGGACAGCGCGTCCATCGGCAAGGCCTTGGGCAGCAGGTCGGTGCCCGGCACCTGCCACTGCGGCAGCTTGCTGTTCATCCACGCTACGGCCGGGTTCAGCACCGGGCGCAGCGCCGAGCCGCGCCAGGAGGGTTCGGCGGTAAGCGGGGTGAAACCGGCCAGCAACAGCAGCACCGCCGCAATCAGCCCGCCACGCACGGCACCGAGGACCCCGCCCAGCAGGCGGTCCAGGCTGCCCAGCATGTTGCGGTGGACGATGGCCTTGATGACCATGCCGATCACGGCGACCACGACCATCACGCCGATGCCGACGCTCAGGTAGCCGCCGATGAAATGCTCGCCGCCGGGCGCAGCCGGTGCGGCCCACCAGCGTGCGGCGTCATTGCCGAAGGCAAAGGCCGCCCAGGCGGCCACCAGCCACGATACGGTGCCGATGACGATGCCCACGAAGCCGCGCAGCAACCCAAGCAGGGTGGAGGCGGCGATCACGATCAGCAGCACCACGTCGATCATGGCGCCCCGCTCCTTCGGCGGCGCTGGCAACGGGGCTGCGTACAGGTCATGGGTGCGGTCGCACCATGCCGGCCACGCCGACCTTGGCGGCGACCTGCGCCTTCAACTGTTCAGCATCGGCGCGGTTGGCGACCGGCCCGACACGGACACGGTGCAGGCTGCCCTTTTCGGTACGCACCTGCTCGACGAAGGCGCTGAAGCCTGCCGCGCGCACCTTGTCGCGCAGGGCGTTGGCATCGTTGGCCTGGCCGAATGCGCCGAGCTGTACGGCAAAACCCACTCCGCTGGCGGCCGGTGCGGCCGGCGTGCTCGGCGGCGTGGCCGGCTTGCTGGCGGTCGCTTCCGGCTTGGGCTCGGGCTTCGGTTCCGGCTTGGCCACCGGCTTGGCCGGCTCCGGCTTGGCGGCCGGCGGCGCTGCTGCGGTCGGCGTACTCGGCGGCAGGCTTTCACTGCGCACTGGGTTGCCGGTCGCCGACGGCGTGGCCGCCGCGACGGGAGTACTGGCGCTCGGCGCGGGCGTCGGTGTGCTTGCCACCGGTGCGCTGGTCGAGGGCTTCGCATCGAGCGTGATGACTTCTGCCTTCACGTCTGCACGCACCTTCACCGCCTGCAGCCGGGCCGCTTCGGCCTGGGCACGGTCGGCATACGGCCCAACGCGAACGCGCCAGGCCGGGCGACCGTTGATCGATGCGGTCTCGATGAAGCCCGGAAGCTGCGAACGCTTGAGGTAGGCGATCACCGCATCGGCGTCGGCCTGGCTGCCGTAGGCGCCGAAGGTCACCGCGTAGTTACCGGCGGCGACGGCTGGCGAGGTGTCCACGGTCGGCGGTGCCGCCGGGGCGGCGGCCTCCTCGACGGGACGGGCCTGGCCACTCTGCAACCCTGTGGCGCCGCCGGCCGGTGCGACCAGCGGCAGTTCACGGGTTTCAAACTGGCCATCGGTCGGCGCATCGGGCGCGGCGATCGGCACAGAAGCGACACCGCTGTCCGGGGCCGGGCCCTTGACGAGCATCGGCAGGAAAATGACGGCCAAGGCCACCAGGACGATGGCACCAATCAGACGCTGTTTCAGGGGCGTATCCACGTAGGGCAGGCGGCAGGCTGGACGTTGCGGTCGATTATACGGGTGCGCGACCGCACGGCGTCGGTAATGGCTGAACGGCGGTCAGGCGTGGGCCTGCAGCCATTGCAGCGCAGCGGCGGCGGTATGGAAGGAACCGAATACCAGCACCCGGTCGCCGCGCTCGGCGCGGGCCAGCACCTGCGCCATCGCCTGTTCGACCGTGCCGGCCAGCGCCGCAGTGGTTGCCGCGGTATCTGCCAGCCGTGCCTGCAGTTCCGCCGCACTCTGCCCACGCGCGCCATCCAGCCCGGCCAGGGTCCAGTCGCTCACCACCTCCTGCAGGGCCTGCACCACGCCCACGGCGTCCTTGTCCTGAAGCGCGGCGTATACCGCCAGGGTGCGCCCGGGGGATGCCTCGGCCTTCAGCGCGCGCGCCAGCTGGCCGGCTGCCTGCGGGTTGTGGCCGACATCGACGCGAACCTGCACGCCATCGCGCTCGAACGCCTGCAGGCGCCCGGCGATGCGCGCCGCTGCCACGCCTGCGGCCCATGCCGCGCGCGGCACCGGCCTGTCCAACGCGCGCAGTGCCGCGATCGCCGCACCGGCGTTGGCCAGCTGGATCGGCCCGGCCAGCGTCGGCGTCGGCAGTTCCAGGCGGGTGCCGACATCGCGCCAGCGCCAACGCTGCGCGTCGATCGGTTCGTAGAAATAGTCGCTGCCGCCGCGGATCGCATTGGCACCCACCAGGTAGGCGCGCGCCAGCACGCTCGACGGCGGATCGGTCTCGCCCAGGATCACCGGCTTCCAGCCGCGGATGATGCCGGCCTTCTCCGCACCGATGGCCTCGCGGTCCTCGCCCAGCCATTCGGCGTGATCGATGTCCACGGTGGTGATCACCGCCACGTCGGCGTCGACGATGTTGACCGCATCCAGCCGGCCGCCGAGGCCCACTTCCAGCACGGCCAGATCAAGATCGGCATCGGCAAACAACTGCAGCGCGGCCAGCGTTCCGTACTCGAAGTAGGTCAGCGTCACATCACCGCGCGCTGCCTCGACCGTGTTGAACGCGGCCACCAGTGCGGCGTCATCGACATCCTGGCCATCGATGCGCACGCGCTCGTTGTAGCGCAGCAGGTGCGGCGAGGTGTACGCGCCGACCTTCCAGCCCGCAGCGCGCGCGATGGCCTCGATGAAGGCGACGGTGGAACCCTTGCCGTTGGTACCACCGACCACGATGGTGTGCCTGGCCGGCGTGCCCAGGCCCATCGCGGTGGCCACGGTGCGCACGCGCTCCAGTCCCATGTCGATGCTGGCTGGATGCTGGCGTTCAATGTAGTCCAGCCATTCGGCCAGAGTGGTCGGGGTGTTCTTCACGGCAAGGCTTCCAACAGGTACAGGTGGTTCAGGACAGGAAATTCAGAGTGCGCGGTGCTTGGCTTCGCCGAAGAACGGCGTGTGGTGAGCGCAGTCGTTCAGGCGCACCACTTCCAGGCTGTCCAGGTCGGCGCCTTCAAGCAGGTTGAGCGTGGTCGGTGCCTGGCGGAAGGTCCACAGCCGCGACAACGGCAGGCCCAGCACCTTGCACAGGATCACCCGGTTGACTGCATCGTGGGCGACCACCAGCAGGGTGTCGTGTTCGCCAAGGCCTTCGGCGGCGCGGGCCAGGCCCCGCCAGCTGCGCTCCAGCACCAGGCGCAGCGATTCGCCACCGGGCATCAGCACAGTGTCCGGTTCATTGCGCCACGCCTGCAGGCGCGACGGGTCTTTTTCGTTGATTTCGCTGGCCAGCAGGCCTTCCCACTCACCGTGGGCGATTTCCTGCAGCTCCGGCTCGGTCAGCAGCATGTCGGCGCGTGCAGCACCCAGGGCCAGTTGCGCGGTGCGTTGGGCGCGCGACAGCGGCGAGGCGACCGCACGGGTGATGTCCACCGAAACCAGGCGGGCGCCAAGCGCCTGGGCCTGGGCCTCACCGATGGGCGAAAGCGGGATGTCGATCTGGCCCTGGTAGCGGCCTTCGGCGTTCCACGGCGTTTCGCCGTGACGGGCAAGCAGGATGCGCATGCGAACAAGGGGTCCTTGGGGGAGGAGTTCCGGCGCATGTTCACATCCTGTGAAGTGCGCGGAACAGGGATGATACCTGTTCGGCGGACCGGGCCGGACGGGGCATGAAAAAACCCCGCGACAGACGTCGCGGGGTTTCAGGAACTCCGGCTATCTGGTCGAGGTTGCCGGCCAGCGGCCGGCACTACCGCAACCGGGTTATTTGGCCAGGTTCAGTTCCTTCAGCAGCTGCGGCGCCGGCGCCACTTCCTGCATGATCCACTGCATGTAACGGCTGTCGACGGCGATCATGCGGGTCATCACCGGATCGAACACCCAGTTCGAGCTCACCGACTCCCAGTTGCCATCGAAGGCCAGGCCGACCAGCTTGCCGTTGGCATCGAGCACCGGCGAACCGGAATTGCCGCCGGTGATGTCCAGGTTGGACAGGAAGTTCACCGGCACCGAGCCGATGCGCTTGTCTTCCAGACCGCCGTAACGCTTGGCCTTGACCGCCTCCAACAGTGCCTTGGGCGAATCGAACGGGTCTTCGCCGGTTTCCTTCGCCGCCACCCCTTCCAGGGTGGTGAACGGGGTGTAGTTCACGCCGTCCTTGCCGTAGCCCATGACGTTGCCGAAGGTGATGCGCAGCGACAGGTTGGCGTCCGGATAGACGAACTCGCCCTTGCTCTTTTTGTAGTCGGCCACGGCCTGCAGGTACAGCGGGCGCGATACCAGCGACTCGCCTTCGCGGGTCTTCTTCTGCTCTTCCTGCTGCAGCAGCGCCGGCATCACCGCCACCGCGTACTGGATCGCCGGATCGGTGCTGGCCTCGAAGGCGGCGCGATCGGCCTTGAACCACTTCAGGCGCTCATCCAGGCTGCCCAGCTTGGTGCCCGAGAGCTTGCCGACCAGGCCCTGCACGGCCGCCGCATCGCTGCCCGCCAGCCACTGGTTGAGCACCTCGTTGCTGCGCTGCGCGGCCGGCAGGGCCACGTACTGGCTCAGCCAGTAGGTCTGCAGCTGCTGGTCCATGCGCGGCACGTAACGGCGGTCCATCTGCTTCAGGCCGCCTTCGATCGAGGGCAGATCGCGTTCCTGGTAGCCGACTTCACGCTCGGCATCGGCCTTGCTGCGTTCGATCGACAGGCGATACAGAGTGATCGCCGAGCCCACTGCGGACGTACTGTTGAACTGGCTGACGAACAGGTCGCGCTCACGCGTGGTCTTGCTGGTGTCCAGGTGCTGGACCAGCTGCGCATGCGCAGCCAGGGCCGGCTTGCCGGCGGCACCGCGCTTCTTCAGCCAGGCCAGCACGGCGGCTTCTTCGGCCTGCTTCTGGCCGGCTGCGTCGATACGCTTGAAACCTTCCAGCTGGCCGGCATAGTTCTTGGCCACGTTGTTCATGCTGGCCGCGGTGGCGGCGTACTTCACCTTGACGTCCGGGTCGGCCTTGCCGGCCTCGTCGATCATCTTCAGCACCGCGTTGTAGTGGCGCGCGATGGTCGGGTAGGTCCAGCTGGCGGTTTCATTGAACTCGCCGGCCAAGGCGTAACGGTTGGTACGGCCCGGGTAGCCGGCCACCATCACGAAGTCGTCGGCGCCCAGTGGCTGGTCGGCGAACTTCAGGAAGTGCTTGGGCTGGTAAGGCACGTTGTCGGCCGAGAAGGCGGCCGGCTTGCCGTCCTTGCCCACGTAGGCGCGGTAGAACGAGAATTCGCCGGTGTGGCGCGGCCACATCCAGTTGTCGATGTCGCCGCCGAACTTGCCGACGCTGCTGGGGGGCGCGTAGACCCGGCGCACGTCCTTGATTTCCATGTTGCGGAACAGGCGGTAGGTGTTGCCACCGGAGAAGCTGTACAGGCGGCAGCGGAAGCCGGCATCGGCTTCACAGGCGGCCGTCTGGGCCTTGTCGAAGGCGTCCAGCGCGCGGGTCCGGGCCAGCGGGTTCTTGCCGGCGGCGGCGATGGCGGCCTTGGCCTGGTCGGTGACGTCGGTGATCTGGTCCAGCACGAACACGCGGGCGTTCGGGCCGGCGCTCAGTTCGTCCTTCAGGGTCGGGGCGTTGAAGCCATCCTTGATCAGGTTCTTCTCGGCGGTCGAGTTCAGCTGGATCGCGCCATAGGCGCAGTGGTGGTTGGTGACCACCAGGCCCTGCGGGGAGACGAAGCTGGCGGTGCAGCCGCCCAAGGCCACGACCGCACCCATCGGGTCGCCGGTCAGGTTGGAGATCTGCTCCGGGGACAGCTTCAGGCCGGCCTGCTTGAGCGGGCCGGCGATTTCCGGCAGCTGCTGCGGCACCCACATGCCTTCAGCGGCATGGGCGACCTGGACCAGCCCAAGGCTGGCGACGACGGAGAAGGCAAGCAGGTTCGAGCGCATTGAGCAGCCCCTGGTGAAAGAACCGCCGAGTGTAGCCCAGCCCCCTGCCCCGGCCCGATCCCCGGAAGTCATGGGCCGGGCCATGCCGCCGTCCGCCGGGCATGGCCCGGCGAGCGCAGCGGCGCCGTTCGAAACGCCCCTGCACGCCCGCCTTTCGTTCCGCCAACGCACCCGCAGCGCAACATGGGAATTCCGCGCAGCCCTCTATAATCCGCGTATTACCCCAGACGAGTTCCACCCCGATGGCGCAGCAAACAATGAAGGCCCTGGTCAAACGCGAAGCCGCCAAGGGCATCTGGCTGGAAGAGGTTCCGGTCCCCACCCCCGGCCCGAACCAGGTCCTGATCAAGCTGGAAAAGACCGCCATCTGCGGTACCGACCTGCACATCTATCTGTGGGACGAGTGGAGCCAGCGCACGATCAAGCCGGGCCTGACCATCGGCCACGAGTTCGTCGGCCGCATCGCCGAGATCGGCCCGGGCGTAACCGGCTATGAGATCGGCCAGCGCGTCTCCGCCGAAGGCCACATCGTCTGCGGCCATTGCCGCAATTGCCGCGGTGGCCGCCAGCACCTGTGCCCGAACACCGTGGGCATCGGCGTGAACGTCAATGGCGCCTTCGCCGAATACATGGTGATGCCGGCCAGCAACCTGTGGCCGATCCCCGACCAGATCCCGTCCGAGCTGGCCGCCTTCTTCGATCCGTACGGCAACGCCGCGCACTGCGCGCTGGAGTTCAACGTGATCGGCGAGGACGTGCTGATCACCGGCGCCGGCCCGATCGGCATCATCGCCGCGGGCATCTGCAAGCACATCGGTGCGCGCAACGTGGTGGTCACCGACGTCAACGATTTCCGCCTGAAGCTGGCCGCCGACATGGGCGCCACCCGCGTGGTCAACGTGTCCAACACCTCGCTCAAGGACGTGATGAAGGAGCTGCACATGGAGGGCTTCGATGTGGGCCTGGAAATGAGCGGCAACCCGCGCGCGTTCAACGACATGCTCGACTGCATGTACCACGGCGGCAAGATCGCCATGCTCGGCATCATGCCCAAGGGCGCTGGCTGCGACTGGGACAAGATCATCTTCAAGGGCCTGACCGTGCAGGGCATCTACGGCCGCAAGATGTACGAGACCTGGTACAAGATGACCCAGCTGGTGCTGTCCGGCTTCCCGCTGGGCAAGGTGATGACCCACCAGCTGCCGATCGATGAGTTCCAGAAGGGCTTCGACCTGATGGAACAGGGCAAGGCCGGCAAGGTGGTGTTGAGCTGGAACTGATCTGCTGTGCCTTCGGCACAGGTGATCAACGGACCATTCCACCTTCTCCCCGCGCCGTTGGCGCGCCCCCTTGAACAACAGGGGGCGGTTCTCCAGCAAGGGTGCCGGTGTGAGGCCAGCATTGAAAAGGCGCCCATCCGGGCGCCTTTTTTGTTCGCGAGGTGGCCGGCGGTGTCCGGTGCCGGCCAGTGGCCGGCTACTTGCCCACTGCCACGGTGAACACCACGCGGTTGTCGGCCAGCTTGCCGGAGTTGTCGCGGCCGTTGCCGTCGGTGCCGTAGTAGCCCAGGCCCAGGTTGAACAGGCCGAACTGGCGGCTCACGCCGACATTCCAGTCGGTGTAATCCTTGGAAATGCCTTCTTCGAAGGTGCTGCGGCCGACGTTCGCGCTCAGGGTGAACTCCTGCGGCAGTGCCCACTCGCCGCCCACGGCGTAGTACCACGCATCGGTGCCCGAATTGAACACGTCGTTGGTGTAGGTCACGGTCAGGCTGTACTGCTTGGCGAACGTGGTCTTGGTGATGAACTCGTTGTAGGCCAGCTCGCTGGAGCCCGGGTAGGTATAGCGGTTGAGCAGCAGGTCCAGGTTGACGTTGTCGGTCACGTCGACGGCGTAGCCGATCAGGTAGTCGACCTCGGCATCCGGGCCGCCATCGCCGAAGTCCACACCCGAGCCCCAGACACCGGCGTACAGGCCGACCGGCGAGGTATAGGTGAAACCGGCCTGGATCGTCGGATCCTCGTCGGTCTGGGACACACCACGGAACACGTAGTCCGAGACGCCGGTGACGTTCCAGCTGAAGGGAGAGGCGGCCTCGTCCTGGGCACTGGCGGCGAACGGGGCAAGCAGGGCGGCGCAGAGCACAACGGCGGCGGTACAGCGCGTGGCGTGGTTCATGCGGGGTCTCTCCAGACGTGGGGGTGGGCGGAACGGTGCGGTTTACAGTTTTTTAACCTGATTGATATTGCGATGCAACAATCACGTCTGCAACCGTCCCTCGCCCTGCGCCGCCCGGATCACCCGGCGGCGCAACCCGGCCGCTGCCTGCGACAGGTAAAATCCCCGGTTTCCCGTGCCGAAGACTGCCTGCCATGACCGACGCCACCACCGCCTCGTTGACCCAGCATTACGTTGAAGAACTGGAGGCGATCCGCGCCCAGGGCCTGTTCAAGTCCGAACGCATCATCACCAGCCCGCAGTCGGCCGAGATCACCCTGGACGACGGGCGCACCGTGCTCAACTTCTGCGCCAACAACTACCTGGGCCTGGCCGATCACCCGGACCTGATCCAGGCCGCCAAGGACGCGCTGGATACCCACGGCTTCGGCATGGCATCGGTGCGCTTCATCTGCGGTACCCAGGACCTGCACAAGCAGCTGGAAAAGCAGATCGCCGGGTTCTTCGGCAAGCAGGACACCATCATGTACGCGGCCTGTTTCGATGCCAACGGCGGCCTGTTCGAGCCGCTGCTGGGCGAGCACGACGCGATCATTTCCGATGCGCTCAACCATGCCTCGATCATCGACGGCGTGCGCCTGTGCAAGGCCAAGCGTTTCCGCTACGCCAACTGCGACATGGCCGATCTGGAAGCCCAGCTGCAGGCGGCCGATGCGGCCGGCTGCAAGACCAAGCTGATCACCACCGACGGGGTGTTCTCGATGGACGGCTTCATCGCCCCGCTCGATGAGATCACCGCACTGGCCAAGAAGTACAACGCGCTGGTGCACATCGACGAATGCCATGCCACCGGCTTCCTCGGTGCGACCGGCCGCGGCTCGGCCGAGGTCAAGGGCGTGCTGGAGAAGATCGACATCATCACCGGCACCCTGGGCAAGGCCATGGGCGGTGCACTGGGCGGTTTCACCTGCGCCAGCGCCGAAGTGATCGAACTGCTGCGCCAGCGCTCGCGCCCGTACCTGTTCTCCAACTCGCTGCCGCCGCACGTGGTCGCCGCGGGCATCAAGGCCTTCGAGATGCTGGCCGCCGCCGATGACCTGCGCGATACGCTGGCGCAGAACACCGCCTACTTCCGCGAGAAGATGACCGCCGCCGGTTTCGATGTGAAGCCCGGTGTGCACCCGATCAGCCCGGTGATGCTGTACGACGCGCCGCTCGCGCAGAAGTTCGCCGAGCGCCTGCTCGAGGAAGGCATCTACGCGATCGGCTTCTTATTCCCGGTGGTGCCCAAGGGGCAGGCCCGCATCCGCACCCAGATCAGCGCCGCGCACACGCGGGCGCACCTGGACCGGGCGATCGATGCCTTCACCCGGATCGGCCTGGAGCTGGGCGTGATCAAGGCCTGAGTGCCGAACGGCGCTACCGCCGCACCCGCGCGTCACGGAGGTAGAGCCGACCGTTGGTCGGCTGCCTCTCGTCGCAGGCTATGAACATCCGACACGGGGGGCACGCCTTGCGTGCCCAGCCGACCAACGGTCGGCTCTACCGTCGGTGCGACGCGCGCGGCGGGGTTACTTCTTCTTTTTCTTCTTGTCCTGGGCCTGTTCTTTGCTGGCCACCACCACCGGTGCGGCGACCGGACCATCCTGGCCGTTGCCCTTTGCCACGCGGATACCGTTGGCCTTCATCCAGGCATCGAACTCATCGGCGCTCATGCGCTTGTCGCCATCGCTCATCAGAAAGCGGTAGCTGCCGCGGCCATCCAGCTCGGGAACCTTGACCTCCACGACCTTGTCGGTCACCGGCGGATCCTGCTTGGCGATCTGCTTGTGGCCGCCGCAGGCAGTCAGCAGCGCGGCCGGCAACAGCAGGCAGGCGCCACGGAAGAGGGAACGGTTGAGGGTACTGACGTGCATGGTCTTACTCCCGGTATTGAACGGAACATCCCTTCGAAGGCCATCCATTGCCCGGGTCGAATGGCCTGCCACATGCCGGCAGGCCACGAGGTCACGGTGTGGCCGCGGCGCTGTCGGCCGCGGCATGAAGCAGATCCAGATCGTGTTGACTGAGCTCGCGCCAGGCGCCCTTGCCCAGGTCGCCCAGCGGCAGCTGGCCGATCGCCACGCGCACCAGGCGCAGGACGTTGATGTCGAATGCGGCCAGCAGGCGGCGGATATGACGGTTGCGGCCTTCCTCCAGCACCACTTCCAGCCAGGCGGTCTTGTCGCCGCTGCGCAGCAGCGTGGCGCGTCGCGCGCGCAACCACTCCCCTTCGTCCTCGATCCCTGCGCACAACGCCTGCAGCTGCGCGGCGTCGGGAATGGCATCGATCTGGACGTGATAGGTCTTGTCCGGGCCGGTGGCCGGGTCGGTCAGGCGCGCGGCCCACTGCGGATCATTGCTGAACAGCAGCAGGCCTTCGCTGGCCTTGTCCAGGCGCCCAACGGGCGCGATCCACGGCAGCCCGGCGTCGTCGAAGCAGCGGTAGACCGTGTCGCGGCCGCGCTCGTCCTGCGCGGTGGTGACCAGCCCGCGCGGCTTGTTGAGCAGCAGATACACGCGCTTGGGGGCATCCAGCGGCTGGCCATCGACGCGCACGTGATGACGCCCGTCGATGATCGGAAATTCGGGGTTGTTGATGACACGGCCATCGACCGTGACCCGGCCGTCGGCGATCCAGCGCGCGGCTTCGGTGCGCGAACACAGCCCGGCCTTGGAGAGCACCCGCGCCAGGCCATGGCGCGGTGCGCTTGCAGGGGCGTTCGGGGCGGTGCTGCGGGTGCCTGTTGCGGGGCTCGCACGCCGCTCGGGGCGGCGTGGTCGGGACGCGGTCGCGGCGGGTGGCCGGCGTGTCGTCATCGTGCTCCGCTCAGGCGGCTTACTTCTTGTCCGCCGGCTTGGTTTCAGCCGGTGCTTCGGTGGTGGCGGCGGGCACGGCCGCCGGTGCCGGGCGCGCCTTGACCACGCGCACACCGCGGGCCTTCATCCAGGCGTCGAATTCTTCGGCGGTCATGCGCTTGCCGTTCTGGCTCATGTCAAAGCGCCACGGCGTGTTGTCGAACTCGGTCTGCGGCTTGTAGGCGGCCGGATCATTCGGGTTGATCACCGGTGCGCTGGGGATTGCCTTGGCAATGTTCTGGCAGCCATCGATGCGCAGGCGCTGCAGCACGCGGTCCAGCGACTGTTCCTGGTCGAAGTTGGAGGTCAGCACGCCAGCGGGCATGCCCAGCTGCACGTTGCGGATGTACAGCTCTTCGGCAACCGGTGCGATCGCGGTGGCCGGCAGCGGCAGCGGCGAGGCGCTGACAGGTGCCGAACAGTCCACGGCAGCGTGGGCGGCGGGAACCAGGGCCAGGCCAAGCGCGGCGGCCAGTGCAAAACGCTGCATGGGATGCATCCAGGAAGGGGTCGACGCGGCGAGTTTAACAGCGCCACAACGTCTTTCAAGCGCCACCTTCAATGAATACGGCAACTTGTTGGATTTATTGTTGATTTCCGGGTTTCGGGACAACCAGGGACAAAAAAAAACAGGGCCCGGCAATGCCGGGCCCTGC
>Ga0256885_1000536_pt1 | contig 12347 bp, 8 predicted proteins | sample MC6MC0493MT_FD_186344 | JGI IMG/M metagenome (GOLD analysis project Ga0256885, IMG submission 186344) | Metatranscriptome of enriched soil aggregate microbial communities from Iowa State University, Ames, United States - MC6-MC0493-MT... | ecosystem: Environmental > Terrestrial > Soil >...
CGCCAAGCTGCGCCGCGCACTGGCCGCCGCGCGCGACGCCGGCAAACCCGTCGTCGTGACGAAGATCGGCCGCACGCAGGCCGGCGCGCAAGCCGCCGCTTCGCACACCGCAGCACTCGCTGGCGACGACGCCGTCTACGACGCGCTCTTTCGCCAATACGGCGCGCTGCGCGCCAGAACCATCGAAGAATTTTTCAACCTGGGATATGCGCTGGATACCTGGAAGCAGCGCCCGCAGGGCAAGCGTCTGGGCATCTTCACGATCTCGGGCGGCGTCGGCGCGCTGATGGCGGACGACGCCGAAGACGCCGGCTTGTCGCTGCCCGAACCCGACGCCTTGGCGCAGGCGCGGCTGCTGGAGCGCGTGCCGTTCGCCGGTCCGCGAAACCCCATCGATGTCACCGGGCAGGTGGTATCCGAACCCGGCCTGTTGCTGGCCACCGCCGACGACATGCTGGCCGATGGCCGCTACGACGCGCTGGCCGTGTTCCTGGCGGCGGCGGGGTCATCAGACGCCTTGTGGCCCACGTTTGAAACCTTCGCCCGCGAAATGCGCGGCCGCCATCCCGACGTGCCGCTCGCCATCTGCGCCCTGTTCCCGCCCGACCGACGCCGCGAACTCGAACGCCTGGGCACGCTGGTGTTCGTCGACCCGAGCGCCGCAATACGGACCATCGGCGCGGTGGCGAATCTGGCCGACACGCGCGTAGCTGGGCAGACGATCGCAGACCCTTCGGACGCCGCCCCTGCCGCCACATCCACCGCGAAAGTCTTCGACACCTACAACGAAGTGCAAGCGATGGAAGTTCTGCGCCTAGCGGGCATTCCCGTGCCAGACTGCACGCTTGCCACCAACGCCGACACCGCCGTCGCTGCCGCAGCGCGCGCATCAGGCCCCGTGGTTTTGAAAGTGGTCTCGCCAGACATCCTGCACAAAAGCGATGTCGGCGGCGTGAAGCTGAACCTGTCCGGTGAAGACGCGGTGCGTCGCGGCCACGCGGCCATTCTGGACAGCGTGCACTCCCACTGCCCCGATGCCCGCATCGACGGCGTGCTGGTCGCCCCCATGGCGCCCAAGGGCGTGGAGTGCATCGTGGGCGTGCATGGCGACCCGGTCTTCGGCCCCGTCGTCATGTTCGGCTTGGGCGGCGTGTTCGTCGAAGTATTGAAAGACGTCAGCTTCCGCTTGGCCCCCTTTGACCGCACCCAAGCCATGGCGATGATCCGTGAAATCAAGGGCTATGCGCTGCTGCAAGGCGCACGTGGCACGCCCCCTTGCGACATCGGTGCGCTTGCCGATGCGCTGGCCGCGCTATCGCAATTCGCGCACGCGCATCGCGATGATTTCAGTTCGATAGAAATCAACCCGCTGCTGGCGCTGCCCGACGGCCAGGGCGCGCTGGCGTTAGACGCCGTGCTTATTCCCAACGCTGCGCGTGCTTGCGGGCGTTCGTCCTGATCCAGTCGCCCAGCCGTTCGATCAGCGTTCGTTCGGTGCCGGCGGCGGCCTGCGCCAGCAGTGCCGCCTGCACTTGATCCAATGCGGCGGGCAACGCCGTCATCAATGCTCGCGTGACCGTCAAAACATAACGGGGATGGAAACCAAGGTCTGTCGCCATCGCCTCGATCTGGCCGCGCGCGATGCGGCCCGGCAGCATCTCGCCGCCAATCGACAGCGCAAACTTACGCGACAGCCCGGGATACATCGCCGTGCACATCAAGTCATAGAACGGCGCCAGCCGATACCTTCCGTCGGGCAATTGCAGCACCGACAGATTCTTTGCGTGACTATCGTTGTTGCCCACGCATAGATTAAAAATCACCCACTGCAAAAAGCGCTTCAGATCCGCCGCCCCAACGCTCACCTGTTTGAGCAAGCGAAGGCAGTCAAGCAACGACGGGCCACCATCCGCTTCGTACTTCACATCAGATGGCTTGCCCGCCAATTGGCACAAGTCCAGTTGATGCAAGCGCTGCAGGTGGCCTTGGCCATCAGGCACGCGGTCATAGCGTTTGATCAGGCAGGCCTGCGTATCGGACTGATAATGCGCCTCTGCCACGCCCAAGCCGAGTTGGGCTGCCAATTGCATCACCAGGGTTTCATTCAACGCCGACGCCCATACTCCCTTCAATCCCCCGATATCCGGCTTCAGGATATGGGATGAAGGTGCGGAGCCTGCGGGTATCGCGGGCGCTCCGTCAGCCAGAACCGTCAACAACAACTTGTCTTGCGCGCCAGCCAAAGAGATACGCGCGCCTTCTGCATTCTCGGCAACCAGCGCTGGCGTGGCGGCGTCCTTCAGCCGTGCGGCAACAGCTTGCCAAGTCGTGGCGCGGTAATGCGGTGGCGCGGGGCGCTCGCCCTGCGACAGAATCGTCAAGCCACTCGCGGTGTCGCCCCCCACGCTGCGCAACAGCCCGAACACGGTCGTCGCATGTCGGCTGATTTGCAGGAACTTGCGAATATGCCCTTCTGGCAGCAGGTTTTCGAAGAAGGCATGCACGGCATCGCTTGCGTGATCACCGCTTGCGAGTGGGATCGTAGGTGAAATCGCACGTGCGTCTGGCAGACTCAACCAGGATTCGTCATACACGAACCGAAGCGGCCGCTCGTCAAACAAGCGGCCCACTTTCCGCTCTGCCTGATACAGATCCAAGGCGCCCATGGTCATGACAGCCTCGGGCGTTTCGGCACCACCTGAACTTCCAGGCCGAGCAGGTCCAACATGTCCAGCACCTTCTGCAATTGCAGCGTCGGCTTGCCGCGTTCGAGTTCGCCGACAAAGCGGTTGCCAGTACCTGACAAGCCGGCCAGATCGGTTTGCAACAGCCCCTGGGCGCGTCGCACTTCCTTGACCAGTTCGCCGAGCTCGGCGGCCGTGTGGATGGACACGGGAGACGAAAAGCTCACAGGCTCAGTAGACATCGTGGCGTTCCAAAATTACCGTTCGGGAATTTTAGGGCGTTTGAGGGGCGAAATCCATTAAAAATTACCGATCGGTATTTTTATACGCTAAAGAGGGCTCTTCGAATAAGAATTTACCGATCGGGAATATTCCATCTCCCATCCGCGCCGACCCCCCAAAAAAAAGGGTGCCCTCTCAGGCACCCTTCCCTTTAAACCCCTGCCGCTTACTTCAGCAACAAGGCATTTAAGCGCTTCACGAACGCGGCCGGGTCGGCGATTTGCGCGCCTTCGGCCAGCAGGGCTTGGTCCAGCAGCAAACGCGCCCACTGGTCGAACTCGCTGTCGTCTGCCGCGCGGATGCGGGCCAGCAGCGGGTGTTCCGGGTTGATTTCCAGCACCGGCTTCACGTTGGGCGCTTCCTGGCCGGCGGCCTTCAGCATGCGCAGCAGGTGCGGGCTGAGTTCGTTCTGGCCCACCACCACGCAGGCCGGCGAATCCACCAGACGCAGCGTGACGCGCACTTCCTTGACCTGCTCTTCCAGCGTCTTTTGCAGGCGCTCGACCAGCGGCTTGAAGTCTTCAGCCACTTCGGCCTGATGCTTCTTTTCTTCTTCGTCGGCCAGTTCGGCCAAGTCCAGGCCGCCCTTGGCCACCGACACCAGCGACTTGCCGTCAAATTCGCGCAGGTAGGACAGCATCCATTCGTCCACGCGGTCCGACAGCAGCAGCACTTCAATGCCCTTCTTGCGGAAGATTTCCAGATGCGGGCTGTTGCTGGCCGCGGCGAACGTGTCGGCCGTAACGTAGTAGATCTTGTCCTGGCCTTCCTTCATGCGCGACACGTAGTCGGCGAACGACACCGTCTGCGCCTGGTCGCCCGACTGCGTGGACGCAAAGCGCATCAGCTTGGCGATGCGTTCCAGGTTGGCCGAATCTTCGCCCGCGCCTTCCTTCAACACCTGGCCGAATTCCGACCAGAACGTGGCGTAGTCTTCCGGCTTGTTTTCAGCCAAGTCTTCCAAGAGCGACAGGATGCGCTTGGCCGAGCCTTCGCGAATCGCGCGCACATCGCGGCTTTCCTGCAAGATTTCGCGCGACACGTTCAACGGCAGGTCGGCCGAATCAATCACGCCGCGCACAAAGCGCAGGTACGACGGCAGCAGCTGGTCGGCGTCGTCCATGATGAACACGCGCTTCACGTACAGCTTCACGCCATGGCGGCCGTCGCGGTCCCACATGTCCATGGGCGCGTGCTTGGGCACATACAGCAGCTGCGTGTATTCGCTGCGGCCTTCGACGCGGTTATGCGTCCAGGCGAGCGGGTCGTCGTAGTCGTGCGAGACGGTCTTGTAGAACTCGCGGTACTGCTCGTCCGTGACTTCAGACTTGCTGCGGGCCCACAGGGCGCTTGCCTGGTTCACCGTTTCCAGCTCTTCGGTCTTGACCTGCTCGCCCTTCTCTTGGTCCCACTCTTCCTTGGCCATGCGGATGGGCAAGGAGATGTGGTCGGAATAGCGGCGCAGAATCTCGCGCAGCTTCCAGCCGTTCAAGAGTTCGTCTTCGTCGGCGCGCAGGTGCAGCGTCACGTCGGTGCCGCGCGTGGCCTTCTCGGCGGCGGCAATCGTGAACTCGCCCTGGCCGTCGGATTCCCACTGGATGGCGTCGGTGGCGCCAGCGCGGCGGCTCACCACCGTGACCTTGTCCGCCACGATGAACGACGAATAGAAGCCCACGCCAAACTGGCCGATCAGCTGCGCGTCTTTTTGCTTGTCGCCCGTCAGCTGCGAGAAGAATTCCCGCGTGCCGGAGCGCGCGATCGTGCCCAGATTCGCCACGGCTTCTTCACGCGACAGGCCGATGCCGTTGTCGGAAATCGTGATCGTGCGGGCGGCCTTGTCATAGCTGACCGTAATGGCCAGTTCGCCATTGCCTTCCAGCAGCTCGGGCTGGTCGATGGCTTCAAAGCGCAGCTTGTCGCAAGCGTCCGATGCGTTCGACACCAGCTCGCGCAGGAAAATTTCCTTGTTGCTGTACAGCGAATGGATCATCAGGTGCAGCAGTTGCTTCACCTCGGCCTGGAACCCCAGGGTTTCGGACGTGGCAGACGTGGCGGTTTGGCTCATAGTTTTACGAGAAGGTCGAAAAAATTAGGGACGAATATTAGGGACAAATAATGGCGGAATGCCCGAGCGCAACGGCGCGTGCGGTTGCGCTGCCCGGCAGCCGGGAAACCCTACTGTAGTGGGGGCTATCGCGCACTTTTCAAGAGTTCCTCAAAATAGTGACAGAAAGCCGCGATACCGCGTCTTGGCGTGAAGCAGCTCCTGGCCGGCGGGCGCCTGGAGCTTTCCGCTGCGAATCAGCTTGCGGATATCGTCCATCCTGATGTCCAGCGTCTGCTGCGACCGCAACAAAAAATCTGCCGTCGCGCTGTCCATAATCCGATAGATGGGGCTGGACACCAATTGGCTGTTACCCGTCTCGTCAAAATAATAAAGCCGCTCACCGTTCTGCCAGACCGAACCGAAGCGGTGATAGACGTCGCCCCGTTTTTTCCACTCGCCCACGGGCGCATCGTTCAACCGCATGATCAGCGTAGACCGGGAAATCAAGCCGCCACGGCCGCCCCGCGAAGAGCCCCACGACTCTTCCCCCTTGAGATACAGCACCTGCTTGCCGTCCGTGTACACAAACGGCGACATCGCCGTAAACCGTCCCGACGCAAACGGATCATCGCCCGCCCGCTCCATGCGCCGCTTTTGGTTATTGAAGAAATAAATGCCGTCCTTGCCGGCAAACAGCACCTGATAGATATGCTCGCCGCGCTCGCTCAAGAGCCGGTACGGCGCATGCGCCGCATCAAAGGGCTGCGCGCCCACGTAAATCATGCCGTCGCGCGGGTCATGCAAATAGGCTTCGCGGTCCAGGTCGCCCACCTTGAAGGTAGATAGCGCCGGGGCATCCGACAGCGGCAGCAACGTGTCATGGAAATACACGCGCTGCCCATCAGCAAAGAAATCATCGCTGGTCTGCTCGCGGCTATCCCGCGTAGCCGGTAAACGCCGCAACGTCGCCGGCTGTGCCTGCGGCATCTCGCGGCCTTCGTAAAAAACACGCGATCCATCCGTTGCCAAATCCCGATCCAGCAACGCCCGATAGGGTTGTGAGCTGGCGGGCAAGGCGATGAACGGATGCAGATAGGTTTGCGGCTTGGGGCCGTGTCCGGTCCTGAACAGAAGGGTCTGCCAGACCTCGCGCACAGCGCCCAGCTCTCGATTGATCGTGGTGAACAGCGCGCAGTAATACGTGATGGCGCCGTCGCTGAAATAACTATTGCCCAGAAACTGCGTCGACGCGGGTTTCAGGCCCGGCAAGATCAGATTGCCGCAATAGACATGGCGGCTATCCCTGGCGGCCTGGCGGCCGTCATAGGTGGGCGTGTCAAACGCCTTGAAACTGGCCGGGTCCGCCTCGTCCATCCGGTAATAGCCATTGCTGGGCACGGCGGCGTAAATCGCGCCGTCATAACGCTTGTAGATGCTGCCCTGATACGATTCCCCGTCATCAGCGGCGGCGTAATCATCGTTGTCCAGCACCAGCAACAACAGGGTCATCGGCAAACCGGCGATGACCAAGGCCAAGATAATTCCGATCCATCTCGTGCGATTCAGCATTGGGCGTTTTTGCATTCCCCGTGGCGGCCCAAAATTCTAACAAGCCCATGCCGCCATCGCCGGCGGCAATTAATCCCCAGGCAAGCCCGGGCCTTCCCCGCTAAAATCCCGCACTTTCCTCTCCTACCCCCACCTGGCCGGCCTTCCGCCCATGCAACCCGCCTCCCTTTCCCAACCCGCCCCCCACAGCGCCGACGACGACGCGCCTAGCCCTGATCTGGTCTATGGCCCCGACGACCGCCCCGCGCCTCCCGTCGCCTTCGTCGCCGCGTTGCAGCACCTGCTGGCCATCCTGGTTCCCATCGTCACCCCCGGCCTCTTGATCTGCCAGGCGCTGGGCGTCAGCAGCCGCGACACCACGCTGATCGTGTCCATGTCGCTGGTCATCTCCGGCATCGCCACCTACGTGCAGTGCAAGCGCTTCGGCCCCCTGGGCGCCGGGCTGCTCATCGTGCAAGGCACGAGCTTCAACTTCGTGGGGCCGCTGATCGCGGGCGGCTCGGTCATGGTCAAGCAAGGCACGCCTGTTGAAGCCGTGATGGCCGCGATCTTCGGCGTTGTCATCGCCGGCTCGTTCGTCGAGATGGGCATCAGCCGCATCCTGCCGTTCGTCAAACGCCTGATCACGCCGCTTGTCACCGGCATCGTCGTGCTGTTGATCGGCCTGACCTTGATCAAGGTCGGCCTGATCAGCATGGGCGGCGGCTTCGGCGCCATGGCCAACGGCACCTTCGCCAGCGCAGAAAACCTGACGCTGTCCGGCCTGGTGCTGGGCACGATCATCCTGCTGAACCGCGTGCCGGTCGTATGGATTCGCAGCACGGCGCTGGTCCTGGCGCTGGCCATTGGCTACATCGCCGCCGCCTATATGGGCCGCCTGGACTTCACCGGCGCGCGCGAAGCCGCCCTGTTCCAGATTCCCGTGCCGCTGCACTTCGGCCTGGGCTTCTCGTGGGCGCTGTTCGTGCCGATGCTGATCATCTATCTGGTCACGTCGCTGGAAGCCATCGGCGACGTCACCGCCACCAGCAAGGTGTCCAAGCAGCCCGTTGAAGGCCCGCTGTGGATGCAGCGCATCAAGGGCGGCGTGCTCGTCAACGGCGCGAATTCGCTGCTGGCTGGCGTGTTCAACACCTTCCCGAGCTCGGTCTTCGCGCAAAACAACGGCGTGATCCAGCTGACCGGCATCGCCAGCCGCCACGTCGGCGTGTGGATTGCCGGCATGCTGATCCTGCTGGGCCTGTTCCCGGGCGTGGCGGGCGTGCTGCAAGCCGTGCCCGAGCCCGTGCTGGGCGGCGCCGCCATGGTGATGTTCGGCGCGGTCGCCGCATCCGGCATCAACATCCTGGCCGGCATCCAGCTGGACCGCCGCGCCCTGCTGATCATCGCCGTGTCGCTGGCCTTGGGCCTGGGCGTGTCGCAAGTGCCGGAAATCCTGTCGCACCTGCCGCACGCCGTAAAAAGCGTGCTGGAATCGGGCGTGGCTACCGGCGGCATCTGCGCGCTGGTGATGAACTGGTTCCTGCCGGAAAAGAAGTAATTGCGGGATGGGGTGGATGGGGGTTGCCGGTGGATTTTGATGCTGGTGACGCCCTGATCCACCCCCGTCAGACCGCCCAAAAACCAGGCCGCCTGACAATTTTCAAAAGTCCGCATATAATCGCTGTCTTCGTTCTCCCGCAGCCGTCATCTGGACGTGTTCGCGACCCCCTTGCCCGGGTGGTGAAATTGGTAGACGCAGGGGACTCAAAATCCCCCGCCGCAAGGCGTGCCGGTTCGATTCCGGCCCCGGGCACCAGAAACCTGTCTGGATTAGTATCAGGTAGCACTTGAAACCCGCACCAGCAAACGCTCTGCGGGTTTTTTGTCGTCTGGGGTAGTCTACGGCCTGCTACCGTTAGAAGCGCCCGGAGGCCCATCGGCAAACCATGAAGTTCTCACACCACCTATGGGCAGCGGCGCTCTGCGTCATGGCGTCTTCAAGCATGGCGGAACAATCCGCTCCGGGTGAGCTGGCCACTTTCCCCCGTGCATCGGCACAAGCGGACCCCCATGAGGCGCAAGCTGACATCGCCGCTTCACCCCTCGAGCCCATCCGCATCTACGCCCCATCCCCGGCCTGCCGGGTCCAAACTGTCCGGCCCGGCGCCAAGACGGTTGAGCTCTATTGGACAAATGGCCCCGATGGCGCACGGGTGACGGCCGATGAAGTTGATCACTACGTGGATCTGAACCTGGTGGTCAGAACGGCGGGCTATCGGTATGGCGACTGCATCGAAGTCAAATTCAACTCGTCAGACGGCGAGGATGTTGCCGTGGGGGAAAAGGAGATCGTGGTGCGCGGCAAAGTGAACGAACGCGGCATCGCCTACTTCAAAGAACCCTTCAGAAACCATACCCTCTGGCTACGGGCACACCCCCCTCAAAGCGTGTACCGTTGACAAAAATCATCATGACCCTTGCATCGCTTCGGATAGGCTTATGCGCAACGTAAAAGGCAAGTCCTCGTCCACCACGGATGGCTATTTGTTTTCTGATCAGATCGGTCACCTGCTGCGGCGGGTTTACCAACGGCACACCGCGCTGTTTCAGCAATACATTCCCGACTCCCAACTCACCGCCGCGCAATTCGTGGTGCTGTGTTCGGTGCGGGACAATGGCGCGAGCTCGTTGGCCGACCTGGTCAAGGCCACGGTTATTGATCAGGCTACGGTGCGCGGCGTGGTGGACCGGCTCAAGCAGCGTGAGTTGGTGCAGGTGGACCACGACCCGGTCGACCGCCGCAAAGTCGTGATCAACCTGACGCCCATCGGGCAGGCGCTGGTTCAGGAAATGGAACCCTTCGCCAAGCAGATCACCGAAAGCACCTACGGCACACTGAACCCCGCCGAACGCCTCGCGCTGGATTTTCTGCTGACCAAAATGCTGAACGGCGACGAACAGGACTGACCTGTTCATCGCCGTTCATCGCCATTCATCCCCACACTCCGCGGCCCACCGCGGCGTGTGACGATTGATCAAGCCAAGATCAATCCAGCGCCCGGTTGCGTGACTCCACATCCACGGACCAGATTGCGACGGCGCCCGCCACCAGCATGCTCGACAGCACCACCAGCGACAGCGTGAAGTGGCTGGTCATGATGGGTGCGATGATGGCCGGCGCGAACAACCCGCCAAAACGCGCCACCGCCCCCGCCATGCCCATGCCGCTTGCGCGCAGGTCTGTCGGGTAGACCTCGGGCGTGAACGCGTACAGCGCGCCCCACGTGCCCAAAAGCGAGAAGCTCATCAGCAAGGTCGAGCCGATCACCACGGCAGGCGACGTGCCCAGGCTGTACAGCATGCATCCCACCGCGCTCAGGATCAGGAAGCCGATCAGCGTGGGCTTGCGGCCCCAGCGTTCAACACCATAGGCCGACAGCGCGAAGCCGGGCAGTTGCACCAGCGCCAGCAGCACCAGGAATTCCTGCCCGCGCATGAAGGCGAAGCCTTCGGTGCTGAGCTTGACCGGCAGGTAGACGAAGACGCCGTAGTAGGCGATGGAGATCAGCGCCCATGCCAGGAACAGGCCCAGGCTGCGGCGGCGGTAGCTGGCCGAGAACAGCGCGAACATGGATTTGTGCACCGGCGTTTCCGGTTGCAGCGCGGGCATTTCCACATCACGGCGGTTGACGCGCGCGACACGCTCCAGCACCTTGCGCGCCTGGTCTGACTTGCCGTTCCGATTCAAGTACATCGGCGACTCGGGGATGTAGAAGCGCAGCACCACACCGATCAACGCAGGCAAGCCGGTAACGAAGAAGATCACGCGCCAGGCGTCATCGCCCCACGACACGGCAGCCAGCGCCAGCAGCGCCAGGAAGATGGTGCCCACGGCCCAGAACGATTCCAGCAGCACCAGCCAGCGGCCACGGCGATCACTGGGCAGGAACTCGGCCATCATCGTGTAGTCCACCGGCAGCGTGCCGCCCACGCCGATACCCGTCAGGAAACGCAGGAACAGCAGCCAGGTGAATTCCGGCGCGAAGGCCGAGGCCACGCCCGCGCAGGCATCGATGACCACGGCGATCATCAGGACCGGACGCCGCCCAATGCGGTCGGCCATCCGGCCGAACACGAACGCGCCAATCAGCATGCCGATAAAGAAGAACGTGCCGCTCTGAAGCGCTTGCGGCACGGTGATGCCGAAGGTCTTCGCGATGGACGGCGCGGAGAATCCGATGGACAGCACTTGCATGGCGTCGGCCATCCAGACCAATCCGAATATCACGAAGAGCCGATACTGGAACTTGCCGACGCCCGCCACTTGAATGGCTTTGTCCACTGAAACCAATGAAGCTGACATAAATGAAACCCCTTGATGTGATCATCGCTAAAACTGCACGCGTTATGTCCGCGTTTCCTTAATGCAGCTCCGCATGCTCGCGTAGCCGCTTAATCGTTGCCGTGGGATCGGGCCATGCCGGTTCTTGCGGCGCATGGCGTTCCCGCAAGTAGCCGACCAAGTCGGCGACCTGCTGGTCGTTGAGGCTGTCCTTGAATCCCGGCATGTATCCCAGCGCGTCATCGGCGGGCTCCTGAATGCCGTTCAAGATCACCTGGATCAGGTTGTCGGGCGTGGCGGCATGCACGTTGGTGTTTGCGCTCAGCAACGGCCTTGCGCCAAACAACGTGGGGCCGCTGCCTGCGTCGTGACAGGCCGCGCAGGCGTTCTGATAGATGCGTTCGCCATTGGCGCTGCGGCCCTGCAGGGCATGTATCGTCGCGGCGGCGGGCATCTCGGCGGAGGCGGTCGAATCGCCCACAGCCACTGGAGCCGCGCGCCCTGCTTTCGGCAAGTCCAATAGATACGTCGTGATGGCGCGCACGTCGCTATCCGGCAATTCGGCCAAGCCATGAATGACCGGCGCCATCGGCCCCGCCGCCACGCCGTGCTGCGTCGAATAGCCCGTGCGCAGGTACTGAAACAGCGCATCGCTGCTCCAGGCGCGCGGGCCACTGGCCAACTGATTCAACGCAGGCGCGGTCCAGCCTTCCGCCTCGCCGCCCGCCAGATAATGCACGCCGGTTTTCTCTGCACCCAGCTGGTTGCGCGGGGAATGGCACGCCGCGCAATGGCCTGCGCCTTCCACCAGATACGCGCCCCGCAACCACTGCGCGCTGCGCGACGGGTCTGGCGTGAACGGCGTGGCGTCGTGGAACAACGCGTTCCAGCCCGCCAGCAGTGGACGCATATTGAACGGAAACGCCAGCTGCGTCTTGGGCGGTTCCGACTTCACGGCAGGCTGCGACATCAAATAGCCATACAGCGCCTGCATGTCCGCATCGCTCAGCTTGGCGTAGGCCGTGTACGGGAATGCGGGATACAGTTGGCGGCCGTCCTGATGCACGCCCTGGCGCATGGCGCGTTCGAACGCCGTGTACGACCAGCGGCCGATACCGGTGTCGTTGTCGGGCGTGATGTTGGTGGTGTAGATCGTGCCGAACGGGGTGTCCAGCGCCAGGCCGCCTGCATTGGTTTTGCCGCCAGGCGCCGTGTGGCAGACCATGCAATCGCCCGCAGCTGCCACCAGCCGTCCGCGTTCGATGGCACGCATCGAATACAACGACACGTCCGGCCCGGCCGTGAGCGGCAGCGCGGGCTTCATCGGCCACAACGTCACGGCCAGACCCGCCAGCCCTGCGAGCCCCGCCGCGCCTGCCGCCAGCCACCTCTTTGCGCGCGACAAGGCATTGCGCGCGGGGCGGCGTCCGGCCAGCGCGAC
>Ga0256885_1000553_pt1 | contig 12211 bp, 12 predicted proteins | sample MC6MC0493MT_FD_186344 | JGI IMG/M metagenome (GOLD analysis project Ga0256885, IMG submission 186344) | Metatranscriptome of enriched soil aggregate microbial communities from Iowa State University, Ames, United States - MC6-MC0493-MT... | ecosystem: Environmental > Terrestrial > Soil >...
CCGGCGGCCACGATGTTCTTGGCCACGTAGCGGGCGGCGTAGGCGGCCGAACGGTCAACCTTGGACGGGTCCTTGCCCGAGAACGCGCCGCCACCGTGCGGGCATGCGCCGCCGTAGGTGTCGACGATGATCTTGCGGCCGGTCAGGCCGCAATCGCCTTGCGGGCCACCGATAACAAAGCGGCCAGTCGGGTTGACCAGGAACTTCGTGTTCGGCGTGATCAGGCCTTCGGGGAAGCTCGGCTTGATGATGTCTTCGATCACCGCTTCGCGGATGGTGTCTTGCGTGACTTCCGGCGCGTGCTGGGTCGACAGCACAACGGTGTCGACTTCCGCCGGGCGGCCGTCGATGTAGCGGAACGTCACTTGCGACTTGGCGTCCGGGCGCAGCCACGGCAGGCGGCCGTCTTTGCGCAGTTCGCTCTGGCGCTGCACCAGGCGGTGCGCGTACCAGATCGGAGCCGGCATCAGGTCAGGCGTTTCATCGCACGCGTAGCCGAACATCAGGCCTTGGTCGCCCGCGCCCTGGTTCAGATAGTCTTCCGAGCTGCGGTCCACGCCTTGGGCGATGTCCGGCGATTGCTTGTCATAAGCAACCAGCACGGCGCAACCCTTGTAGTCGATCCCGTACTCGGTGTTGTCGTAGCCGATGCGGCGAATGGTGTCCCGCGCAACCTGGATGTAGTCGACGTTGGCGGTAGTGGTGATTTCACCGGCCAGAACGACCAGGCCCGTGTTGCACAGCGTTTCGGCTGCGACACGCGCGTTGGGGTCCTGCGTGAAGATGGCGTCCAGAATCGAGTCGGAAATCTGGTCGGCAACCTTGTCGGGGTGGCCTTCAGAGACGGATTCGGAGGTGAAGAGGAAATCGTTGTTGGCCACAGATGCGTCCTTAGTGTCCGGCTTGACCGGCTCATAGGTTCACGAGGCGCGTTGCACCCCGGAATGCATGACATACGCTATCTGGGTGCGACGCTTTAGCGGATTTGGCATGGGCCGCGCATGGCGCTGCACCCTTACCGTCGCCCCGCAAGTTGTCGGTTAACTCGGCGACTGAGCGGATTTTAAGCGAAAATGCCGGTCTTATGCTCGCGCCGGGGGTGTAAACATATTCCCGAACACCGGCATGACCCTGCCCGTCCTTACCCATTTGCCGCATGCTGCTCGCTCTGTTCCGCCTCTTCGCCGCCTTGCCGCTACCCGTTGCGCACGCCATCGGGCGCGCGGCGGGGCTTGCCGTGTATGCCTGGCCGGGCAAGTACCGGCGCAGGCTTCAGGCCAATGCCGCGCAGGCCGGCTACCCGGGCGCAGCGTTCGCCCGCCATGCGGCGGCCGAAACCGGCGCGATGATTCTTGAGAACCCGCGTGTCTGGTTCAAGAACGAGCAAAGCCTGGCCCAAGTGGTGTCGGACGATAACGAGGTGGTCGAGTCCGCGCGGGCCGAAGGCCGCGGCATTCTGTTCCTGACGCCGCACCTGGGCTGCTTCGAGATCACCGCCCGCTACCTGGCGCGCCAGATGCCGATGACGGTGATGTTCCGCCCCCCGCGCAAGGATGTGCTGGCGCCCTTGCTGGAGACGGCGCGCAACAGTTCGGCCGTCAACGCCGTGCCGGCCACCATGCAGGGGGTGCGCGAATTCGTGCGGGCGCTGCGCCGGGGCGAGTCAGTCGGCATGCTGCCCGACCAGGCGCCCAGCGTGGGCGACGGCGTGTGGGCGCCGTTTTTCGGCCGTCTGGCCTATACGATGACGCTGCCCAGCAAACTGGCGACGCAGACCAATGTGCCGATCATCCTGACCGCCGGCGAACGCCTGCCCAAGGGCCGGGGCTGGCGCATCCATTACGTCCGGGTGCCAGAACCGCTGCCGGCCGAGCCCGAAGCCCAAGCCGCCCTGATCAACGCCGCAATGGAAACGCTGATCCGCCGCTGCCCCGAGCAATACCTCTGGAGCTACAACCGCTACAAGACCCCGCGCGGCGCGCCCCCGGCGCCCGACACCGCCCCGGCTTCACCGCCCCCGGCCCCCTGACGCCTCCGCCGCCCGGTCTTATTCCCGACACGATGAACGATTCAAAAACGCGCACGCTGGTCACTCTGTTGAAATGGTTCGGCCGCATCAAGCCGTCGACGCGCCAGCGCATCGGCGCCGTCCTGGGCTGGCTTGCGCCGCGCCTGGCCAAGTCCCGCGCGCGCATCGTGCGCCGCAATCTTGAGCTCTGCTTTCCCGATCAGCCCGAATCCGTGCGCGAACAATGGGTAGCGGACCATTTCCGCGCGCTGGCGCAATCCATCGTCGACCGCGGCGTGCTTTGGTACGGCACCCCCGAGGCCGTCAAGGACATGGTCACGCAGACCGGGGCCGACCGCATCAATACGCTGATCGCCGAGGGCCGCCCGGTGATTCTGCTGGCGCCGCACTTCATCGCGCTGGACGCCGCCGCCACCCGCCTGACCATGGAAGTGCCCAGCGCCGCCACCATGTACACCCCGCAAAGCGACCCGCACATTGATGCCGTCGTGGCGGCCGGACGCGCCCGGTTCAACGAAGTGTTCCTGGTCAGCCGCAAGGACGGCGTGCGCGACCTGATCCGCCATTTGCGCGCGCCCCGCCCGGTGTATTACCTGCCCGACATGGACTTCGGCCGCCAGGGTTCGGTGTTCGTGCCGTTCTTCGGCGTGCAGGCGGCCACGCTGCTGGCCACCGCCCAGCTCGCCCAGAAATGGGACGCCGCTGTCCTGCCCATCGTGGGTTTCTGGAATCCGGATACCGGCCGTTACCACGTCGATGTCTTGCCGCCGCTTGAGAACTTCCCGGGCGATGCGTCGCTGGAAGACGCCACCGCGCGCCTGAACCGCGAGCTGGAATCCTGGGTGCGCCGCTGCCCCAGCCAGTATTACTGGGTGCACCGCCGCTTCAAGACCCGTCCCCCGGGCGAAGCCAAACTCTATTGAGGCCCGGTGTTCGGCGGCCGGGCGCTCAAATAATGGGCGATAATCGCCGGATGAACTGGAACTTCACCAAAATGCATGGCGCGGGCAACGACTTTGTCGTGCTCGACGGGGTCCGCCAGACCATCGACATGACGCCCGAACGGGCGCGCGCCTTGGGCGACCGGCACTTCGGCATCGGCGCCGACCAGATCCTGCTGGTCGAACGCGCCACCCGCCCGGACGCTGATTTCCGCTATCGCATTTTCAATTCCGACGGCAGCGAAGTCGAACACTGCGGCAACGGCGCGCGCTGCTTCGTGCGCTTCGTGCACGAACAAGGCCTGTCCGACCGCAACCCGCTGCGCGCCGAAATCGCCACCGGCATCCTCGTCCTGGACGAAGGCGACGACGAACAAGTCACCGTTGAAATGGGCAGCACCCGCTTCGACCCCGCCGCGCTGCCGTTCGACACCGCCGGCTTGCCCTCGCAACGCGAAGGCGACGACACGCTCTGGGAGCTGGACCTTGACGCGCCCGCGGGCGTGGCCAACAAGGTGCTGCTGTCCGCCGTGGCCATTTCGAATCCGCACGCGGTGCAGGTGGTCGACAACGTCGACACCGCGCCTGTCGGCATCCAAGGCCCGCTGATCGAAACCCATCCGCGCTTTGCGCGCCGCGTCAACGCGGGCTTCATGCAAATCGTCGACCGCCACAACATCCGCCTGCGCGTCTTCGAACGCGGTGCGGGCGAAACGCTGGCCTGCGGCACGGGCGCCTGCGCCGCGGTGGCGGCCGGCATCCGCCGCGGCCTGCTGGAATCACCCGTGCGCGTGCAAACGCGCGGCGGCGTGCTCACCATTGCCTGGAACGGCGAACAGCTGCGCATGACCGGCCCGGCCGAATCCGTGTTCACGGGGCAAGTCGACATCGACAAGCTCGTCTTCTCCATGGCGCTGAATCGCTGACCCTATGACTGATACCACTTTCACCGCTCAGGACATCGCCGCTTTCCTGCAAGACCACCCCGGCTTCTTTGACGAACACGCCGACGTGTTCGCCGCCATGCAGGTGCCGCATCCGCATGGCACGCGCGCCATTTCGCTGGGCGAACGCCAGATCCTGACGCTGCGCGAACGCAACCGCGAACTGGAATGGCGCCTGCAAGAGCTCGTGCGCAACGCAACCGCCAATGAAAGCATCGGCACGCATGTGGCCAAATGGTGCAGCCGCCTGCTGTCTGAAAACGACCCGCAGCGCGTGCCAGGCGAAATCGCGCTGGGTCTGGCCGAACAATTCGAACTGAACCACGTGGCGCTGCGCCTGTGGGACTTGTCGGAATTGGCCGCCACCGGCTACGGCGAACCTGTCTCGCAAGACGTGCGCACATTCACCGACAGCCTGAAGACGCCTTACGTCGGCACCGACACCGACTTCGAAGCGGCCGGCTGGCTCGACAGCAAGCCGAAGTCGCTGGCGCTGGTGCCGTTGCGCCTGGAAGCCGACGGCGCGGCCGTGGGCCTGCTGGTGCTGGGCTCCGACGACCCCGAGCGCTTCACGCCCGAAATGGGTACGGCGTTCCTGGAATCCATCGGCCAACTGGCCTCCGCAGCGCTGCATCGTTTGAACCCGGCCTCGCCGAAGGTCTGACGCAGCAGCATCTATCGCATCGGATCTGCCCAAACGGGTCTACCTCACCGACGAGCAGACATGAACCAGGCACCGGACAGCACTACGCAAGACACCACGCCGCTGCCTGATCCGATGCACGCCTGGCTGCGTCATCTGGAAACCAACCGCCGTTATTCGCCCCACACACTGGACGGCTATCGGCGCGAGCTGCATTTTCTGCGCGACCTTGCCGACCGCGCCCGCCTGCCGCTGGACAAGATCGCTAACGGCCACATCCGGCAATTCGTGGCGCGCCTGCACGCGCAGGGCCGCGGCCCGCGCAGCCTGGCCCGAACGCTGGCCGCGTGGCGCGGCTTCTATCAATGGTGGGCGCCATCCATCAACTTGGCAGGCAACCCCGTGGCAGGCGTGCGTGCCCCCAAAGCGCCGCGCGGCTTGCCCAAAGCGTTGTCCGTGGAACAGACGCAGGCGCTGCTGGACCGGCCGCCCGCCAAGGTCGCGAACGAACCCGCCGCGCTGCGCGATCAGGCAATGCTTGAACTGCTGTATTCCAGCGGCTTGCGGCTGTCGGAACTGGTGGGACTGGACTTGCGCTACACGCGGTCGGCCGATTATGAATCGCGCGGCTGGTTAAAACTGGACGAAGCCGAGGTCGAAGTGTTGGGCAAGGGCGGCAAGCGCCGTTCGGTGCCGGTGGGTCAGGCAGCCATTGCCGCCTTGCAGAAGTGGATCGCGGTGCGGCCACAGCTGGCGCCGCCCAACCCCACCCCGCAAGATGCCGCCGCCTTGTTCCTGGGCGCGCGCGGCAAACGCATTTCGCCACGCGTGGTGCAGCTGCAATTGGCGCAGATCGCGCAACAGGCCGGGCTGCCCACCCACGTGCATCCCCACGTTTTGCGCCACAGCTTCGCCAGCCATGTACTGCAATCGGCGCAAGATCTGCGCGCGGTGCAAGAGATGCTGGGCCACGCCAATATCTCTACCACCCAGGTCTACACCCGGCTGGACTTCCAGCATCTGGCCAAGGCCTACGACCAGGCGCATCCGCGCGCCGGCCGCAAATCCTGAGCGGCGCTAGCCGCCCCCGGCCACCATGCCGCCCAGCAGCATGACGCCCAACAACAGCACCACCAACGCCGCCAGCGCTTCCACGCCATAACGCAAGCGCGCCGCGCCCGCGCTGGACAAACGGTTGCCGATGCGCGTGGCCGCGCTGCCCGCGGCCACCGCCAGACAAGCCAGCGCCGCCACCGTCAACCCGGTGCCCAGCCCCATCGCCAATGCCGACGCGACACCCGCCAGGAAAAAACCTTGCGACAAGGCGAACACCAGCACAATCAACGCACCACTGCACGGGCGCAGCCCCACCGCCAGAATGGCCGAACCCGCGCGACGCCAGTTCAACGCACCCGCCACCTGATCAGGTGCGGGCACATGCGCATGGCCGCAACCACAATCGTGATCGTGTTGATGGGCGTGGTGAACATGTGCATGCGGCGTGGGCGCATGCACGGCAATCGCACGCAACGCCGCGGCGCCCTTCAACACCGGCTCTGCGGGCGGCGCCGCCACAGCCGGCACACGCCGGCGGCGCAGCAATGGCCGAATCGCCTTGATCCACACCAGCCACGCGCCCAGCAACGTCACCAGCGCATAAGACGCCAGCTCCAGCCAGCGCGTGGCCTGGTTCATCGTGGCGGCGGTGGCGTTGAACACCACCGCCAGCACCGCCACCATTGCAATCGCCACCAGCGCCTGGATCAGCGCGGACGCCAAGGCCAGCAGCGCGCCGTTGCGCGCCGTCTGCCGATTGGCCAGCACGTAGGAAGAGATCACCGCCTTGCCGTGCCCGGGTCCCAGCGCATGAAACACGCCATACGCGAATGACAGGCCGATCAACGTCCACGCCGCGCCGCCTTCCGCTTGCCAGGCACGCACCGCGCCCGTCAGCTGGCGATAGAAATGGCTTTGCCAGACCGACACTTGCCCGAAGAAGCTGGCCAGCCAGCCCGGGCCACCCATACCCGCGCTGCTTTCCGGCACGCCAAAAGGATGCGCACCTTGCGCGGCCGCCGCGCCCATGCCGCCCAGCAGCAGCACGGCCGCCAGCCACAGCATCGCGGGATGACGCCGCGCTACGGGCATCGCACCTCGATGCGGTGCGTCAGCCCCTTGGTGATGGCAAAGAGTTCGTCCGGCAACGCGTCCGGGTCGGCCGGGATCGCGGCCAGTTGCTGCATGGTCTTCCAATCCAGTTCCTTGGGCTTGCGGTAGGCGGACGTGCACGCGGCGGCATCCGGGCCGCCCAGCGACACCGCGCCCTTTTCATCAAAGGCGTACGCCACGAAGTAGGTGGGATCGTAGATATCCACCTGCGCGCCGTCCGCGCCCGGCGCCACGGGCTTGGCCAAGGGCAAGGTGAACGACAGCGTCAAGCGCGTGGTCTTCGGGTTCCAGTCGACACGTGCATCGCGCGGCGCGGCAAACGCCGCCATCTTGCCGTCGACCGTCACGCGGGTGAAGTAGTGCGAAATCGGTTCACCCAGCGCCGTCATCCAGTCTTTCGCCATGCCCTTGAGCGTATCGGCGGACAGGGAGCCGTCCTTGCCTTTCTTCAGGCCTTGCGTGGCGTAGGCGCCGAACATGTCATCAAACAGCCAGACCTGGCGCACGGCCGTGATGCGGTGCTGCGCATCGATATCGATAACCGCGCGGGCATCGATCCACATATGCGGGTGCGCGCTGGCGGCGCCGGCCGCCAGCAGTGCCGTCGCGGCGGTCAGGGCTGCAAGGCCGCGGCGAGCTGACGTACGTTCCATTCAAACATTTCCAGATAGGTAGCGCCGGGCTGTCCGGGCTTGGACAGCGCATCGGAATAAAGCGTACCACCCACCTTGGCGCCGGTCTCGCGTGCAATCTGCTGCACCAGTTTCGGGCTGGTGATGTTCTCGATGAACACCGCTGGCACCTTGTCACGCTTGACCTGTTCGATGATGCGGGCGACTTCGCCGGCAGACGGTTCGGCGTCCGTTGACACGCCCATCGCCGAAATGAACGTCACCCCATACGCATCGCCGAAATACCCGAAGGCGTCGTGGGACGTCACGACCTTGCGGCGCTCGGCGGGAATGGCGCCGAACGTCTGTTTTGCGCGGGCATCCAGCGCATCAAGTTTCGCGATGTAGGCGGTGGCGCGCTGACGGTACGCTTCAGCGTGCGCCGGGTCGGCGGCAGCCAGGCCCTCGGCCACGTTGCGCGCGTAGATCACGCCGTTGGCCAGACTTTGCCAGGCATGCGGGTCCGCGTCGCCGTGATGGTGGTGGCCGTCTTTGTGGTCGTGGTCGTGGTCGTGATCATGGTCATGCGCGTCGTGCTTGCCGCCATGCCCATCGCCCGCGAACTTGCGCGGCGTGATGCCTTGCGACGCCACCACGGTCTGGCCCGCAAAGCCCGAGGCCTTCGTCAGCTTGGGCAGCCAGGTTTCAAACTCCAGCCCGTTCACGAACAGCACGCGCGCGGCGGACAGCTTCTTCGCGTCGCCCGGCGTGGGTTCGTATTCGTGCGCGTCGCCGTCCGGCCCCACCAGCGTCGTCAGGCTGACATCGTTGCCGCCCACCTCGCGCACGATGTCGCCCAGGATGGAAAAGCTGGCCACGGCCTTCAGCGGCTCGGCGGCATGCGACACGCCGAACACGGCCGACAGGCACACGCCAGCCATGGCCAGCAACGCGCGCCGGCGCAGCGGCAGTTTGGAACGCATAGCGAATCTCCTTAGGAAGTCAGGCCGGGCGCATGCCGCGCCGGGCCCGCAGCAGCCCGCCTTGCGGGCCGCCAACGATGGAAAACAGATAACAGACGCCGGCCGCCAGAATGATCGACGGCGAGGCCGGCACATTGAAGTGATAGGACACGAGCAGCCCGCTCACGGACGCCAGCACGCCGAAACTGGCGGCCAACGGAATCTGCCGGGCCGCCGACCGCACCCAGAACCGCGCGGCCGCGGCGGGCAGCATCATGATCCCGACGACCATCAAGGTGCCCAGCACCTGGAAGCCCGCCACCAGGTTGACGACCACCAGCACCAGAAAGCCCATGTGCACCCACCCGCCCCCGCCGCCGCTTGCGCGCAAAAAGCCCGGGTCCAGGCATTCGGCGACCAGCAGCCGGTAGATGGCCGCCAGCACCAGCAAGGTCACGCTTGCCGTGATGGTCACCAGCAGCAGCGACGCGTCATCCAGGCCCAGTACCGTGCCGAACAGCACATGCAGCAGATCCATGTTCGAGCCGCGCAACGACACCAGCAGCACGCCCAGCCCCAGCGAGATCAAATAGAAGGCGGCAAAACTGGCGTCTTCACGCAGCGGCGTCAGCCGAGCGACCAAGCCGGCCAACAACGCGACCGCCAGGCCGGTAGCGATACCGCCCAGCATCATCGCGCCCAGCGACAGGCCCGACAGCAGGAACCCCGCCGCCACCCCCGGCAAGATCGCGTGCGACATCGCGTCGCCCATCAGGCTCATGCGCCGCAGCACCAAAAACACGCCCAGTGGCGCGGCGCCCAGCGACAAGGCGCACGCGCCCGCCAGTGCGCGCCGCATGAAGCCGTAGTCCAGAAAAGGCGAGACCACCCATTGCGCCAAACTCATGCGTAAGCCCTCGCGTGCCATTGCCGCGCGGTCTTCAGATGCGCGTCATTCAGGGTGTCGGCCGTGCCGCCCCAGGCCACGACCGAGCCGGACAGCAACAGGCAATCGGGGAAGTGATCGCGCACCAGATCCAGGTCGTGCAGCACGGCGATCACGGTGCGGCCCTGGCCGTGCAAGCCGCACAACAGGGCCATCAAGTCGTCGGCGGTATGGGTGTCGACCGCGGCGAAGGGTTCGTCCAGCAGCAGCACGGGCGCATCCTGCACCAGCATCCGCGCGAACAACGTGCGCTGCATCTGCCCGCCCGACAGCGTGTCCACGCCACGCGCTGCGGCATCGGCTAGACCGACGGTTTCCAGCGCATCCATGCAGCGGTCGAGTTCGTCGTCGCGATACCGGCGCCATCCGCCCACGCGGCGCCACGCGCCCATGGCGACCAGGTCCAGCACCGAAACGGGAAACGACCGGTCCAGCTCCGCCGCCTGCGGCAGCCACGCCAACTCCGACCGCCCCGCGCCGCTGATGCGCACGCTGCCGGTCATGGGGCGCAGCACCCCCATGATGCCTTTGATCAACGTGGACTTGCCCGCCCCGTTGGGTCCCACCACGGCCGTCATCCCGCCGGCGGCGAAGCGCCCCGACACCGACTTCAGCGCGGGATGGCCATGCCAGCCGAACGAGGCGTCCGACAGTTCAATCGTGACCGGCGACGCGCTCATCGCGGCCACCAGTCCAGGGCCCAGCCGGTCAGCGCCCAGAGCGCCGCGGCCGCGACCAGGGCCAAGGCCATGCGGCGCCAGGCGGAAACCAGAAAAGCGGAACGGGGCGCGGTGCGACGAGGTGGGGTGCTTTGCCGGGAAGCAGCGCCGGGCCGCGCAGGCAGAAGCGAAAAATGGGACATGGAAAACGTAAAGACGAAAGGCGCGCGGCGGAGGGCGAAACCCGAAGGAATGCGACGCCGCCGATGCTCGGAGTGAAAGTTTTATTATGTTATATCATAACCAATTGCCCTTGATTCCGGCGTCCTCACCCGCATATCCATGTTTTCTGCTACCTTCCAGGCATCTCGCGCGCGTCGCGCGCGTCTTCCATTCAGATAAAGCCCGCCATGCCCGCTCCGCCCCGTTCCCCCCGCAGCGACACCGTCGGCGCCCAGCTCAGCGTCGCCGAGACGCTGTGCGAACAGCGCGGACGCCGCCTGACGCCCATCCGCCGCAAGGTGCTTGAGCTGCTGCTGCGCCACGGGCGCAGTCTGAAGGCCTATGAATTGCTGGACGCCATGCGCGAAGTGCACCCGGGCGCCGCGCCTCCCACCGTGTACCGCGCGCTGGACTTCCTGATGGACGAAGGCCTGATCCACCGCCTGGACGCCGTCAACGCCTGGAGCGCCTGTCACGACGCAGGCGGCGCACCGCACGATCTGCTGGTGGTCTGCACCGGCTGCGGCGCAGTGGCTGAAGTGTCCGACCCCGCCATGAGCCGCCAATTAGCCGAACGCGTCGCCCAAACGGGTTACGCCTTGGCCACGCACGAAACCGAAATTCGCGCGTTGTGTCCCCAATGCCAGCAGAAGCAACCCGCTGACGCCGGCCATCAGCACCATCATCACTAAGTCCTGATCCGCCGGACGGGCGTGTCCGCCGACGCCTCAACCGGATTTCAAAACCGTCATTCCATCGCCGTCATGCGCCCGCCTGAGCCCGGCGCATGACGCTCTTGAAATCCGGCAAACCGCCCCAAAATAGTGATATCGCCCGATACTTGACGGCGTACAGCCGCGATCCGGACGGCTATGGCCCCCTGGGTTGACCCGGGGTTTGCCCCCTGCCCCCGACTGTGCTGTAATCCTGCGTCCGGCCGCTATTGGCGGCCTTCGCAGCCTGTGGCAAACCTCATCCTGCACGGGAAATTCCCCTGTCAGGCCTGTGGGTTGAATGCCTAGACTTCAGCCTTGACCTCACGCTAGCAGCTTCGCCATGAACACCCCGCGCAGTTTGGACAAAATGGTTCCCGTCACCATCCTCACCGGCTTTCTCGGTGCGGGCAAGACCACCCTGCTCAAACGCATCCTGACCGAATTCCACGGCCGCCGCGTTGCGGTCATCGAAAACGAATTCGGACCGGAAAGCATCGACAACGACCTGCTCGTGCAAGACAGCGATGAAGAAATCATCGAACTGTCCAACGGTTGCGTCTGCTGCACGGTGCGTGGCGACCTGATGCGCACCCTGTCCGAGCTGCGCGCCAAGCGCGAAGCCGGCGAACTGACTTTCGAACGCGTCATTCTCGAAACGACCGGCATGGCCAACCCTGGCCCCGTCTGCCAGACGTTCTTCATGGATGACGACATCGCCGAGTACTACCGCCTGGATGCGGTGGTGACCGTGGTCGACGCCAAGCACGGCATGTCCACGCTCGACGAACAACCTGAAGCCCAGAAGCAAGTCGGTTTCGCCGACCGCATCCTGATCTCCAAGCGCGACCTGGTCAACGAAGCTGACTACGAAGCGCTGCGCCACCGCCTGGTTCACATGAACCCGCGCGCGCCGATCACGCCGGTCAATTTCGGCGAAGTCGACCTGAAGTCGATCATCGACATCAGCGGCTTCAACCTGAATTCCATTTTGGACATCGACCCGGAATTCCTGGCCGATGAACACCCCGACGCCGCCCACTCGCACGAGCATGGGCACGACCACGGACACGATCACGGCCATGGCCACGATCATGCCCATGATCACGACGGCGATTGCGGGGCGCATTGCAATCATGCCCACCATCACCACCACCACCAGCACGACGACGAAATCGGCGCGTTCGTGTTCCGTTCCAACAAGCCGTTCGATCCCGCGCGCCTTGAGGAATTCCTGGGCGGCGTGGTTCAGGTCTATGGCCCCGACCTGATGCGCTACAAGGGCATCCTGTACATGAAGGGCATCAACCGCCGCATGTTGTTCCAGGGTGTGCACATGATGATGGGCGCCGAACCCGGCAAGCCGTGGACC
>Ga0256885_1000557_pt1 | contig 12186 bp, 14 predicted proteins | sample MC6MC0493MT_FD_186344 | JGI IMG/M metagenome (GOLD analysis project Ga0256885, IMG submission 186344) | Metatranscriptome of enriched soil aggregate microbial communities from Iowa State University, Ames, United States - MC6-MC0493-MT... | ecosystem: Environmental > Terrestrial > Soil >...
GGTCAAGGAATTGCCAATCCTATTGGACAAATTTGGACAGGTAAGATGATGCTCGATTTTCTTGGTTATCAAGATGTGGGAACAAGGATATTGAATGCTATAGAGCAAACATTAGCGCGGGGTATAAAAACGCCTGATTTGGGTGGAGCTGCCACACTACAAGAAGTAACTGATGCAATCATAGATTATTTAACTTAAGTATTACTGTAATGGGAAGTAATAATGGATCTAACATTTACATGAAAGGGAAGCACATCAGTTCAGTATGCTTCCCTTTCATTCCTGGTCTTATTTAGACTCTTGAGCTTGTAATAACTCAACTGCAATATCCGGACGATCTGTAATAATGCCCTTTGCCCCATTATTGAGTAATTTTTTCATCGTATCTAGGTCATTGATTGTCCAATAGTGGACAGGAATATTAAGGTTGTTTAAAAACTGAATAAATTTAGGAGAATCTAATGCAATAACCCCTGACTTTGGAGGGATTTGAAAAACATCCACTTTAGGGTGATATAAATGTCCAAACTGACTTGAGAAGGAAGCAAATGCTTTTCTGACATCTGATTCACCTGCACCAAGTGCTACTTGATTTTGAGCATATAAATTAAAACGATCTATTTGCTCACCATAAAAGCTTGTCACAACAACACGATGTTCAGCTTGAAGTTCTTCAATTAAGCGCCAAAGTTTAGAAGGCATCAGACTCCCTTCGTACGTATCAGGAGCATCTTTGATATCAATGTTGATTAACATATTTGGATAGGCTTCAAGCAACTCTCGTAAAGTTACGACTTTTAATTTATCCTCTCGATATGGGAAATTTCCCTCTAAATCTTCAAATTGGTAGCCGTGGTTCAAGGCATTGATTTCTGCCAACGTCATATCTGCAATGAGACCATAGCCATCCGTTGTACGTTCAACTGTCTCGTCATGGAAAACAATAATTTCCTCATCTTTCGTTAGGCGAATGTCGATTTCAAAGCCGTCGACACCTAGCTGTGCAGCTTTTTCAAATGCAACCATTGTATGTTCTGGTGCTAAAAGAGCTCCGCCACGATGTGCAAGAATTATGGGGCGTTCGAATTGTAATGCTTGTTTACCTTCGCGTTGCTGTGGTTTTGAAATAGCTTTACTGCCTGCCCAAGCTGCTGCACTTGCTGCTGCAATTGCAAGCGCAATTTTTGTTTTCTTACCCATATTCGTCCTCCTTAACAATTATCCTCATATAAAAAGTAGTAGTGAATTCATTGTTTAATCAATAGTAGTAAGTACAGGGCCTACTATTAAAATTAGTTATATAAGTGAATGATGATTTTTTATGCCGATTTTTGCCATCCTATTTGAAAAACAATCATTATGGAGGTGCAAATGTCTTGTAAAGGGTTCAGTTGAGGCATGATCATCTTTCAGCATTCTTCTGTTCCTGTAATGATGCTACAATTGAATTTAATTAAAACAACTGATTCATCTTCACGATGTTAAACGTCGTATGCTTTTCCATTATAACGGAAAATTGAGCGTTCTGTCAGCTAAACTCTGTTGCTATCATTTTCTGGTCTATGGTATTCTTTTATGTAAGAAATGAGGGAATCCACTATGAACGAACGACAAGGGCTAATCGTTTACGTCCATCAATTAAAACATGCGAAGTCACTTCGGAAATATGGTCATGTTCTTTATATTTCTAGAAGGCAAAAATACGTAGTGCTTTACTGCGATCGTGAGGATATTGACATGATGACAACAAAACTACAACGCCTTCCATTTGTGAAAGACGTTGTGGCGTCTTATCGTCCTTTTGTAAAAACTGAATATGAAAATGCAAAACCAGATAAAGCAAAGGAATATGACTACAAAGTAGGTCTATAAACTTATGTTAATGCAGGTATATAGTTATTTAGTCTTAATATACCTATTAAGTATTGATAAAATAGTTTTGATTCCGAAAATATAGATGAGTGCTTTATTTCTACAACTACTGCTTTTCGACCGAGTTGTTCTATTTGTGCTTCAAACATTTTTTGTCGCTGTGTTGGCTGTTCTTCATTGTATGGGATGCCTTCTCGACAAATATAAATAGGCATGAACTTACTTTCGCCGACTGGTTTAAGGGCGACAGCTAAAGAAATCACCTTCTTGTCTTCTTTTGTAGATGTTAGTAAAAAGGCTTGATGAAAACGTTCCTGGTTGGTTTTAATAATTTCGAGTAGCTCGTAAACATCACCATAGCCTTCACCTAATTCTATAAATTGTTGTGGCATAATAATTGCACATCCTTTCCAATATTCATAGTATCATGCTGCGGGAGGTCAAGCACATGAAATTTGCATTAAGCTTTTTTTCTATTTTAGCACTAATCATTACAGGAACGGTATTTTTCCAATACCATGCTTATTCATCTGATTTAGAAACAGGCATAGGGGATTTTCATTATTCTCAGGAAATAGAAATTGTCTATCGCGAAAATAGCTTAGATATTCGTCAACATTTTAAAAACCTACCAAATCAAAAGGTGAAAATTAAATGGCCTGAAAAAGCAACAAACGCTAGTTGCTTTATTGAAAATGAAAAAAGCTGTGATCGTTTATCAGATGAAGTTTCTTACTTTGCAAAAGGGGAGACAAAATCACAATCTGTGTCATACATAATTCCAATTGAGGGTGGCTTAAAAAATAAGATGCTCCTTCAAAATGTTTTTGCTACACTAATAAATGGTGAAGCATCGTATTCAATTGTTTCAATTTCTACAGACAGTAAGGTGAAAGGACAATGGGTTACGGGTTTGCCCCTAGTAGGTCAACAACAACTTGTACTTGTCAATTACACCATGTTTAGAGGAAACGGTACTGTTCAAGATTTATATTGGCAAGCCGGGGAGCTTAAAGCGCAAGAACAGACACCGGTGTTATCAATTTATGCCCAGCAAGAAGTCCCTAATGATTTTCTAAAGTCATTAAAAAATTTACAGCTTCTAAGTGATGAGCATATTGCAATAATTCAAGAAAAAAGTCCAGTAGCAGTTCATGACGAAAGATTGTTATTTTTACCAACACTTACTGCACAAGCTGTAGAGCAAGAAGTAATTTTATCACAAATCAAATCACAATATAATTTTGTAGATTCCCCAGAATGGTTGCCTGAGGTTGTGGCATCCTATTTAATAAGCGATCCAATTGGTGGAGAAAAAACAAAGAAAATTATCAAGACATTAAATGACTACATGACGGATGCTCAACAACAAGCTTGGCAGGAAACATTGAAAAAGCTTGGAGATGAATCGATTTCACCAGATACAATGGACAAGTACTTATCACAGGTATTAGATGCCAAGACATCTTATTTTACATTAAATGCAGCTCAGCAAAATGGAACTTATCCACTTTTATTTGAGGATGCACGTGATGTCTATGTGGATGATACATTGAAGGAAGATGTTCATGTTATTCTCTATGAGGGACAGGTATTGTATACGGCAGATACATTATTGCCTTACCTCGGCTACTCAGCTGCGGAAGGAAAGAATGGCTATTATGTAAATAGTGAGCATCGTACATTCCGTTTCCCTAAAGAGCCTGGATTTTATGTATTCAACCAGCGTAGGTATTCGACTATCTCTGAACCAATCATTAAGATTGCTGATCATTATTATGTAGAAGAAGCTTGGTTACAGCGATTATTCCTAGTTGAACTACAAAAAAAGGATGAGCGTATTCAAGTATTAAAACAAGAGCAACAATAACTTTTGCAGCGGAGGGCCAACCTTTCGCTGCAAAATACTTTATATAGACGAAAGTACGGTGAGAAGCTGATATGAGAGTTGTAGCAGGAGAGCGCAAAGGAATGCCGCTTAAAGCAATAGCAGGAAATACGACAAGGCCTACAACTGACAAAGTAAAGGAGTCCATTTTTAATATAATTGGGCCATTTTTTGATGGAGGTTTAGCGTTAGATCTGTTTGCTGGAAGCGGTGGCTTGGGGATTGAATCATTAAGTAGAGGAGCAGAACGTGCTATTTTTATTGAGAAAGATCCTAAAGCATTCCAGGTGCTACAAGAAAATATAAAAAAATGCCGTTATGAAGAATATACAGAGCTTTTTCGTATAGATGCAAAGCGCGCTGTGAAAGCGCTATTAAAGCGTGATATTACATTTAAACTCGTTTTTTTAGATCCACCTTACCATCAGCAGGAATATTATGACCTCGTACAGATTTTGGTCGATAACCGTAAAATACAGCAAGATGGTATTATTTTATGTGAACATGCAAAAGAGATAGGATTACCTCAAAATTTTGGGGAGTTTGTTTTAACAAGACAAGAAACCTATGGCGGAACAATTATTTCTGTTTATCGCTGTACAGAGGAAGAGGGAGAATAAGTTGTCTGAAAAAATTGCTGTAGTTCCTGGAAGTTTTGACCCTGTAACATTCGGCCATTTAGATATAATTAAACGTGCGGCTGATGTGTTTGATATCGTATATGTAGCAGTATTAAACAATTCAGCAAAGAATCCTTTGTTTTCTGTAGAGGAACGTATGGCTTTGATGGCTGAAGTGACAAAAACCTTACCTAATGTTCGTATAGAGAGTTCTTCAGGCTTATTGATTGATTATGCTAAGGAAAAAAAGGCGAAGGCAATTGTTCGTGGCTTACGGGCAGTTTCAGATTTTGAATATGAGATGCAAATTACATCTATGAACCGTTTCCTTGATGAAACAATCGAAACCTTTTTCATCATGACGAAAAATCAATATTCATTCCTTAGTTCTAGTATAGTAAAAGAGGTTGCGAAATACGGTAGTGATGTTAACGAGCTAGTCCCTACATGTGTCGTAAAGGCTTTAAAAGAAAAATATGGTTTTACACAATAAGGATGCAGAGGATGTCAAAAGAACGATGACATCCTCTTTTTGATATTTAGAGCGATTGTTATTTTAGAAAAAATAGAGCATAAATAGTTGGTACAATGATTATGCTAAGGAGGCGGAATTTAATATAAGGTCGTACAGAAAGTTTTGCAGATTTGGCGATAACAAAAATTTGTAAGTGAATACTTATACTTTGCATCGTTAACAAAATCACAACAAGTAAATGGATATAGGGGAGATCTGGAAATGCTGTAACTGTCATTTTAAGACCGTTCGTTACCTCCAGAACAGCTGCTATGGAAAGCTCAATCGTATAGGGGAGCTTTGGTATCAGCTGATCTAAGCCCTGTTGTACAATGGTTTGAATCGTTGTGAAAAAGATGATGGTTGTACCAACTAGTAGAATGGTTGGGGCTGTTTCTTTAATACTTTCCGAAAATGGAGCACTATAGAGTGGTGTGTTGTGTACGGAGATATTAGGTGAATCAGTTTTGCGAAAGAAAAAGTAGCCAGTTACTAGGCAACAAATATTAAACGTATGTAGTAAACATAAAAACAACCATCCAAACGTATTACTGTGTAGTAAATCAAGGCTTACAAAACCTAATACAAAAAGTGGACTAGGTGCATGACAAACAGCTAGCAAGAAATTTGCCTCTTTAGGGTGTAATTGACCACTATTTTTCAAATAAACAATAGTGGTTGCGCCAGTTGGATAGCCTCCAAGAGCACTAATAATATAGGCTTGTACGTATAAAGAAGCCCTTTTTGTTTTGGTACGCATAGGGGCTGTTAAACGCAGAAGCCATTGTGTTAACACAAGATACGGCAATAAGTACGGAAAAAGTGCTTCCATGAAAAGATTTAAGCCTAAATCAGTACCACTGTGAGCGGTTTGTGGGAATAACAAGAGTAAGAGAATTAGAATTACGCAGAGCACTATTTGAATTGTAGCAAACATGTTATCATCTCGTTTCAACTTTTTGTCATTCACATAGGCAAATGCTAAAATCAATATATGTGAGAAAGGCAAAAACATGAACGTATGGTTTTGCAAGCGTCCTAGGAGGTGTTTTCAAGTGAAGAAAAAAATTAGTATTTATGCAGTGTTGATAGTCGTGATTTGTTTTATGATGTTATACCGACTAGACGCGTATATTATGAAACCTGGAAGTGCCTATGATGTCAGTAAATTTGTTACTGTAGATAGTAAAGAGGCAGATAGTGAGGGGTCTTTAAGTTTAATGACAGTTGCTATGCAGCAAGCCACACCATTTTCGTATTTGTGGGCGAAAGTTCAAAAATATCAAAAGCTAATGGATATTGAACAAGTACGAAATCCTTTAGAGGATGATGAGGAATATAATATTCGACAGTTAAAGTTAATGTCTGATTCACAATTTAATGCCAAATATGTAGCCTTCCAAAGAGCTGGGCTAGAGACAAAGGTTCTTTTTAATGGTGTATTCATATTAAACGTTTTAGACGGAGGAGCTTCGGACGGTATTTTAAAAGCTGGTGATGAAATTGTCGAGGTTGATGGACAAAGAATAACTAGCCAGCAAATGCTTGTGGATCTATTAAAACCTAAGCAGCTTGGCGATAAGGTAACCATTCAATTTATACGTAATGAAGAACAACACCAGGAGACTATTACACTACAGGAAATTCCCAACGCCCAAGAACATAGAGCCGGTTTAGGTATTTCTTATACTGAAAGCAAATCGATTGAAACTAATCCGAAAGTGACGATGAAAACAGAGGATATAGGGGGACCTTCTGCTGGACTGATGTTTACACTTGAAATATTAGACCAATTACTTGATGAAGATTTAACAAAAGGCTATGCAATTGCTGGAACAGGTGAAATGCTAATAGATGGATCTGTTGGAAGAATTGGTGGAATAGACTATAAGGTTATTGCCGCTGATCGTGACGGCATGGAAATCTTTTTTGCACCAGATGATGAAATCTCTCAAGAAATGAAAGCGAAGTATCCAGAGCTAGAATCGAATTATGCAACGGCTGTCAAAACGGCCAAAGAGATTAAAACAAAAATGAAAATCGTTCCAGTGAAGAGCGTTGACGATGCTATCAATTATTTAAAGCAACTTCAACCAAAATAATATAAAGGGATGCTAAAAGGACTTTAGCATCCCTTTTGATGTCTTTAGCAACGAATAGGTGGTGTTTGATAATCCTTCGGCAGCGTAAAATCCTTTGTTCCTTGCTCGATACTTAAATTATAAAGCTCTGCTGCATGTATATCGATAGCTAACATCGCATCATTTGTAGCTGCAACTCGACTGATTAAGGGTAATTCTATATTCTTTTTTTGCTGACCTAAATAAGCTTGTCCTGTCGAACTCATACCCAATAACCGAATAAAAGAGGGCGCGTTAAAACTTTGAAGCTGCTTTTTGGTAAACCCTGTATAGATATGTGTTATCATCCGTTGAAGGCGGGTCCAAGTATAACGCTTAGATTTTATTTTTTCCATAAAGCTATAAAATGTAGAGCTGCTTTTGGCTGCCTTGACAATTGCGTTTTCTATGCCCTCTGTTACTTCTGCATAACGAGTAAGTTCTGAAGGGGTATGTCTTATAATGGTGAACTGTAATAACGGCCAAAATGTTTCCCAGCTTGCAAATTGGTTATACTTTGTATGCCAGTCTGTTAAATAATCAAAAGTAGCTGTAGGAACAACATTTTGTACACTTTGTAAAGAATTTGTAGAGGCAAGGGCTTTACGTATACCAGTGGCACTGGCGATCGATGCATCTTCCTTTAATGCATCATGATATCCTGCTGCAACGCGAGGAATTGTTAATGGTTTAATGTTGCTGTTAAGTGCCCTCGCTGCTTCAAGATAATGAAAGCCCAATATATTATTTGGTTGTGCAAGATCGATGTATGGAGCAGGGTACATCTGAGAAAGCTGTTCATAGGCGTAATGTAGGCTTTTTGGGTAGCTGGCACCTGTTTTAAGGCTGTCTTTAATGAACAGGTCATATTCTGCACGGTGGCTGTCAATCAGCTCGAAAGTGTTTAGAAAGGGCTGTATAGAGCCGTCTTCACTTCCAAAGGCAAAAGAGTTGCAACCAACAGCACTTAATAAGGAAATGGCTCCTTTTGCGAAATCTGTAGCAGGTGCTGTACTATAGACATAAGGCAGTTCAATAACAATATCTACACCGCCAGAAAGCGCCATTTTAGTACGTGTCCATTTATCTACCATGGCAGGTTCTCCACGTTGTAAAAATGTGCCGCTCATAACAGCGATTACGAGATCTGCCTGTGCTGCTTTTTTAGCCTGTTCTAAATGATAAGCATGTCCGTTGTGAAAAGGATTATATTCAACAACAATTCCAACTGCTTGCATGCTTCTCCCCCTTATAATTTGTGTCTTTATTTTAAACTGTTAGGAGTAAATACACTTCTTATAGTATATAATTATAGGTGGGTTTTAAAGTGGTGACAAGAAATTATCTTGACATCTATTTTTACACATTATATAATCAACAGTGTTGTCTCGAGGTGATTAAACGAATGAAATGGTCAATTCATCAATTATCTAAATACCGCCAAAACGGGATGCCAATCGATGCCTTTGTCCAGCTGGATGAAGTGATGGAGCGAAACCAGGATATTCGAGCAATTTCGCCCGTTCATGTAAAAGGGCTATGTACTTTTGGTGCATCGCAAATGACATGTCAGTTAACTGTGACAGCAACGTTAACACTACCATGTGCTCGCACATGGGAGGATGTTGAGTTTCCAATTGAAGTTGAGACAGTTGAAATTTTTAGCTGGATTGACGAAGATAAACGAGGAGACGATGACGGAGACATTCACTATATTGACGGTGAAGTCATCGACATGAAACCGGTTCTTGAGGAATTAGTTTTGCTTGAGGTACCAATGCAAGTGTTCAAGGAAGATTCTGAAGGACAAGTGCATGGTGGTAAAAATTGGTCTTATGCAACAGATGAAGACGTAGAGCTACACAAAAAAGCTGACGAACAAAAAGTGGATCCAAGACTAGCTGCTTTAGCTAAGTATTTTGATCAAACAGACGAATAGACGATCTGTAAGGAGGTGCCATCAATGGCTGTACCATTTAGAAGAACTTCTAAAACTGCAAAAAGAAAGCGTCGTACGCATTTCAAATTATCTGTACCTGGTATGGTAACTTGCCCTAACTGTGGTGAGGCTAAATTATCACACCGTGTTTGCAAAGCTTGCGGACAATACAAAGGTAAAGAAGTAGTAAGCAAATAATACAGTGTTTGCTCACTTAAAAGGCTAGTAGAGAGACCATGGCTCTTTACTAGCCTTTTTGTTTGCTTAAAAAGACGGAATATTTCGTTGATTATGAAGTTCTTTACAATAGTGAAATAATTGTGTGATACAATTTATTCATTGCGACAAAGGGGGTAGTAATATGTCTTATACGATTGACAATCATGATGGCATTATGACGTTTACCATTAACCGTGAAGAGAAACGGAATGCTGTCAATGATGAAGTGATGAACGGTCTTCAAGAAGTCATTACATATATTCGTGGGCATGAAGATGTGCGTTTCTTAGTAGTGACTGGTGCTGGCGATAAATCGTTTTGCTCAGGAGGGGATTTATCTGAGTTTCATTCTTTGGAAACAGAGGATGAGGCGTTTGGTATGTTAAGTAAGATGGGGAAAATATTATATGACCTTGCTACGCTTCCTGTACCAACTATAGCACTTATAAATGGTACCGCTGTTGGAGGGGGCTGTGAGATTGCAACAGCTTGTGATTTTCGTTTAGTAGCTAGCCATGCGAAATGTGGATTTATCCAAGGAACACTAGCCATTACAAGTGGCTGGGGTGGCGGTACATATTTATTTGAACGAGGTTTGCGTCATGATCGTGCGATGAAGATGCTCGTGGATGCGAAGCCTTACCCTGCGCAATTATTATATGAGATAGGGTGGGCTATGCGTGTTTTTGAAGGCTCAAAAGAAGATGCCTTGAACGATTTTATTGAACATATGCGAAAAATTCATCCTTCTGTTCATAAAGCTTATAAGGAGATTGAGCTTAGAAAGTGGCGTGAACGAAATATGTATGAGCGTGTGATGGAAGAAGTTCGTACCTGTGCAAAGTTGTGGGAAAGTGAAGCGCACCATCAAGCGGTTAATAATTTCTTGACAAAGAAGAATAATAAGTAATGTATAAAGACAGTGTTGAGAGTAAAAACATCATCACTGTCTTTTTTCATGCAATGATTCTATTTTGCTTGCTTTTGCATATAGTAGTAAAAAATGCGAGGGTGATAGATTATGGAATTGAAAAAAAGAAAAGATCAATGGACAAAGGAAGATGATGAAAGACTAGCAGAAATCGTATTGCATAATGTGCAAAATGGCAAAACACAGCTAGAGGCCTTTGAAATGGCGGCCATAGAACTAGGTCGTACAAAACAAGCGTGTGGCTTCCGATGGAATAAAACATTGCGTGGTCAATATAGTCAGTCACTACTAGCTGTGCGAAATCAGCCCCAACAATCTATGCGAAGTCATTTGAAATTAGCGTTGACAAGTTTTGACGAATTAACGGAGGCTTATCAAACGCTTGAAATGAAGCATCGGGAATTGCAAAATGAGCATGAGAAGCTAGTGAAATGGCTTCAGCAAGGTTATTCATTAATGAAAGATTAAAATTATGATTACGTGGTTTTTGGAACATGAATTACATTGCTTTTCTTTTATGGACATAAAACCCTTTCTGTATATCGTCAATAATCAGTCTATCCTGTATAATAAAAGAACCTGCGTAGAAGGTGCCTTAGATGTATTCTAAGGCACCTTATTCTTATAGTTTTATGAAAGTATACTATTCAGAGGTGAAGCATCAGATGGGGGTTTTAAAGTCTGCTGTTATAGGAGGCACGCCAAAAAGTGCGTCACCCTTTTTGATGGTGTGAATAGTATTGTGTTGCTTCAAAGTATCACAGAGTGTTTTGAGTATTTTGGAATAATATGGATGTGGTGACATCGAGGAACATTGATCAGTAAAGATGGAAAGGGTGTAGACAATGAAAGTAGCGATAATTGGAGCAGGGGCAGTTGGTCAATTAACAGCAAGTTTTTTAGCGGAGTCTGGTGTACCAGTAACGTTGGTTGCCAGAAGGCAGGAACAAGTAATTGAACTAAATGCCAAGAAGTTAACACGTATCAACGTTGATGGGACTAAAACTGTGCAAAGGATTGTTGCTACTACAGATTTGGCTAATCTACCAAAGCAAGATTTACTAGTGATTGCTGTTAAATACGGACATTTGCAAAAGCTCTACAATCAATTAGCCTTATTCTCAAGTGAAATGCCGTTGCTTTTTATGCAAAACGGCTTAGCGCATTTTGAGGAGGCACTACTCTTGCCACAAAAAAATATCGCCTTTGGTTCAGTGACCTTTGGAGCTCAATTGTTGGACCATTCAACGGTTCAGCATAGAGGAGTAGGACTATGTAAAATAGCAATAGAACGAGGAGAACATCAGGCTTTTCAACAGCTACTACAATTACAACGTTCCTTATTTCCTATTGAATTGGCTAGTAATGCAGAGCAAATGCTTTTTGCAAAAGCGGTACTTAATAGCTTAATTAATCCATTGACAGCTGTATTGCAAGTAAAGAACGGAGAGTTAGTGACTAATCAACAAGCATTTTTACTGCTAGAAAATATTTATCGAGAGCTTACGGAAGCTTTTGAAGATATTGAACACACCATATCTTTTAGTGATGTGATAGACTTATGTAGGAAAACGGCCAACAATACTTCATCTATGCTAGCGGATCGTCTGCAGGGGAGAAAAAGTGAAATCGAAACAATTGTTGGTGTCATTCTAAATAAAGCTTTAGCAAACGGTCATAATTTACCTACTTTGCGTACTTTATATCATCAAGTGCTTGCAATAGAGGAGAGCGGTGAAAGAAGTTGAAAGACCTTTTACATATAGTTATTAGCATCATTATTTTTTGTCCAATTGTTCTTTTCGTAATTGTTTATCTGGTTGGCAGGAAAGTTAAAATTCGAGGCACACATGCTTTTGGAGCAGCCTCTGATGTTACGACATTGTGCTTGTTTTTTTCTGTTCCGTTAGCTATCGGTGTGCTTTGGCGTGTGAATGTTGGAGCGCTTTTAGTGATCCTCGCGATAATGATGGCCATGATTTTTACATATATTGATTGGCGGACTAAAAAGGAAATAGAAGTAAAGCCGTTATTAAAGAAAATTTGGCGTTTTTTATTCTTAATACTTAGTACAGCTTATCTA
>Ga0256885_1000560_pt1 | contig 12158 bp, 11 predicted proteins | sample MC6MC0493MT_FD_186344 | JGI IMG/M metagenome (GOLD analysis project Ga0256885, IMG submission 186344) | Metatranscriptome of enriched soil aggregate microbial communities from Iowa State University, Ames, United States - MC6-MC0493-MT... | ecosystem: Environmental > Terrestrial > Soil >...
CCCGCACGGTGGTCGCCTCGGCCACGCCCATCGGGATCATGAAGCACAGCTGCGCCACGTTGATCGCGATCTGGTGCGCGGCCGCTTCATTGGCGCCCAGGCGACCAATCAGCAATGCGGTGACGATGAACAGGCCACCTTCCATCAGCACGGTGATGCCGATCGGCAGGCCGGTGCGCAGCAGGTCCCAGATCGCTTTCCAGCGCGGCCCCTCGAAGTGCGAGAACAGCTGCAGGTGGGCAAAGCGCTTGGTGAACCACAGGTAGGTACCGAAGGCGATCGCCTGCAGCCACATCATCACCGCCGAGGCGATGCCCAGGCCTTCAGCGCCCATTTCCGGGAAGCCCAGCTTGCCGTTGGCCAGCACGTACCCCATCGGCGCCAGCACCAGCAGGCCACCAAAACCGAGCAGCATGGTCGGCAGCGTCCAATGCATGCCTTCACTGAGATAGCGCATGCAGAAGTACAGCGTCAGCGCCGGGCCACCCCAACGCACCGCATGCAGGAAGGCCGTTGCGCCGGGCACGATGTCCGGGGCGATGCCGAATGCCGGCAGCAGTGGCGGCACCACGGTGAGGAAGGTGAACATGATCAGGCCCAGGCCCAGCGCCAGCCACAGCGCCTGCCGGAACAGCGGGCCGATCTCGCGCTCACGGCCGGCGCCATGCAGCTGCGACACCGAGGCGGTGAGCGAGATCAGCGTGCCGATCGGGATCAGCATCGGCAGCCACAGCAGCGCGGTGCCGATGGTCACTGCGGCCAGGGTGGATGTCGCATGGTGGCCGGCAATCACGTTGTCGACGAAGGAGATCAGACCGGTGGAGACGTGCCCGAGCACAAGCGGCAGGGCAAGCAGACCGGTAGCGCCGACTTCCTTGCTGAAGCGCGGCGTGGAGGTTGCAGTAGACATAAGGTGCTTGACGCGAACTACGGTTGCGCGCGAAGGGCACAGGCACCGGGTTGCGGCCGGCCATCTTACGCGCGCCGGGTGGTCATTCCCATGACTGCCCCATAAAGGGGACGGAGGGAATTAAGTCGTATCCGGCACAGTCGAGCCAAAAACGACTTAATTCCCTCGCTCCCCTTGTTGCTTACTGCCCGGCCTGGCGCTTCAGCCAGGTGTCGCGTTCGGCGGCGGGGACCGTCAGGAATGCGCTGCGTACGCTGTCGCGTTCCTGCGGCGGCGTGCGCTGGGCGACCAAGGCCAGCTGCACCAACTGCGACGGACTCAACTGGCGCAGCACGGCAAGCACGGCATCGCGCTGTTGCGGCGGTACGAAGCCGAACAGGCCGTGCAGCTTGGGGAACTCGGCGCCCAGTTGCGGGCCCAGCCGCCAGCCTTCGCGGAAAGCCTGGTCCTGTGCCTGGAACTGCGCGCGCAGCCGTTGCTGCTGGTCGGCCGGCAACGCGGCGAAGCGGGCGGCGGCCTGGCGGATGCGTTCGCGCTCACCCTCCGGCAGTGCCCGCCATGCGGCGTAGTCGCTGCGGCGCTGGCGTTGCTGGGCGGGATCGAGTTGCGCGAATGCCGCCGCGGCAGTGGGCGCCGCAGTGGGTGCGGCCGATGGTGTTGCCGACGGTGCGGGCAGCGGCACGTTCACTGATTGCGGAGCGGCCGCCAGCGACAGCGGCAGGGCCAGCAGCAGGCCGGCGAAGAGGAGCTTATTCATCGGCCGCAGAGGTTTCCAGCGCTGCGCCGACCGGTTCCGGGTGGGTCGGCTTGGGTTGTGACTCGTCCACCGGCAACGGGCCGCCGGCGGCACTCCAGGCGTGCATGTCGGCCTCGGCCAGCAGCGGGTAATCGCGGTCGGCCAGCATCGCAGCATCTTCGCTGGCCTGCGCATCGCTGCCCGCAGCGGGGCGGACATCGCTGGCTGGCAGCGCCTCGACGGTGACCGGCCCGGCCTCACCCACCACGCCTTCGGGCAGGGGGCCATCGGCAGTCAGCGCACGGCCCTGCCAATGGCGCCAGCCCAACGCAGCCAGCAGCAGCACCGTCACGGTGATCAACAGGATCACCGGGCCACGCCAGCGCGGCTTGGCATTGGGGCGGCGACGCTTGCCGCTTGCAGATGCGCGTTCGTCGCGCGGCGGTGCACGCCAGCTGGACGCAGGCGCCTGGTTGTTGGCCGCTGGCGCGGACGGTTGCTGCAGTTGCTGCAGGCGCTTGGCCGGCAGGTCGCGGACACGCAGCTGCACCTGTTCGGCCAGAGCGCGCCATGCAGCGGCGTCGGGCTGGCCATCGGCATCGCGTGGGCAGGCCGTGGCCAACAGGCGCTGATAGCCTTCTTCGTCGACATCCAGAACGCGGGTGGCGATGCCTTCGTCCAGGCTGCCCCCCACCCGCAGCAGCAGGGCCAGCCGCGGCAAGGGTGCCATCTCGCCCAGCGCGGCCAGCGAAGGTGGCCACTGACCGGTGGCCGGCTCGCGCAGCGCCTGGCGCTGGCCCAGCAGGGTCCAGAAGCGGCTGGGCCACTGCGCCATCGGCAGGTCGCTGGCGACCGCGGCGAAGGCGCGCATCACCGCCACCAGCGTCTGTTCGGCACGGGCGGGGTCACCGCACTGCAGTTCGGCCACGACCAGGGCACGGCGTTCGACGCCACGCAGAAATGCCGACAGCGCGCCGGCCGCGGTCGAGGAAACAGGGGCGGGCACAGCCGTCATCGGTCACTCCAAAGGTCTGCCGGCATGATAGCGGCAGCCCATCGCTGCCCGGCAGGACTTGCGATTGCAGACGGTTTCTGCTGCAGGTTGTGCACAGCACCACGCGGGAACCGGGCGATTCCTGCGTGAATGGCTGAATTCACCCTGTTTCAGCAATGTTTCACACTTAAGTTGTTGATTTCAATTGAATTTAAAGTGTGGCTATTTTTTGACCAACCGAAGCGTGAGGCCGTCGCCATCGGCCTCATACGGCGCCATGAGCCGCTAACGCACAGACTTATCCACAGAAGATGTGGATAAGACTGAATCTCCAATAGACACCGATATTTAGGTGACATTTATGATTCGCCGGAGGGCATGCCAGTCGCATCTGCCACTGCCATGCGCCCTCGCATGGGCCGTTACACTGACCCGATGCTCGCCCCTGAATCCGGCCCTGTCCCGACCCTGCAGGTCGCCCTGCCCGTGCCCTTGCCGCGCCTGTTCGACTACCTGCCACCGCAGAGCGAAGGCCCGACGGTAGCGGTCGGCTGCCGGCTGAAGGTGCCGTTCGGCAACCGCGAACTGATCGGCGTGGTGGCCGGCCACGGGCAAACCGAGGACAGCCAGGGCCTGCGCCAGGCACTGGCCTGGTGTGACACGACACCACTGCTGCAGGGCGAGTTGTGGCAGAGCCTGCAGTGGCTGGCCCGCTATACCCACGCCCCCTTGGGCGAAGTACTGAGCACCGCCCTGCCCGGCCCGCTGCGGCATGGCGAACCGCTGCCCGACACCCATCACTGGGGCTGGCAGCTGACAGCCGAAGGCCATGCCCAGCGCGAGAAGCTGCGCGCCGGCAGCCGACCGCGGCAATTGGCCGAGCTGCTGGCCGAAGCCGTGGTGGACGAAGATGTCCTGTCCGCACGCATGCAGGACTGGCGGGTGGCCGCACGCAGCCTGGGCAAGCGCGACCTGGCCGAGCGCATCGCCCTGAGCGTGGCGCCGCAGCACGCCCAGCCCCTGCCCGGCCCCACCCTCAATGCGGAGCAGGCCGAAGCGGTGGCCGCGATCACCGCCGCCGAAAGCTTCCAGGCATTCCTGCTGGACGGGGTGACCGGCAGCGGCAAGACCGAGGTCTACCTGCAGGCGATCATCCATTGCCTGGCGCAGGGCAGGCAGGCCCTGGTGCTGGTGCCCGAGATCGGCCTGACCCCGCAGACCCTGGCGCGCTTCCGCGGCCGTCTCGGCATCGCCGTGCATGCGTTGCACTCGGGGCTGACCGACAACGAACGCGCGCGGGTCTGGGCTGCGGCCTCGCGCGGCGAAGCACGGGTGATCGTGGGTACGCGCTCGGCGGTGTTCATTCCGCTGCCGCAGCCCGGCCTGCTGATCGTGGACGAAGAGCACGACGGCAGCTACAAGCAGCAGGACGGCATCCGCTACCACGCACGTGATTTCGCTCTGGTGCGGGCCAAGGCGCAGGGCATTCCGGTGCTGCTGGGCAGCGCCACGCCGTCATTGGAAACCCTGCACAACGCCTACGCCGGCCGCTATGCGCACCTGCGCCTGAAGCAGCGTGCCGGTGATGCCCGACCGCCGCGCGTGCGCATCCTCGATGTCCGCAAACGCCCGCTTCGCGATGGCCTTTCCGCCGACGTACTGGCCGGCATCGGCGAACACCTGCAGCGTGGCCAGCAGGTGCTGGTGTTCAAGAACCGCCGCGGCTATGCGCCGGTGCTGCTGTGCCACGACTGCGGCTGGACCGCACCCTGCAACCGCTGCGATGCACCGATGACCGTGCATGGCGGTGGCCGTCGCCTGCAATGCCATCACTGTGGTGCGCGGCAGCCGGCACCACTGGCCTGCCCCGCCTGTGGCAGCCTGGCGCTGCAGCCACAGGGCATCGGCACCGAGCGGCTGGAAGAACACCTGGTCAGTGCCTTCGCCGATTTTCCGGTGGTGCGCATCGACCGTGGCACCACCGCCCGCCGCGATGCACTGGAGCAGCAGCTGGCCAAGCTTGGCAACGAGCCCGGCATCCTGGTCGGCACGCAGATCCTGGCCAAGGGCCACGACCTGCCCAAGCTGACGCTGGTGGTGGTGGTGGGCATCGACGAAGGCCTGTTCTCGGCCGATTTCCGCGCCAGCGAAAAACTGGCGCAGCAGCTGATCCAGGTAGCCGGCCGCGCCGGCCGCGCGCGCGATCCGGGTGAAGTGTGGCTGCAGACCCATCATCCGGGGCATCCGCTGCTGGAGACGCTGGTCAACGGTGGTTACCACCCGTTCGCGCAGGCCGAACTCAACCAGCGCCAGGCAGCCGGGTTCCCGCCCTTCGCGCACCTGGCATTGATGCGTGCCGAAGCGCAGCAGGTCGAGCACGCCAACGCGTTCCTGCTCGCTGCGCGGAAACTGCTGGGGGAACAGGACATGGTGGAGGCCTTCGGGCCGATGCCGGCGCCGATGCCAAGGCGTGCCGGCTACCAGCGCACGCAGTTGTTGTTGTCAGCGGCGCAGCGGCCGCCCCTGCACGGGGTGCTGGCACAGCTGGTGCCGCAGTTGTACGCGCTGCCGGAGGCACGCAAGGTACGCTGGTCGCTGGATGTGGATCCGACGGATCTGTACTGAGGGCAACGCGCTGGGGTCGGATCCCTTTCCGCAGAAAAGGGCTCTGACCCCGAACGTCGCCCCTTCGCTTACGTCATCGGTGACATCACGCCGCGCTGGTATGCCGGGCGTTCGCGCAGGCGCGCATACCACTCGGCCAGGTGCGGCAGATCCGGGCGCTGGATCGGCAGCTCGAACCACGCGTAGATCAACGAGCCCAGCGCGATGTCACCCATGGCGAACGTCCCGCCCGACAGCCACGGCTGCTTGGCCAGGGTTGCGTTGGGCAGCGCCAGGAAATCACCGGCGCGCACGATCGCCGCATTGATGCGCGCCTCATCGCGGTCGGCCGGTGCGGTGCGCATGATGCCCCAGATCAGTTCGGAGTACAGGGGCGCCATCCGCGAGGTGCTCCAGTCCATCCACTTTTCGGCCTGGGCGCGTTCCATCGGATCTTCGGCATACAGCGTGCCCAGCGAATAGCGCGCACTGAGGTAGCGCACGATGGTGTTCGACTCCCACAGCGGCAGGCCGTGGTCTTCGATCACCGGCACCAGGCCGTTCGGGTTCATCGCCACGTACTCCGGCGACTGCGTGCCACCGTGGCTGCCACCCACTTCGATGGACTCGTACGGCAGGCCGATTTCCTCGGCGCACCACAGCACCTTGCGGACGTTGCTGGAATTGCGGCGGCCCCAGATCTTCAACATGCGGGTTTCCTTGCGTGCAGCAGTGCGCCGCGATGGCGCGGAGCCGCTACGATACGCCCATCCACAGGGAGAGACGACATGACCGCATGGGATACAGTGAACTACACGCTTCTGGCAGCAGGACTGGTGATGCTGGTGCTCGGGTACCGGCGCTCGAACCGCAACATGCTGCTGTGCGCCGGCGTACTGCTGCTGGCCTTCAATGGCGTTGAAGACTTCGCCAACGGATTTGCGGAAGGCTACGCCGGCTCCAGCGCACGTACGCTGTAGCCTCACCGTGTCTTCCGCAGTGCTGCGCGACCGGCACACGCTGGGCAACGCCCGGCGCTACCGGTTCTTCTTCGGCAGCGCGCGTACGTAGGAGGATTTACCGTCCTTCTTCAGTTCGAACAAACCAATCGCCGCCAGCAGGTCACTGAGTTTTCCGTAACCGTAGTTGCGCGGATCGAACGAGGCCTGGTTGCCGATCTGGCTGCCGACCGGACCCAGGTGCGACCAGCCATCCTCGCCTTCTGCCGAGGACACCGCACGGCGCAGCATCTTCACCAGACGCGTGTCGCTGCGCATTTCCGCCCCGCTCTTGCGTGGGCGCGCATCATCGCTGGTGGCCTGCTCGCTGGGCGCCTGTCCGTTCGATGACTGTTCGTTCGCTGCCTGCTCCACATCCTGCACGCTGGCGTGGGTCTGGCCCAACGCTTCGAGGTAGGTGAACTTCGAGCACGCGTTGACGAAGGGCTCCGGCGTTTTCTTTTCGCCGAAGCCATACACCTTCACGCCATCGGTCAGCAGGCGCATCACCATCGGAGTGAAGTCGGCATCGCTGGACACGATTGCGAAGCCATCGAGGTTCCGCGCGTACAGCAGATCCATCGCGTCGATCACCATCGCCATGTCCGACGCGTTCTTGCCCTTGCTGTAGGCGAACTGCTGGATCGGGCGGATCGCGTACTCGTGCAGCACCGCCTCCCAGCCCTTCAGTCGTGGGCTCTTCCAGTTGCCGTAGGCACGGCGGACGTTGGCCACACCGTAGCGCGCGACCTCGGCCAGGACTTCGTCGATCTTCGAGGCCGGTGCATTGTCGGCGTCGATCAACAGGGCGATGCGCTTTTCCGGTTCGCTCATGGACTCCTCACGGGCAGTTGCCTGAACCCGAGTATCGCCGATCCCGATGCACGCTGACGTGACAAGGACCGGCCATGCGAAGATGCCAGGCACTTCCCCCATGCCCCCCCCTGGAGTGAGTCGATGAGTCGTGATCGCGTCCCCCACCTGGTCGTTGTCGGCGGCGGTTTCGCCGGCCTGTGGGCCACCCGTGCGCTGGCCCGCGAACGCATACGCATCACCCTGGTCGACCGTCGCAACCACCACCTGTTCCAGCCGCTGCTTTACCAGGTGGCCACCGCCGGGCTGTCCGCTCCGGATATCGCCGCACCGCTGCGCCATATCCTCGGCCACCAGCGCAACGTGGAGGTGCGGCTGGGCGAAGTGGTGGCCATCGACAAGCAAGCACGCCAGGTGCGCATGGCCGATGGCAGCACGCTGGACTACGACAGCCTGCTGCTGGCCACCGGCGCCACCCATGCCTACTTCGGCCACGACGAATGGGCGGACGATGCGCCCGGCCTGAAGACCCTGGACGATGCCATCGCCCTGCGCCGCAAACTGCTGCTGGCGTTCGAACGCGCCGAAGCCGAACCGGACCCGGAAAAGAAGGCGGCATGGCTGAGCTTTGCCGTGGTGGGGGGTGGACCGACCGGCGTCGAGCTGGCCGGCACCCTCGCGGAAATCGCCCGGCATACGCTGCGCAATGAATTCCGCCACATCGATCCGGCCAGCGCCAAGGTGCGGCTGGTCGAGGCCGGTCCGCGCGTGTTGTCCACCTTCCCCGAAGTACTTTCGCTGAAGGCACGCCGGCAGCTGGAAAAGCTGGGCGTGGAAGTGATGACCGGCACGCCGGTGAGCCACATCGATGGACAGGGCTTCAAGCTGGGCGACCAGTTCGTGCCCGCGCGCACCGTGGTCTGGGCCGCCGGCGTGGCCGCCTCACCGCTGGCGCGCACGCTGGACGTGCCGCTGGACCGCGCCGGTCGCGTGCAGGTGCAGCCCGACCTGACCCTGCCTGGTCATCCGGAACTGTTCGTGGCCGGCGACCTTGCTGCGCTGAACCAGGCCAACGGCAAACCGGTACCGGGCGTTGCGCCTGCCGCCAAGCAGATGGGCAAGTACGTGGCGGACGTGATTCGCGCGCGCCTGCATGGCAAGGCAGCACCCGGGCCGTTCAAGTACGCCGACTTCGGCAACCTGGCCACCATCGGCCGCATGGCCGCGATCGTGCACCTGGGCAAGCTGCAGCTGTCCGGCGTGCTGGCCTGGTGGTTCTGGCTGGCCGCGCACGTGTTCTTCCTGATCGGGTTCCGCAACCGCGTCGTGGTGCTGTTGAACTGGGCGGTGGCGTACTGGAGCTACCAGCGCAGCGCGCGGATCATCTTCGGCGACGATCGCGAAGACCGGCGACCGAAACGGTAGATCCACGCCATGCGTGGATGAATCTCTGCGCAGGCTGCATGGAGCGCAGCCACGCATGGCGTGGCTCTACTTCGGCTTCGGGTACCACAGCGCGTTGACGATGACCCAGCGCTGCTCGAAGCGGCCCATGTGGAAGTAGTCGACGAACCACGGGGTTTCCAGCCGCACCGATGCGGCGTTGCCGGTCACGTCCAGCACCGTGCAGCGGCGATCCCATTGGTCTTTCGGGGTCTTCAACGCGCCCTGCTTCGTCAACGCAACCAGCTCTTCCTTCGACATCCGGCGCAGGCCCAGGCGTTCGTCTGGTGTATCACCGAGCACCGCGCGCTTGGCCAAGTCCGGATGCAGAGAGCGGGCGACGCGCTGCGGGTCGGCCTCCAGCTGGCCATCCACGTAGTCATGGCAGGTGGCTTCGATGGCTGCGATCGTGGCGGCGTCGGCGGCAGGGCTTGCTGCTGCGGAAAGTGCGAACAACAGGGCAACGGTGGACATCCGGGTCTCCAGCGCTGAGGGCTGGGCGATCATGGCATGGCCGGATGCGCCTGATCCACGCATGGCGTGGATCTACTGCAACAGCCACGCCAGTTTGCGTTCGCGCGGCTGCCGCTTGAGCTCCCATTCGGCACGTGAGGCCGCTGCCCGGTCCGGGTACTCGCGCACCGCCAGGACCCGCAGTGGTGGCCGCGACCGGGTGTAGCGGGCCCCCTTGCCGGCCTGATGGGCGGCAAAACGGGCCTGCACGTCGGTGCTGATGCCGGCGTAATAGCTGCCGTCTCGGCATTCGAGCAGGTACAGGAACCACGGGCGGGAGGGCGAATCCATGGCCGGATTATGCCGTGCTGCACTGCAGCGGATATACTGGCGACCGAATGCAGGAGAGAGGCGCCGCGCTGGCGCCCGCCGAAGGCGCAGGCTCCCATGAACGCTCAGGCCGGTGGGCTGGAATCCCACCAACCATGCATTCGACTCGCCGAGCTGGAGAGAGGTCACCGGGCACGCCCGGGACGATCCGCCGAAGGGGCACGCGGCTCACGCCGCTGAACTCTCAGGCAAAAGGACAGCGGGAGCGGCACCGGTCATCGTCATCCCGTCATTGCGCAGGCAGTGGCGGTATGTGCGCATGGCCGGCCCCACCGCGCCCGGAGCCTGTCCCATGCTGCTGTCCATCATCTACCTGATCGCCATTTCCGCCGAAGCCATGACCGGTGCCCTGTCTGCCGGCCGCCGCCGCATGGACCTGTTCGGCGTGGTCATGATCGCCTGTGTCACCGCCCTCGGTGGCGGCTCACTGCGCGACATCCTGCTCGGCCATTATCCGCTGGGCTGGGTGAAACATCCGGAGTACCTGGGCTTCACCGTGTGCGCGGCACTGATCGCCACCTGGGTGGCGCGCTGGATGCATCACTTCCGCCGTACCTTCCTGGTGCTCGATGGCCTGGGCCTGATCGCCTTCACCCTGATCGGCTGCTCGATCGCGCGTGAGGCCGGCCATGCACTGCCGATCGTGCTGATCGCCGGCATGCTAACCGGCGCCTTCGGCGGCGTGCTGCGCGACATCCTCTGCAACGAGGTGCCGTTGATCTTCCAGAAAGAGCTGTACGCCATCATCTCGCTGCTGACCGGTGCGGTGTATCTGCTGTTGCTGCACTGGGGCGTGGCCGATGCCACGGCGATCCTGTGCTGCCTGGGTGGCGGGTTCGCCGCGCGCCTGCTGGCGATCCATTACCGCTGGGAAATGCCGAAGTTCGTGTACCACGACGAAGTGCATTGATCGTTTGACGGTGGTGCCGGCCGCTGGCCGGCAGCACTGCGCACGCCTGCAGATTCCAGCAGGTTGCCGGCCGGCAGCCGGCATTTCTGGTTGGGTCGCATGACCAAGGTCACGCGGCGACAGCCCGCGTAAACCGCTACCATTAGCGCCCCGTCGCACGCGCGACGGCATCCAGCCACGCCGCGTCCGCGGCCCCGCCAGACAATCCCCCTCCCCGCTGCCCGTGGCCCTTCGTGGTGCCGACGGGCCCGCATGACCCTGCGTGCACGCAGGGCGCAGGATGCCCCATGTCTGTCGCCGAAAACTCCCGCTCACGTCGTGCCCGCCTGTTGCTGGTCGTTGCCGGTCTTGCCCTTGTCGCTGGCCTGGCGTGGTGGCTGTGGCCGCAGGCCGAGGCGGGCGGTGGCGAAGCCGGCAGCGGCAAGACGGTGCCGGTACGCATCGCCCGCGCCAGCGCCGAACCGCTGGTGCTGCGGATGAAAGCGGTCGGTACGGTCACCCCGCTGCACAGCGTGGTGGTACGCAGCCGCGTGGACGGCGAACTGATGCGCCTGCATTTCCAGGAAGGTCAGCAGGTCAACGCCGGCGACCTGCTCGCACAGATCGATCCCCGCCCCTACCAAGTGAAGCTTGCGCACGCACAGGGTACGCAGCAGCAGAACCTGGCCGAGCTGGAGAATGCCGAGCGCCAGCTGCAGCGCTACCGCGAACTGCAGCGACAGAACTACGTGTCGGCACAGGAACTGAGCGACCAGCAGAGCAAGGTGCGGCAGCTGCAGGGGCGCCGCCTCAGCGACCAGGCATCGGTGGACGAAGCACGCCTGCAGTTGCAGTACACGCGCATCATCGCCCCGGTCAGCGGCCGTGTCGGCCTGCGCCGGCTGGACGTAGGCAACCTGGTGCACGCCAGCGATACCGAAGGCCTGGTCACGCTGGCGCAGACGGCGCCGATCAGCGTGCTGTTCACCGTGCCCGAGCCGGAGCTTCCCGCCCTGCTCGATGCGGTGCAGGCGCAGCCGGCGCTGGCGGTGGAAAGCTGGGACCGCGAAGAACGACGGCAGCTCGCCAGCGGCACCCTGTCCAGCGTCGACAACCGCATCGATACCGCCACCGGCACGCTGAAGCTGCGCGCGCAGTTCGACAACGCCGACCAGGCGCTGTTCCCCAACCAGTTCGTCAATGTGCGCCTGCAGCTGGGTGAGCATCCCGCGCTGCTGATTCCCGATGCCGCCGTGCAGTTCGGCAGCCAGGGCAACTACGTGCACATCGTCGACAAGGACAACAAGGCACAACGTCGCTCGGTGGTGCTCGGTCCGGCCGACGCCGGACGCGTGGCGGTGCGTTCCGGCCTGGTGGCTGGTGACAAGGTGGTGATCGAAGGCATCGACGGGCTGGAAGACGGCACCGCGGTGGAGATCATCACCGAGGAGGCATCGACCAGGGCCGGCGCATGAACCTCTCGCGCGCCTTCATCCTGCGCCCGGTCGCCACCACCCTGCTGATGGTGGCGCTGCTGCTGTCCGGCGTGCTGGCCTATCGCCTGCTGCCGGTGGCGGCGCTGCCGCAGGTCGACTATCCGATCATCCAGATCACCACGCTGTACCCCGGCGCCAGCCCCGAGCTGACCACGCGCACCATCACCGCGCCGCTGGAGCGCCAGCTCGGGCAGATCCCCGGCCTGAAGCAGCTGTCGTCCACCAGTTCCGGGGGGGCATCGGTGATCACCCTGCAGTTCGGCCTGGAGGTGTCGCTGGGCGTGGCCGAACAGGACGTGCAGGCGGCGATCAACGCCGCCGGCAGCTTCCTGCCCGGCGACCTGCCGGTGCCGCCGGTGTATCGCAAGGTCAATCCGGCCGACACGCCGATCCTGACCCTGGCGGTGACCTCGCGGGGCCTGTCACTACCCC
>Ga0256885_1000585_pt1 | contig 11813 bp, 9 predicted proteins | sample MC6MC0493MT_FD_186344 | JGI IMG/M metagenome (GOLD analysis project Ga0256885, IMG submission 186344) | Metatranscriptome of enriched soil aggregate microbial communities from Iowa State University, Ames, United States - MC6-MC0493-MT... | ecosystem: Environmental > Terrestrial > Soil >...
CTGGGCTACGACAATGTCAGTGCCTTCATTGCGCTATTCAAAAGAACATTTGGTGTCACACCCGGACGCTATCTGGCAGAGAACGTGTAGGGTTCATGGGCGCTTTTGGGGGGAGCTGTCGTTGGTCAATGGGAGCCTTCGACCCGCAAGCGACAGTGACGCTTTCCGGAAACGGACGCTCCAATCTGATTCCGGTGGCGATCCATTCAGCAATATCCTGTTCGAAGGGCCTTTTCCCAATCAGGTCGCCGGTTCCGGGCGGCTACATTCGCAGCCTCGTGCCAGTCATATTCAACAGCGCGAAACTCGACGTCCCATCTCGATGCAGTTCTCGTGACGAGGGCATACCGAGCGTGCGGTGATCCCATTTCCATACGATGCGGAAACGGAAGGCTATCCTCGTATGCTTGCAGCCCGACACTGCCTGGGTTCACGATAAGGCACCACTCATCGAGTCGCATTGATCGTTGCAGATGCGTGTGTCCACACAGGATCAGAGTCGCGTTGGCATCGCAAGCGCGGCTTTCGACCTCATCAAACGTCGCTGGCCGGCATCCATGTTCCGTTACGGTCTCGAGGAAATAGATCAAATCGCTTTCTGGCGTGCCATGCACAAGCAGGACGTCTTGGGCGAGTCGTAATGTCGCCGGCAAATCGCGTATCCACGCCAGTTGATCATCCCGTAGCGCGCCGTGGGCGAAACGGTCTGACAGACCCATGCGGGACGGATCCCCAGCAAGCAGTTGTCTTTCATGGTTGCCCTTGATTGTCGGCAGCCCGAGAGGCATCAAGCGATCAGCCGTTTGAGATGGATAGAGTCCGCCGGAAAGTATGTCACCGAGATTGACGATCACGTCGGCGTTGTGCTGTTGGGCGTCATTCAACACCGCATTCAGAGCCCCAAGATTGCCGTGAATGTCCGACAGGGCTGCGATCTTCATTATGCTCATAGTGGTTCATTGGGTCCGCGATCAGGCGCCATTGTCAGCGATTTGGGGCGTTGTGGCTAATGTCCGCTCCTGGCCGGGAGCCGTCCATGACGTCCAGCCCACAGGGTGTGCTGCTCGCTGATCGATAACGCTCCTGAAGGCGAAGCGTCGCGGCCAACTGAAGTGGGCGGCGTGAGCGGGCGGTGTCGGGATCCCGTTGGAATTACGCCGGAACAGCAGACGGCGCGCCAAACTCCTCGAAGCATTGGAATGCGACAGACCTTGGCTACATGCATTTTTCAGCACGTCTCTTAACATTGGCGGGTAACCAATGCTTCTGGCCGAGTGAAATTGCACTATTGCTGGCAAGGGAACCGTTTCATATGATTCGCCGATGCCATCCTTTGCAAGGAGTCTGGCTATGGACCGGTTGTCTTTTGCTTTGGTCTCATGTGCGCTGACGACTGCACTATCGCCGATCAGCGCAACCGCCGCTGACTGCGCTGGAAACGCCGTGTCCGGCCTGGGAGGGGTGAACCGAGCCTGGGTATTGTCGGATGGAGGAGTCGCCGCCTTCGCGAAAATGAACATTAACATCGATGGCTACAAGCGTGCGTATCACCCGAAAAACGCCGCGGCGGGTGCACTAATTCACCTGTGCAACGCCGGAAAGATCTATTTGGCTGATGGAACTTCATATCAGGGATCCGAGAATGACACCACCTGTACTGGCCGCTTCATGTCCGATGTGGCACGTATCGGTGCTGCGGGCTGGAAAGATCCTTCAGTTGGTGCAGTCAACTGGTACGGTATCCTGGGAACCGAGTCGGTGACAGTAAATGGACGCACCGTACGTTCCGTTGTGCCTGTTGTTCAGGCCGATGGCTCCGGCTTCTATGTTTCGCCCACAGCGCTCGCTGATTTATCCATCTCGGACAAGGCCAATCAGTCGCGCTATGTCAATGCGCTGCGCGTGCCAGCAGCGGTAGCGCCTGAGAGTGTTCTGTCCCGTGGCATCGCGATGGGAAGCTTCGGCGTTGCCTATGACCTGAACAAAAAAATTGCGGTTCCATTCGTGGTCGGGGATGCAGGCCCCCGAATAGGCGAAGGTAGCGTTGCGCTCGCGCGTTTGGTAGCCGGGCAGTCCCTCAAGGATGAAATCTCCAGGAACGAGCGCTTCGTGGGCCAAGTCGACAAACCGGACATTCTTTGGATCTTCTTCAAAACGCCCAGCGAGAAGTACGACAGTAAGAATGAATCCGCGACGATTGCAAAAGCGAATGCAGCCTTTAGTGCATGGGGCGGCGACGAGCGCCTCACTGCTTGCGTAAAGGTGGTTCCCCGCAATTGAAACGAGGACCTTTTAGCCATAACCACCCGTTTCAGTCCCCGGCCTCTCCGTCAGTAGTTGATCGACGCCGATTGTCACGGCCCTGCCGGCTTGCATCTTTCCTCCAACTCAGACAGAACCAGGCACTCCTCATCGGCGATTTGTAATAGAGGCGATCTGGGCAGAATGCGCAGGACCTGCAGAATTAGGGAGATTGTGATGTGGGCGCTACGGACTGCGATTGCCTTCACCGCTTTTGCGCTTTCCCTGCCAGCTTCGAGTGAAGAGGCCATCGACGTTCTGCTCCTCGGATCTGACGTTCGTATAGCGGTACTGCAGCGATGTGGCCTACTGTGCATTGTGGGGGATAAAACAGTCTCAACCGTGTCGTTGGGCAGTTCACCGTTTAACGTGGGCGTCCGGGCGCAGCGGGCAAAATACGCGGTGATTGTCATCAACGCCCCTGACGGTCCGATGCCGCTTGACCGCGAGCATATCCTGCTTGCGCAGGCAGCGGGCGTCCCCTACGCCTCCATACTGCTCGCCAATGTCGACCTCGTAGACGATGGGGAACTGCTAGAGTTGATAGAAATGGAATCGCGCGAGCTGCTGAGCAAATACGATTACCCCGGCGACGATGCCATATTCTTTTATGACGCCAAGCCGCCGGGCCTCGAAAGGCCGGTGCAGAATACTAAGGGGTTAGCCGGTGCAATCACTACGTTCGAAATCGTCCCTGACCGTCCAGATCACGGGCTCCCTCTCATCACTGGTCAGAAAATTACGATAACTATCAGGAGCGACAGAGATACGCCAGAGGAAGTTGCACTGTCTCAGGGCAGCCCTGTCACCGTCGGGGTAAACGGGCATGTGCTCCACGGATCGGTGTCGCTGCCCATCGCGCAGACAGATGATGCTAGGGAGGTGTCCATACAGCTCAGGGAGCCAGTTTCGGTGCCTGTTGGAGCCCCGGTTTTTTTGCAAGCGGGAGATATTCTTGCGGACGGCGTGGTGCGTGAGATTATTGCTCGATAGAGTTTTCGCATTTTGTGATGGGAGTAGGCGTACAGTACGCCGTCACCGACGTCCTTCATCTGATTCCTTTCGCACGTGCACACCTTCTCTGTTGTCCGGCTCGGGGGAGTTCGTATAGATACCAAAGCGTTCGCATCAGCAGTTCTATAGATGTCCGCTCCTAGCCGACAAGTGACCGCTGGCCGGCCGGGATGCATCAAGCTTCGGTTTGCTCTGCCATCTCAAGCGCATCGTCGACCTCGATGCCGAGATAGCGAACTGTGCTTTCCAGCTTCGTTTGCCCGAGCAGCAGCTGTACCGCCCGAAGATTCTTCGTCCGGCGGTAGATCAGCGAGGCTTTAGTACGGCGCATAGTGTGGGTGCCATATGCGGTATCGTCGAGGCCAATCGATGCGACCCAGCGATGCACAATCCGGGCGTACTGCCGCGTCGACAGATGCGGTGACGTATGCAAACGGCTCGGAAACAGAAAATCCGCCGCCTTTAGCCCTCGCGCCTCGATCCATGCTTCAACGCTCTCACGGGTTTGCTCCGTGATCTCGAATTGCACCGGACGCTGGGTCTTTTGTTGCATGACGGTGCCTCTCGCGGCCACGTGACTTCCGTGACGGATGTCCTGCACCTGCAATCGCGTGAGATCGCACGCTCGAAGCTTGCTATCGATTGCGAGATTGAACATTGCGAGTTCCACGACGTTCGACGCCATCTGCAGTCTCGTTCGGATTGTCCAAATTTCTCCTAGCTGTAGAGGTGGCTTCTGCCCGGTGAGTTTGCCCTTGTTCCATGGCACACGAGGGCCAACGGTGACATTCGCAGATTGCATGACAATCTCCTTTCGCGTAAAGGGAGATTCAGTGTGCCCCTACGGAGGGTCGCGATCCGAACCGAAGGTGACATTGGCTAATACTCTCCAGATCTGTCAGTAGTTGCTATCGCGGGGGGCCTCGACGCCGATGTAGTAGCCAATGAGCAGATCCTTCTGTTTGTAAGCTATAGTTTCGACTTAAACCTGCTCCGGTCCACTCGGAATCACATACTTGCGCCACTCATGAATGATTTACTGAACATTACGCCGCGTGAGTACGAACTTGCCGTGAAAAGCATCCTTGACGGAGCGGGACTAGGGTTGATGGACTTCAAGTCTCAGCACCTAGAGAAGGTTGCCGGTGTTGACGGAGCGTACTCAATTGACGTCACGGTAAGATTCAGCGCGCTTGGCGCGAGCTTCTTGGTCCTTGTCGAGTGCAAGCATGAGCAGCGAAAAATCGAGCGGCAAGCCGTCCAAATCCTCCATGACAAGTTGCGCTCCACTGGGGCGCAAAAAGGGATACTTTTTTCAGTGAGCGGGTTCCAGGACGGCGCGATTGATTACGCAGGCGTGCACGGAATTGCATTAGTTCAACTTGCGCACGGTTCGTCCAGCTGGATTACAAAAAGCGTCGGTCAACAGACCCCGCCACCGACTTGGGCAAACATACCGGGATATATCGGGTGGTGGTGGCATGGGAACAGCAGGAGTGTCATGTCTTCCGAGGTCGGTGAGTACACGCGGGCCGCACTTGGCGTAGGAAATCAGCGCTAACGAGTGAGACGACACAGCAGGTGTGTTGAGTCGCCTGCGTTGGGCGGGGACTCGACGCTCCTGGCAGTTTACGCGCCAGCGAGAGCGCGACTTTTTTTAAGTAAAGAACCGCATGGCGAGAGCGCAAGGTGCTCAGAGTAGGAAAACTCGCCGAGCAAGCTGCACGAGCCGAACTAGGACTGGCCGATGATGACGAAGAAATATGCTGCTGAGCCGCTTCGATGACAGCCTACCTCAACTTAGAACGACGTTTCGCACTCTTGACCGACTACTCGGTTGACAAACTCTTGACGTTGGACATCATGGGCCGGAAGCGCTTAGGCTGGGAGCAAATCCTCGCAGGACGCTTTTCTCTAATCACCGCTCGTGCGAACTTCGGCAAAACAATGGAACTACGCGCTTGCGCGCAGCGCCTCCGTGACGAAGGCCAGTATGCTGTGTTCATTGCCCTTCACCGGCTACTCGAAGAACCCGAGTTTGAAATCGCCCTTGAAGCGACCGAATCTAACGCTCTCACAGCATGGGAGGCCGCGCCCACCGAGCGGCTACACCTGTTTGTTGATTCGCTGGACGAAACTGTGCTGGGTCGAGAGTTCCGGCTGCAGTCCGCACTTCGCCGGGTGATCAAGGCAGTCGTGCGTCCAGGCGCAGACTTAACTTGGATTCTCTCCTCGCGGCCAGCCACTCTCACGCCTTCTGTTCTTGACGTTGTTCAAGCAGAGCTTTGTACAACGCTCTATGTGGGCGATCCGGAGGACAAGTCGCCCGACGAAACGTCAGAAGAAGTAGACGTCATTGAAGCTCCTAGTGCGGGACTCTCTGAGTTCGATGTCGGAAGCACGGTCACGGCGAAGTCCGTCCCGAAGGAGCACCTGAAGGTCTTCGGGTTGCTCCCTCTGTCAGGGAGTGCGGCCAGGCTGTACCTAGAGAATCGGCATGGTGTCGAGGACGGCAAGGTAATGCTGGACGCAGCGCGGCGTTTCGGGCTGAATGACCTCGCAGACGGACCAGGGAGTCTTGATGTACTGGCATACGTCGATCCGCTTAAGAATCCACCTAGCGACCTAACCTCCGTCTTTGAGCGGATGGTTTCAGGTGTCCAGGCTCAGCAGCGCGCAGATCATCGCGAATCGCTGGTTGGTCATCCTTCTCCTGAGAGCTTGGATGAGGCTGTTGCGAAGCTCGCGGCAGCTTCGGCCGTTTGTCAGCTGCCGAACATGGAGCTGGCCACCGATGTTCTGAAAATGCGGGATGGGGTGTTGTCGTGCCAACCGCTCGTTGGCGCCTTGCTCTCTGAGAGTTCATTGTCGTATCTACTTGGCTCAAGGCTGTTTATCGATTCGGGGCAGCATCAAGTTAAGCTCTATCCCGAGCAACTGCTCCCCTATCTGGCCGCAAAGCGCCTCTCCTCCCTGATCCAGTCTCCCGAAGATGCGCGCAGGCTGATTGCTGCGCTGTCCTGGAGGGCTGCGACCGGAGAGTGTGGAGTACATCGGGCTTACCTAACTGTCGCCGGCTGGCTAGCCACTTTTAACGTCCACTGCAGATTGGAGTTGCTGGATGTGGAGCCGCAGGCCGTTGCATTCTTCGGCGACCTGCGGAGTGCACACGTAACGTTGGCCGATGCGAGCGCAGCTCTGGTGCGTAGCCTGGAGCGGCTGGACACGTGCGGTGATACGCTCGGCCGCAAACAGTTCATCTTGACTGCTGAGAACTACTGGCAAGCCGCGAAGCCTGGTATAGAACCCACGCTTCTGAAGGCCTACGATAGCGTTTGCTCTGACTGGCGGGCACGGAGCGCGCTTCTCAATATCGCTACGTACGCCCGTCTGGACGTCTTCCGCGACAAGGTTCTGTCCGAGCATGACAACGACTATGCGAAGCTGCTTGAAAGCTCCGCCGAGCTCGTATATCTGATGTCGCTCGAGCGAGATGACGATGCTCGAGCGCTCGCCAGTGCTGCGAAGACGAGCCCACGCCTTGAAGAAGGGACACTTCGGCTTCTTCTTAGTGAGCTTGGCTGGAGGGCATTCGATGCCGACACGATTGCGGAGTTGGCAAGCAAGCAATACATGCGCGAGGGCGGTGGGTTCAGCCTCGGTTGGACACTTACTCACGATGTTGCAGAATCAGCAGGCCCTGAGCAACTCGCGGCGCTTACCGAGGGGTTGCTGTCCCGCATGGTTAAGCACCTCAGAGCAAAACGTGACGATGACAGCGAGCGGAACCGTAACTACGCGGAGGCTGTTCAAAAGCTGATCGCGCTTGTTGTACGTGCCGAAGGTTTACCTGTCGAACGCGTGGCCACGCTGTGCTTGGTGTACTACGAGGCGCACGGCGAACTCCACTTCGGAGGCGTCGAACGGGCTGAACTCTATACCGCGCTCAAGCAGTCCGAGGCCGTTCGGCGAAATCTACTTCGAAAAGTTATCGCACAAAGTGACCGAACCCCCGAAGGAATCTGGAGGAGGTTTGTCTTAATCGGGATGTACTGGCCTTGGCAAGACGGAGATGTCGAGGCGCTTGCCGAACCTGGTTTTACTAAAATGGTGATCAGAATCAGGGAGGACGCAGCCGCGCACAAACCGGCGCTTCGCAACGGACAGGTAGAACGAGACAAACTGGAGCTAGACGAATTATCCAAGGACAAGCTGTTGGCTGAAGTTGATAGCGTGACAGACGGCTCGAATTCGCATGCGCTTGCCTGGATTGCTGGACGACTAAGCCAGACAAATAAAAATTCACGCTACGGCGAATGCGACTTTTCGGTGTTTGAGAAGGCGGCGGGCCTTCAACTTGCTAGTGCTGCTCGAGCCGGGCTTAGCGCCATATGGCGCAAACGTACCCCAGAATTTCAGGAGAGCCAGCGGTACTCGATACTCTACGTGACCGTTGCAGGCCTTCAGGGGCTTCACCTTGACCTTGGAGATGGTGCAAAACTCCCGGCTCTGTCCGCCGCCGAGGTCAAACGTGCCCTCTCGTATGGGCGCTTTGAAATTAACGGCTATCCGAAGTGGTTCTGGCCGGTCGTGCGGGCCCATGAGGCGGTAGCCATCGAGGAGTTTCGCGATGTACTCGCTAGGGCATACGCAGGCGCGGTGTCGGCTGACCAGGCAGACATGCTGATTCGGCATTTGCCAGACGCGCCTTCGGCCGTTCAGCGGGGCCTGAGTGGCGCGGCATGGACGTTCGCGACTTGTTCAACCGTCGTTGAGTCGTATGCACTTGAAGCTTCCTTGAGTTGCGCGGTTGGTGAGGGTGGATGTGTCGAGCAAAGCAGTTTTGAAGGCGAAGCTTGGGCACGCATGTCTGCAGCGTTTCGCGACAGGCTGCCCACCTTGGATTGCTCCGCCTCGCCGGCGAATGTCGCGGAGCAGAAGGAACGTAGCGAGTTTGAAGTCAGTATCCGCGACATGTCGCGCCTCCGATCAAACGCGGTCATCTGGGGCCTGTTTTGGCTGGTGCATTACTCGTCAACTTTTCTGGCGCGCTGGGAAAGTTGGCGGGCATCCGAACAGCGCGCCGCAGAAGAGTTTATGTTTGACTTGGCCTCGTACGTCGGCCGGGACCGGCAGAACCATTTGAGAGCCGTAGCAGAGAGAGGTAGGGGCGGGTTGAAGGCTCTTGCAGCGCTCTATGAGTGGGTGGTGGCGAACGTGCGTGAGTCCGACGACGCATCTTGCGAAGATGGGCGGATATATCACGGTGGCGCCCGCGAAAACGCTCAACGTCTCCACGATTCATTGCTCCCCGCGATTGCGAGTGCCAAGTCCCAAGCGGCCTACGTTGTGCTGGACGACCTTCGAAAGAGGGCTAGTGGGGCCCGAGCGAAATACATAAGGTCTTTGCAATTTCAGATGCGCGAGGAGGAGGCCTATGTCGTGCCAGTTGCGCAACAGAATTACGCAAAGTTTGAACGCGACCTCGCTCCGCCAGTGACTGGAGCCACTGCTTTCGCTCAAGCCGTCCACAATGACCTGATCGCCGTAAAGCGTGACATCGAACATGGGGAATTCAGCCTTCGGCGAATGTTCAGCCTCGTGGTCATGGAGCACATCAAGACGGCAACCGAGGGCCTGGCCCTCGAAGAAGACTTCCAAGCGCTTCTTGGGAGCGAGCTGAACCATGCGAGCGGCGGTCGCTATGCCGTGACACTGGAGCCAATCCTTCCAGCGGCAACCCGGCGCGATGTGCTGTGCCAATCAAGTGATCTTCGAGCCACTATTGAACTCAAGATGTCTGAGCGTTGGACTGTTACCGATTACCTTCTGGCACTGCAGGAGCAGCTGAAAGGGCAATATATGCAGGCTCCAAACTCGAAAATTGGCTTCTTCCTCATTGTCCTCCAGCGCCGCAGAAAATGGGTTAACCCCTCAGGTGGTAAGGTGGATTTTGGCGGCTTGATTGCCCTTCTCAAACAGAAGGCGTTGGAGCTGCAAGCTACGGATCCCGCCCTCTTCTTGCGCATCGTCGGCATTGACGCGACGCCTCAAGAGGATTTCCGCCAGGCTAAGGCGAGCACTAAGGCCGCCATGGTTGGGCCTCCGAAGTATGCGGACTCACAGGGCAACTCTTGGACTGGAAAGGGGCGCCGGCCGAAATGGCTGAACGAGGCTCTCTCCTCAGGGAAGGCGCTCGCCGACTTTGAGAATAGCCAGCCTACAGTTGGAATCGATTCGCCATTCTGCGGTGGGTAGGCTTCGGCTCCCGGTGAGTGAGGATACAAAAGATTGAGAGAAGCCCTGGGGCCAACCCGGCTAGCGCACCGCAAAGGAGATGGTCGCGACTGACCGTTCTTGGCCGATAACGGCCGCTCTTCGTCGATTGCTTCCGACCCATTGCAGCCGCGCGCGCCTCGGAAGCTCGGCCGGAAGCTGTCATAGGCGACTGGCGACATACGAAATGCGTACCGAAGGCGATTCCAACCTTTGTCCGCAACCCGGGGCCGCGGCGGCAACCAAGGCGTGGTGGGCGTTCCCTGGAGAAGCCTGTGTGCCAGCAGTGGCGGTGGAAGTAACGGAAAAGGGGCAGTACAAGCCGAATGCCGCTTTGTACACGGGTTAGCCTTCCATTTCTCTAGAAAAGGCCGCACAGGGAGGCGCAGACCGTATGGTCGGTCGCACCGCTGCTGAACTGCCCGTCGAACGGAAGTCCAGCCCTGACGGGAGACGTGATATGCAGGTCGCGCCCCGAAAAGATTCACGACAGTGCCGCCGTGCGTCAGTTGTTCGTCGGCGCCGCGCTCCCGGGGCCGCCCGCGCCGACGCCTTACGTCGAATATTGTTTTTACATCGCCGGCCTGTCGGCTGGCGACTTTTGCGGCTTTTGCGACATTGCCGTCGCCCCGAAATGCCCAATCCTAATGCTCGAAACAGCATCACCGCGACTAGAAGGTCATCTCACGCCCTTCTATCCACTCCTGCAGAGCAGAGCGAACTGACTCGGATGCTTTGCCGTTCGCCAGCCTGCTCCACGCTTTGTTCATGGCATCTAGCAGCTCTTGGACAGAGTCATCCTGAAGTTCGATATTTACCCGTGCCACGCGCGCTCTTCGGGTGCTTCTGGGTGCCCTTTTGACTTCAAATTTCTGCGCAAGCGCTTCAAACAGCGCGATCCAGCTGTTTTCTGCCGACGGACTCAATATAGGCCCCATTTGCAGGCATAACGCGAGCCTGTTTGCCTCGATACGGAACCAGAAGCGCACGGGAAAGTCGCTGGTCCAACCCGCGGCGCGGTCAGCCACAGGCCGACCTGGCAGTTGCAACCAACTTTCGTGATGGAAAAATACCGCTTCTGAGCGCAACGTCGTCACCGCCAGCCCAGGGTGGGCCGCCGCAAATTGATCGAACGCTGTTCCGAGTGCGGATTGCTGTCCGTGTTCCACAATGAGATCAAACGCTGCCCTATGTTTAAGGTAGATTTCTCGGCAAGCTCTGACCAACTCCGGGGACGCCATAATTCTCCTTTGAACAAGTTCGATGTAATGATTGATAGCGATGGTGACGTCGTCGGCGAGAGTTTCCTGTCCCAGGATACGCGTAAGAACTTCGCAGACAGCTCCGTAGCTCAGAGTGAACCAATTCTCGTCCGTACCTTCGTAGCCATCTGGCGTCAAGAAACAACCGAGGAACCGATATTCGCCGTAACGCTCCTGGGCGCGTTTGCGGTAGGTTTCGAGTTGCGCTTCGCTTTCTGCGGCTCCGACTTTGTTCTCAATAACGAAAAGCAGCTCCAGTTCTGGGATCTGGACCGTAATGTCGAAATGGTCGCGCTCACAATAGACCCCCGCATCAGAGAGGTCCTTGAGCTCTACATCCAGTCGGCTCACCGGACATTCAGAGTCATCGCCTAGCGTCGTTCGCAAAATAGCGCGGAGGAACTGATCGCCGAGGCCGTGCGTCTCGTTCGGATCGAGCAAATACGCCAAAAAGCGGGAATGGCGAATTTCCTGGCGGGTGATATTCAGTGCTTCGAATAAATTAAACCCTTTGCGAATCCGGTGCTCTCGTTCTAACTGGGTCAGGGCTGTCATCAGGTCCAGGAGATCTTGCTCCACCTGAATTAAATCGTCTTTTCCCGGAACCATTAATAATTCTCATCGCGCGTTGAAATGCGTCGACTTTACGCGTGTTTGGGAGCGAACTATCGAGGGAAAATACGTTGGAATACTAGCCATTCTTTGAATTTACGCATATCGGCGAAGACCGCTTTTGGCCGAAAGCCGACTATCGCAGACACCCGCTCCCGCCCCATTCCATCCCCTCAAGATTCCTACACAAACGACCGCTATTCAGTTACATCGAGAACCCCTTCACGCCCTTCCCGCCCATCTCGTCGCAGATCCAGCGCCTCACACTAAGCAAACGTGCAGTCCGCCGTACCCACAGATCTAAAACGTCATTCTGAAACCCGCCGTTGCCGTGACGATGTAGCTGCC
>Ga0256885_1000611_pt1 | contig 11643 bp, 1 predicted proteins | sample MC6MC0493MT_FD_186344 | JGI IMG/M metagenome (GOLD analysis project Ga0256885, IMG submission 186344) | Metatranscriptome of enriched soil aggregate microbial communities from Iowa State University, Ames, United States - MC6-MC0493-MT... | ecosystem: Environmental > Terrestrial > Soil >...
AGTGTGAAATAAAAAGCGCAGCAAACAAAAACCGGACTCAGCATGCTGCACCGCTCAGAAATTAATGTCTGTGCAGTCCAGCGCCAGCGTGAGCTTGTGGCGCAGAATGTCCAGGGATGGAAACGCGGGCATATCGACGATAAAGAAGCATGTCTGACTTTTGGGAAGGCGGAGCGATGCGGCATCGGCCACGGAGGGGAGAGGGGGAGGGGGAGTCGCGTTGTCCCCACCAACAGCAGCAACGCGCGTGGGCCACCGCGCCCGCCACGAGGAAGGCAGCTCGACGACATTAATGGTCATATGTTGCCGTTCGCTCGCGAAATTTGCTGGCAGGCGCGCGCGGCCCCAGGCAAACTGCAGGAACTTCGCGCGGTCCGGGGGCTCCACTCCTCCAGCACCTGCCAGAACCACTGGATCAGCGGCGCTGATCCGTCAGCCGCTGTGCCCTTGTAAACTGTACGTGAGCGCAGCAGTGCCAAGTCGATGTCTGGCACACCCGCCACCAGCAGCTCCAAGTCGCTGGCCGTTAGCACGTGCAGCGGTCCGGAGGGGAAGGGCAGGAACTCAGAAAGGCAGTCGCCGCGGCCAAATAGCGGAGTCACCGACCAGCACGGCAGCGTACTGGGAATCACGGACCGCAGGCCGAAGCGAATCGCCTGCATGGCCGCACTGCTCTCATTGAGGCGCGCGTGCAGCACCAATCGCACGTAGCGCGTGCGTTCCTCGAATGCTATTTCGCGCTTGTTCCCGCCTGGGAACAGGTCGACCAGCGCGCCACCGGAAAGAAACGTCGTCCACTGCAGCCCAAGCGCGGCAAATGACTCCGGGTCCGTCTCGCGCAGCACGTAGCTCAGCATGCCGGCTGCATTCGCATCAAAGCTCTTGAGCAGGCGCAGACCAGAGCGCAGGGCTTGCTCGTGCGGTCCCGCCAATATCGCGTCGACGCCGTGGAGGAGCACGCGCCAGAACACCGACGCCAGGTCCAGCGGCAGACAAGTGCTGCTGCGAATGGCGCAGCCAAGCAACTGACCAAACGCCACGAAGCGATGCAGATTGCTCAGGCCCAGTAGCGAAGGATTCACAATCAGCTGGTTGCGATTCGAGCCCACCTCGTTCGTTCCGTTCGGGCAGAGCAGCAGCAGCGAGTCGGATCCGGCGCCCACACCACCACCGCCTGCCGCTTGCGCCGAACGCACCAGTTGAGTGCACAGCGCGGCCATGCTCTGCTTGAACATGCCCACCCAGCCTTGGGCGCCCTCGTCGGCAGCGCCACTGAAGGACGTTTTCCACGAGTATTCGCCGATCGGACCGCGCAGCTGCACCGGCGACACACCCGACAGTTGCGTGAACAGCTGCTCAAACAGGGACGGCTTGGAGGAGGAGGGTGCGGCAGAAGCACTTGCAGCAGCAGCTGCCGCCTTGCCCGCATCTGCCTTGCTGTGCTCCTTGATGTGCTCTTCCCAGCGGTTGCTGGTGTCGAACACGAATTCGGGCGTGTTGCGTGCGCGCTCGCGCGTCGCCATTAGCAGCGAGTTGAAGAGCTGTAGACGTGCGGTGGTGGACGGCAGCAGCAACGACGCCAACGGATGACGAGCGGAGTCAGAACTCTCCGCCGCAGACTCGCTCTTGGTGCTGTCACTGCGCTCCAGGGAAGCTGGCGCAATGCCGGGTAACGCAGCGTCAGATGCAGACGCAGCGATCGCAGTAGCAGACTCCTTCCCAGCCGCTGCATGCTCCTCCTCATCTTGGTGCAGACCAAGCCAGCGGCATCCCTCGATGCGCGCGCCAAGAAGGAGCTGCCCGACGATCGAGCACGGTAGGCGGAAGAACGGCAGACTGGCGGAATCCAACTTCAACTGTTCCTCGCTGGGAAGATCGGAGGATGCGCTGCTCGATGAGCCACCAGCACCAGCGACCGCAGCAGCAACCGCTGCAGCAGCACCCGCTCGGTTTGCTGCGGCAGGCTGCTCTTCTGCCTCGTCGTCGTCCTCGTCGTCCACTTCCTCCTCCTCCTCTTCCTCTTCGTCTTCTCCGTACACATCTTCCTCCTCGTCTTCTTCCTCGTCCTGCTCGCCATCCCCCTCAGGATGAGGCTCGGCGGCAGGGACGGGAGCAGCAGCACCTGGTGACGCAGCAGCAGAGCCAGCCGCACTGGAGGCAGCAGCAGACGCACTGGCCATACCCATTCCATGCGCAGCTGCCACCTGCTCCGCTTCTTCTGCTTGGCTGGCTTGCTCTTCCACCCGCGGTGGTCGTGCGAGCGTGCACGCGCGACAGGCTCGCAGTTCGGCGTGATTCTCCGTGCCACAGATACCACATGTCCACGGCGCGGCGAGCACGAACACGGCAGCAGCACCCGTGTTCGACGACGCACTAGTAGGAGAGGCTTCGGCAGAAGGTGCGGCAGCCGAATCTGCAGCACGGTGAGACGAGGCAGCGGACGTGCTGGCGGCTGAACCGGCCGCCTGGAGGTGATCGCGCGGACGCTGCGTGATGGCCTCACGAGTGTGGCCCTGCTGCCGGTGGGGGGATGTGTGCCACTCGGCGTCGCACGCAGAGCACATCTCCAACCCGCAGTGCAAGCACAGCTGGGCAGCGACCCTGTCACCGCAGAGTTGGCAGGGAGCAGCCGGGGTGGCTGCGGCTGCACCCGCCTCCGCCAAGCGGAGTGCCGTGACAGTCGACTCGATGGCCTCCGTTACGCCGGCGTCACTCCGCATTTCTGGTGCAATGCGATGGATGCTGCCTGCTGCGCCGAATGCTTGGGTGAGGAACTCGCGCGCCTTCGCAGCTGCGTCCCCGCCACTCGACGACAAGGCCGCCATCGGCAGTGGAGGAGCCCTCAGCGTAGGCACGCGCTTTGGCAGACCGGCCGCGCGGCGGAGCATGCGCACCATGCTGAGCGCCACGTGCAGCTCGGGTGATGAGGCCGCGTGAGCCTCACGTTGCGCAGTCTTGGCCACCATCAGCGCCAACAACAGCTCGTCGCGGCGAGCACTGTCTGTCGGACTCAAACCAGCAACACCCTTAGCGGTCGCAGCATGTGCGCTCGCGAAGGCGCGCAACTCGCTTTCACGCGCCAGCACTAGTGCGTCTTTCTCCACGATGGCGTTGGCCATTTGCTCGCTGCGCAGTGAGCGCAGATGCGCGCTGAAGTAAACTAGGTCGAATTTCGGCGTCCCGAGTACGGGCGAGGGCGACGCGTCGGTGGCGTGCGCGGTGAGCAACAGTCGGAAGGCCACCAGACATTCGAGCAGCACGAGGAAGAAGTGCGAATGGCCGAGAGGATGCCCGGCCTCGGACTCACTGCGGAGCAGCAGCTGCGAGAAGATCACTGCATCCAGCGACAACATGCGCAGGAACAGGGTCGGCAGCGAAAGCACGGTCGGGAAGGAGCTCGATACAGGAGAAACGGATACTGTGGCGCTGCCGCTATTGCTGCTGCTGCCCGTTGCCAAAGCGTCGGCCATGAGTGATGCCATCTTGCTCTCCAGACTCGACGCCGTGCCATGCAACGAGCCGCGGATAGGCAGCGGCAGCGCCGTGCGTGCGATGCCGCTCCACGCGGTGTAGAGCTGGGACAGCAACTGTGCGCCAACAAACGCCACGTTGTTCGGCATGAACTCGCCCGGTAGCAGGTCGTCAATGAAAAGCCTCATCAGCTTCTCGAACAACGGGAAGGCCACGCGCGTCTGCAGCGTCTGCTTCTGCTGCACGGTGAGCTGCAGACCGTTGCAGCGCGCAGCGGTGGTCATCAGGAACGTGACGCATTCGACGAGGAAGGTGGCGTGGTTCAGACCCTCCACGCTCCAGGGAGACGCATGGAGCACGGTCGACAGCACATCCGCGTCAGCAGCGCCACTAGGTGACTTCCCTGCTGCATTCACAGATCCGTCGAGCAGGGACTTGTCGTCGACGGGATCAATGAACGTGCAGTAGCACGGCGTGGGCAGAACGAACGGCGCTGGTGCACTGGTCGACGCTCCCTGCTCCTGTGCAGGGAACACCACCTGCCGCAGAAGGCGCGTGTGTGCCGCGTCTTCGTAGAACGTCAGCACCTGGTTCGAATGGCTCGCGGACGACCATGCGTTCTTGCGAAGGCTGATCAGCACCACGCCAGGCACGGGAGCGGGAGTGCTGGAGGACACAGCACTCTCGACAGAGGCACTACTTGATGCAGCGGGAGCAGGTGCCTCAAGCGGCACCAAGCACAATGGAGTGCTCGTGGATGACGGCAACGCCACTTGCAGGCGTGGCGTCAGATCCATGCCCTCCAGCACGCGCTCGCACTGCGCCACGAAGTGCTCGAAGCATTCTGCCTGCACCGCGCCCTTCTCAGCACCTGCTCCGGACGCAGAGCGCAAGAAGTACGCAGCGACGTCCTCGACGAGTTTCGGACGCTGGTTGGACAGCGGCTTCACGAAGCCAGGCAGTGAGTCAATAGGATGGCGCACTAGTGGCAGGAGGCCCAGCAGCTGGGCCAGAGAGAAGCGCGGCGTGGACGGAGCGACCGGCACCACCGACGAAAATACGGAGGCACCATCCGCCTGCAGGTGTCGCATCTCATCCCTGGCCAGCTGCGCCAGCATCGACTGCGCCATGTGCTGCATGCCCTCGCGGATGCAGTCGCGTGTGCGCTGGATGAGCTCTTCGCGCTCCGTCGTCAACGCCAGTGACAGCGCCATCAGCGACAGCTGCACGGGCGCGAGAGGCTCGACGTACAGCTCAGACACAGGTAGCCACGCGTAGCACACGGGCACTGGCTGTGTCGAGCTCAGCGAGCCCTGGAAGCGCACCAGCACAACACCGCGCACACCCGAAGGAACGGGAGTGGACTTCGACTCGCTCGCGTCAGGCTCCAGAGGCAGCACCTTCACTACTTGACCGTACTGAAGCACAAACTGCGTCAGGCCAGACGGCACCGGCTCTTTCAGCGCGACGCTCGCGCCAACGATGTTCTGCCCAGCAGTAATAAGGCGCGCCAGCGGGGTGCGGTGCAGCGGTCTGCCTATCATATCCTTCTCGTTGCCTCCCGCCACGGGGCCCAGGAAGATTTGCTGCGGATCCCAGTTGCGACGACGGCGAGGTACGACCGGTTCCGCTTCGACGGCTGCTTCGACAGAAACTTCCGCCGGAGACGAGGAAGCACGGGCAGCCTCAGGCGCGGCCGCCGCATCGCCGCCAGCGGCCTTTGCTGCCTTCAGCGCTTGTTGGCGCAAGTATCGCTCGATCGGAATGGCGACGTTTTGTCGTTGCAGGAACTCGCTCCACTGCGCATCGCTCACCACACGCGATGCGGCAGGATGCTCGTTGAGAATCAGCTCCATCGCGGCAATCATGTCGGCGTTGCCATTGTGCAGCAAAGAAGCGCGCGCTTGCTGCAGCGTGTAGCCCATTGCCATGATGTTCTCGATCGCGGAGAGGTATGGAGGCTGCGGCAATTCTTCTTCCGCTGCAGCTTCGCTTGCTGCACCCGCCTCCTTGTCGCCCTCTGCAGCCGCTTCCTCGTCGTCCTTCGGCTTCTTTACATGTACCATCACATCAGGCACGTTGTTGAACGACGGAGGCGGACGCATCTGCGCCGACTCAATCATCTCACGCTCGAGCTGGAACGCACACGATCCTTGCAACGCCAGTGCCTGCATCAACGTCGCGCAGCGAGGAACCAAAGGCGACGTGCGATCCAGGTCGAAAGTGGACGCGGTCTCCGGCGCCGTGGACTCGGACAGCGCGCTCAGCAGCGATACCAACTCGGCGCGATCGATCTGCCAGCTGCCGTTGTTCATCTGCGCACTGAGTGCACGGAGCGCTTCAAACTGGAGCTGCAGCAGCTGCAGCGACTGCGCAGATGCAGCTGCCTTCCAATCTTGACGCTTCGGCACGGAACGCAGCACATCCATCATGCACTGCTGCAACTTGAGCCTGCTGGCGTCACTGACGGAGCCAGCCAAGCACAGGTTGCGCGAGGGCAGCAGTCGCACGCGCGACTGGGTGGTGGGCAGAGCGGCGTACGCAGGACCGCCGCCAGCGGCGGTGTTGCCCATCGCCGCCGCCACCGCATTCTGCTTGAAGAATGCAGAATTTCCCTGCCGCAGCAGGTCCGTAATATTTGCGTACTCGTCGTCCGGATCCGCCGCAGCGTCCAACTCCCGCAGTGTGTCGACGGCCAGCATCGAGGGCACGCCCATCGTCGTCAACGGGCCAAACTTCCACGCGCGCGCGTAGCCGTGCACGACGCTGCTGATGTCAAACGCGTCGATGCGAGTGGACTCGATCGCGGGAAGCACGGACGGCGCAACAGACGGACCGAGCTCCTGCGGGTCCAGGTCGACGTTCTCCACCACGTCGGTCAGCAGCAGTGGCACACGCGAGCCAGCGCACAGGAATCCTTCCGTGCCGCTCAGCAGCTTCAGCGCGGCCTGCAGTTCAAAGAACGATGAGTCTGCCAGGCCGAACGTGGCGTCCGCACTGCTGAGCAGAGCGGGAGACGAGGACGACTCGGACATCGGCGGCGCACTCAGCTGAGACACAACCTTGGGGAGCGAAGCGAGCGCTTGCTCCAGCACACTGAGAACAAGCTTGCTCCACTGCGCGGCGTACACCCCGTTCTTGTGTCCAGGTGACAGCCACGTGTCGTGCAGGAACTGCAGGATTGTTGCCTGCACCCTCCTTTGACCGTCAGTGGTAGACCACGTGGCCTCAAACCAGCTCTGCCACAGCCAGCTCTCGTTGACCGCGGGACCGTCGCCATCTGGGGTGGAGGAGACGCCAGCGGCGCTGCTAGATTGTGCATCAGCGGACGCGGGCGGCTGGGCGCCAACAGTGCGCACACTCCATACCGTGCTTCCCAGAAGGCGAATGACGGAGCGCACTACCGTTTCAGCGTTCATGCAGGCTCCGTTGGTGGCTGCGCCGGCGTCGAACTCAGCCGGCGCGAAGCGGAACCCGAGGCTCTTGCGCAGGAAGCCCAGTACCTCCAGCTGCAGTACGACTGGCAGCGCGCGCGTCGCCGGCGGCGAGGTCAACACACGCAGGAACGAGGACAGCATGCACTGCGACGACAGCGAGGAGGAAGGGCCGACCGAAGGCATCGCCAGCAACCGAGGCGAAGCGGTAACCATCGATGACGAAGCTGCTCCAGCGTGCTGTGTCGGTGTCACGTCTGCCGGTGCCGCTGCAAACAGAATGCGAATCATGTTGCACGCGATGAGAACGCGCTCGTTGATGCTGGATTGCACATCGTCCATTTGGTCCTTGCTTCGCTTCGTTTCCGTTTCCTTCACTGGCTTCGGCTGTCGCGCGTGGTGCGCAGCAATCTGCGCGCTCAGGTCCAGGCGGTACTTGCTCGGACGCCCGTTGGACTCGTAGGCCTGTATGTCCACCTGACTGAAGAGCGGCGCGAGCTTGCCGGAGCGCAGCGGAATCCACTCGTTGTTTATCTCAGGCCAGCCGCTGAATAAGACAAATGCTTCCTGGCCGCCCACGCGTTTTTCGATCTTTTCGATGCGCGCAGGAAACCACGCGTTTCCACGATCCTGCGCGTCGACGAGCTGTCCAACCACCAGCTTGTCCACATCCAGCGGTGGCGGAACGTACCGTTGCGTCAGCGCCATCAACTCTTTAGTCGGAAGGAGCTGCAGCGCGTTGAAGGACGGAATGCTGTCGCTGATGGCGGACAGGTACGCCAAGATGGCATCGTGCAGCGGTCGCAACGCCGACAGCAAGCTTGCGTGCATTGACAGCGCGCTCGAGTCCATACTGCTGGCTCCTTTCGACTGCACCGACGCGTTCGCGACCGGTGCAAGCACGTTCGCGATGAGGAACGAGAAGGCAGACCACGCGATGCGTGCCACGTCGTTGATCTCGCTCACGATGCGCGGGTGGAAGGCGAACCGCACTAGCGACGGTAGCACGCCGGAAGAGAGCAGCGCGGACTTGTCGCGCATGCTGGAGTACAACTCCAAGGTGAGGAAGTGGAACACCAGACAGAGACGGGCGCGCAACACTCGCGGAAGACCCGTGCTCGGCGTGGCACTCGGAGTCGCAGCCAGGAGTGGGTCAGACACAGAGGGAGCGGTCTGGGTGGGTTTCTGTGTGTCCTGCTCTTCGACGAAGGCAAGCGCCCCGTCAATCCAGCCAGCAAGTCCACGAAGGAAAGCGACGAGAGTGGCCTGCTCGTCGGCCCCGCTGCCATTGCCGGCACGGTGGGCCTTCTCAGTCAGCTGGCTGATCGAAACACTCGGGTGCAGCACATGTACGCGCAAATTCGCCGCCGCTGCTGCCGTTGACTGCGCCCCGTAGCCGGTGGGCTGTGCGAGGTTGCTGCTGAGGGTGGACCAAAGCAGCGGCATAAAGAGATCGAGCGCGAGGGAGCGAGCAAGGAGCTGCGTCGCGGATACGGTAGGAATGGATGGAGATGCGCGTGCAGGAGACGAGCTGTCCTTGCGGGATGGCAGGCTTGCTGTTGACTCGGCAACACCGCTCGGGAACAACTGTGCATCGATCAGCTTGAGCAGGTCGACGCGCGCCTGAGTGAGACGAAATGCGTTCTGCCGTGAGAGCATGAAATCTTCGACCCTGAGACGATCGTGCGCCGACAGGTGGCGCATCAGCTCGAACAGCCACACGCTGCTGCCGTGCAGTGTGAAGCGACGACCGCGGCGCACCTGCAACGAGTGAACAGCAGTAGACGCAGACGTGCGTGAAGCGATGCCGTGCTCCTTCGACGGGGTCGAGTTCGTCGGCTCCAGCGAATGGCCGAACACGCCGCTCGCTCCGGCCGACGGCGGTGATGTACTCGGCATGCGGTCGGACAGGCTGCGCACGAGCGGAATAGTACCAGCGGGCGGTGGTGAAAACCTGTCATCGTCATCGTCGTCATCATCCGTCGCTGCACCAGCGCTCCCGCCAAGGAAATGCGGCAGCGCACGCGGCCGAGCCAACTGCACGTCCTCCAGCGTCTGCGAGCTGCCAAACGGCGCGAGGCTGACTTCACCGAGCACCAATTGATCTGGCGATGTGACATTAAGTGCCGGGCGCGGCGATCGGCTGGGAGTGGCCACCTGTCCGGCGAAGCGCGGCGTGGCTCGCGTCGACGAGGTGCTGGGCTGGACACCGTTGTTCGCTCCCGTCAAGTCGTTTGACAACAAGAACTCGGCATTCTGCAGCCACTGCGCGATGAGCGCGCGGGTGCCCACATTCGCCTGCGTCTTCTCCGCGATGGCAGCAGCGCTGTCAGCCGACGCCGCACGGCTGAGCGAAGGCCGGTGTTGTGCGTCACCGCCATCTGCCTTTCCCTCCGCTCCCTCTGCTTCCTGCTGCTGCGCGCGCATCTGCTCCAACAGTGGCTGTCGCGCCATCTCGAATATCCGTGCCACCATCTGGCGCAGCCACGACGGCGTGTCGGTCTGCGGCAAAATGCGCGCGTTCTTGCGCTGCACCTTGGACAGCAGCAGGTGGATTTCAAGTGAGCGCGAGAAATGATACACCTGCTCCACGAGCAGTGAAGTGGGAGCAACACTCGACGTCCCCATCCCTGGCTTCTTGGGAGACAGGGCCTGCTCAGGATTGCTGCTGGCACCCTCGCCGATCAGCGTGTAGCGCATCAGACATGCCGCAGCCGCCGCCTCCATCGGCCAGGCAAAGGTAACGTTGAAACGGCTCACACCGCCGCCCATCTCGGACAAGCACTGCTGGAGCAACGCAGCAAACAACCGTTCGGGCTCCTCGGGAGCAGCGACGTCGGTGGGACCCGGCTCAGGGGAACGAAGCGGCGACATCGCCTTGCTGGCTGCCAGAAAGCGCGTGAGGAACTGCTGCAGCTGCGGGGCGAGCGGCATGCTCGCCAGATTGCTCAGCTCACTCAAGTGGGCGAGATGCGCCGACTTGCCTGCTTCGCTCGACGATGCCAGAACCGTCGTTGCGTCTGCGCCCTCATTCTCATCGCCAGCCTGCGGGTAGAGCACGCGCAACAGCGTGGCAAATGCGGTCTTGATGAGAGAGCCGAGGTTGGCCAGCCGAGCAGCGCTATCGGGTACGACGAGCGTTGGGAGCGCGTTCGAGCTTAACACAGCAGCGGGTGCCTCGAGTACCACCGTGCATTCGGCGCGCGTCGGTGCAAACTTGTCCTCCAACTCCGCGATGATGCTGAAGAGCGTGGGCAGCAGTGCAATTATCTCGGGCGCGGCCACGAGTTTGAGGTTGCAGCGAATCAGCTGCACCGCGCTGAAGGAGTACAGATGGTACAGAGGTTGTGCGATACACAACGCGCCGGAGGACGCGCTGTGCGCCGCGAGAGACGCGCCGAAATGGGACAGCACCGAAGTGACCACGCGCACCAACAGCGCTGCACTGGGTTTCGCCTGACCGAACTGTGAGTTCCACGTTTCATCGCCTGGCTTCTGACCGCCACCCGGCGCGCTGCGTGCATGTGCGATGGCTAGCGGCGAAGGCACCATGTGCGCCAGTTGGAACTGGAAGGCGACCAAGAGGTAGTTCACTACGAGCTGCGGAACAGACAGCTGCGCCGACGATGACGAAGCCGAGGACGGCGTTCCAGCGGGCCACAGGTACGACAAGAACCCTTCAAGCAGTTGGCCAAAAGCGGCTCCAAAGATCGAGTCTGCCTGTGCTGCTACCGAAGGCACTCCTGCTGATGCCTGCGGTCCCATTCCGCTGTTGGCCGCCTCCGCTCCGCTGAGTACCGGCAGTATCGTGCGCTGCAGCGCCATGTCCTCCGAGGTCATCTCCAGCTCAATGAACAAAGCATGGCCCGTGTTCGATACGCTGTTGCCCGCAGGACCGCCGAAAAAGCTTTTCAGCAAATAGTTGTGCAGAAGCATGCGCAGGGCTGCATAAGCCAGCGAAGACTCGTCGGAAGAAGACGGCGTCGGGGCGCTGCTGCTACTGCTGGATGCAGAAGCGGCAGGTTGAGATGACGGCAGCGCATCAATCAGCATGCGCACGAAACGACCGCGCTGAAGCCACGAGTCGAACCACCACGGGAACGCAGTGGCGATGTGCAGCAGCTGCTGCTGCACCTCCTGTCCGATGCGCGACTCATGTGCCTGCAGCAAGCCCGCGAGCAACTGCTCGATCAGCAAGCGTTTGAGGTCGTGCTTGTGCGCTTGGAGTGTGATGCGCGCGCTGTGCGAACTTGTGGGATTCTCCGCGCGGATGAGCGGCCACACGGCGTGCATCTGGAGCAAGTAGGCCGACAGGAGATGCAGCGCAGAGGCAAACACGCGCTCCAGCGGAGCAAACGTTTCGGACGACGCATTCACACGCAGCACATCCTGGTAGAGCGCGCCTAGCTGCTTGACGATGCTAGCCACCAGTCCGAAGTTGCTCAGCAGACGCTCGAGGCTCTGCTCGGCCACGGTGATGCTCTGCAGCAGTTGCGCCACGAGTTGGGACAGCATCTCAAGGGCGCTGCTGTCGGGCGTGGGAAGCTGATGCAGCAGGCCCGTGGGGTTGCGGCGCACGTTGTTGCCCGGCTGTTTGTGTGTCCATAAGCTGCGGGTCAAGATGCCGCCGCGGTTCAGCTTAAACATGACGCCTTCAATGGCGCGCGCGTTGGCGAACGCAGGCGCCTGCGAGCGATCAAAAGCGGGCAAGTGCACGAAGAGGGCCATAGCGTTCGAC
>Ga0256885_1000617_pt1 | contig 11587 bp, 8 predicted proteins | sample MC6MC0493MT_FD_186344 | JGI IMG/M metagenome (GOLD analysis project Ga0256885, IMG submission 186344) | Metatranscriptome of enriched soil aggregate microbial communities from Iowa State University, Ames, United States - MC6-MC0493-MT... | ecosystem: Environmental > Terrestrial > Soil >...
CGGCCTGCCGGCGCTGGCCGATGATTCGGGTCTGATCGTCGATGCCCTCGGCGGTGCACCGGGCCTGTACAGCGCGCGCTATGCCGGTCACCCGACCAATGCGGCGGCCAACAATGCCAAGCTGCTGGAAGCGATGGCCGACATCGCCGATGGCCAGCGCAGCGCCCGCTTCTACGCAGTGATCGTGCTGCTGCGCCATGCCACCGACCCGCAGCCACTGATCTGCGAAGGCCGCTGGGAAGGTCAGATCATCCGCGAACTGCGCGGTACGAATGGATTCGGCTACAACCCGGTGTTCCTAGACACCACCCACGGCCTGACTGCTGCGGAAATGGAACCGGCGTTGAAGAACGCCATCAGCCATCGTGCCATCGCCCTGCAGCAGCTCAAGCAGCAGCTCGCGGCCTGGCTCTGATACCCCACCCGATCGACACAGGGAAGCCGGCCAGCGGCCGGCACTACCGATGACCACCATGCCGCACGATCACGCCCACGACCACTGCAACCACCAGCCCGGCGAGTCCTGCGACCACGACACCCCGCCACGTCTGGTCCCACCGCCGCTGGCGCTGTACGTGCATCTGCCGTGGTGCGTGCGCAAGTGCCCATACTGCGACTTCAACTCGCACCAGGCCAAGGGCGAACTGCCCTTCGATGCCTACATCGATGCGCTGGTGCGCGACCTCGACCAGGACCTGCCGCTGGTCTGGGGCCGGGTGGTCAGCAGCGTGTTCTTCGGTGGCGGCACGCCCAGCCTGTTCCCGCCCGAGGCGATCGACCGCTTCCTGCAGCAGGCCAGCGCCCGCCTGCGCTTCGCGCCGAATGCGGAGATCACCCTGGAAACCAACCCGGGCACCGCCGAGCACGGTCGCTTTGATCGTTACCGCGCGGCCGGGGTCAACCGCCTCAGCTTCGGCATCCAGAGTTTTGATGATGCCGCGCTGAAAAGACTGGGCCGCATCCACGACAGTGGCGAGGCCGAGCGCGCGGTGAAGATGGCGCAGGACGCGGGCTACGACAATTTCAACATCGACCTGATGTACGCACTGCCGGAACAGACCCTGGCCGGTGCCGAGGCCGATCTGGAGCGCGCGTTCGCGTTGCAGCCGACCCACATCTCGCACTACCAGCTGACCCTGGAACCGAACACCGTGTTCTTCGCGCGGCCGCCGCAGGGCATCCCCGATGAAGACCATGCCTGGGACATGCAGGAACACTGCCAGGCGCTGCTGGCGCAGGCCGGCTTCGGCCAGTACGAGGTGAGTGCCTATGCCCGCCCCGGCCGGCAGAGCGCGCACAACCTGAATTACTGGCGTTTCGGTGACTACCTGGGCATCGGCGCCGGCGCACACGGCAAGATCAGTTCCGGCGCCGAAGAACATGTGCTGCGACGCTGGAAGCACAAGCACCCGCAGACGTTCATGGATACCGCCGGCACGGCCGCATCGTTCGGTGGCGATGAGGTGATTGCCGCCGAGCGCCTGCCGTTCGAGTACATGCTCAACCTGCTGCGCCTGCACGAAGGTTTCAGCCTGCGCGACTTCGAATCGCGGACCGGCCTGGCCCGCAACGTGCTGGATGTCCCATTGGCCGAAGCAGTGCAGCGCGGCTGGCTGGTCGTGGCGGACGGGTACGTGCAGCCGACCGAGCTCGGCCGGCGCTTCACCAACGATGTGGTCAGTCTGTTCCTGGAAGAATGATCCGCCTGCGGCGCAGCCATGGAAGGCTGCCCTGAATGAATCCATCGCTAAAGTAGCGCCTTCACCGGCCGACACGGTAGATTCCAAGATCGATCCGCGGGAATCCGGACCCCCTCGCCGATGTCAGCTGTCTTCTCTCTTTCCAGTGCCGACACTGCCCGCCTGGCCGCGGTCGACCTGCCGCCGCGTGTGCGCGAGTTGCTGGGCGCGTTGATCGGCCTGTGCCGCCAGGCCCTGACGGCGCCGTTGATCCTGACCGTGGAAGCGCTGGAGCAGACCCTGCTGCATGACGCCGACCATGCCCGCAACCCGCAACAGCAAGCCGATCTGCTGGGCCAGCGCGGCCAGCTGCATGCGTTCGCCGGCCACTTCAGCGATCGTATGCTCGATGCGCTGGCCGATGCGCTTGCGCGGCTGCGTGAACCGATCACCCCGGTCGTGGCTGCCGCCACACCACCGCCCTTGCCCGGCATGCTGGGGTTGACCCTGGTGGCCGAGCATGAAGTCGACCGCGACCTGCTGCTGACCGAAATGGTGCGCCGGGAAACCCTGCGCTCGGCCAACGCCTTGAACCTGCTGGGCCAGCGTCTGGGTGTTGTTGCCGGCGCACCAGCCTTTGAAGCCGACACCCTGCCCTTGGCACCGCAGGCCTTGTGCGCGATGGTGCGCAAGCTGGCCGAACAGGATGCCCTCAGCGCCGACGTGCAGATGGCGCTGTACCGCAGCTTCGAGCGGCAGGTGCTGGAGCGGCTGGGCGATGTGCTCGACCGTGCAAATGCGCTGCTGGCGCAGCACGGGATCCTGCCAGGCCTGGTCTACACCCCGTACCTGGCCCGTTCTTCAAGCACCCGCCGGATCATCACCCAGTCGGTCGGCAGCGGCCGCAGTGGACGCCCGTCACCGCGCGTGCCCACCCCGATGACCGGCTGGGGTGGGTCGGCACCGGCCGGCTCATGGTCGACGTTGATGCAGGACGCCTTCGCCGATGCGGATGCGCCCGGTGCGTCGGCCGGCATGACGGTACCGGCCAGCAGCGTGCTGCACGAGATGCTGCAACAGGCGCGGCAGACCCCGCAGCCAGCGGCGAATCCGGCGGCCCTGCCCAGTGCAGCGGTTGATGCCGTGCTGGCACGCCTGCAGGGGCAGGCCAGCGCCGCCAGCGCCATGACCGATCTGCAGGCCGCCGTGGTGGCCCAGCTGCGCAGCGAACATGGCGCGCAGGCAAGCCTTGGCAGCCACGACCGCGACAATCTCGATCTGCTGCGCCTGCTGCTGCAGCAGGTGCAGCAGCAGCAACGGCCGGACCCGGTGCCGGCCGCCCTGCTCGCGCGCCTGCAGGTTCCTCTGGCGCGCGCAGCGATGGCTGACCCGGGGTTTTTCGTGCGCGACGAACACCCGGCGCGCGAACTGCTCAACCATGTCGCTGAAGCCGGCGCCAGCTGGCTCGGCGATGACGACGTCGATCCGCAGCTGCTGCAACGGCTGGCGCAGAGCGTGCAGGGCCTGCTGGGCAAGGACGCGCGCACGCCCGAAGCCTTTGCCGCCGCCAACGAAGAGATACAGCAGCATCAGCGTGCCGCCGCGCACCGCGCTGAACTGGCAGAGCGCCGTCACGTGGAAGCGGCACGCGGCAAGGAACGGCTGGAGCTTGCGCGCCGCCAGGCCAATGCGCAGATCGACCAGTGCTGCGACATGCAGGAACCGCCACGCTTCGTGCAGACACTGCTGCGCCAGGCCTGGGCGGACGCATTGACGCTGACCCGTCTGCGCCACGGTGATGATTCGCCGCAATGGCAGGAGCGCCTGCAGCAGACCGAACGCATCGCGACGATCACTGCCGAGGCTGCCAGCGAAAGCAGCGCGACCGATGCTCCGCTGGCCGCCGAGGTTGAATCGGCCCTGCTGCAGGTCGGCTACCACGCAGAGGAAGCCGCAGCGGTCGCGCGCCGCCTGTCCACGCCGGGTGGCGAAGACGAAAGCACCTCGCGCACCGAACTCAGTGCGCGCCTGAAGGCCCATACGCGGCTGGGCGAACACGCAGGCGCGCAGACCCAGGCAAATGAGGCCCCGCCGCGCAGCGAGGCCGAGGAGGCCAGCTATCAGCAACTGTGCACGCTGCCCTTCGGCAGCTGGTTCGATATCGACGATGGCGAAGGCACACTGCGCCGCCAGCGCCTGTCCTGGTACAGCCTGCTGACCGGCCATGTGCTGTTCGTCAACGCGCGTGGGCAGAAGATCGGCGAAACCACCCTGGATACGCTGGCCCGGCAGATGAGTGCCGGACGCGCGCAACTGGTCACCGAAGAAAAGGGCCGGCTGGTCGACCGCGCCTGGCAGGCGAGCCTGAGCGCACTGCGCGCGCTCGCCGGACGTCGACCGCAGGAGCCCAGCGCATGAGCACGCAACCGCCCGTTGATACCCGCCGCGCGCCGCGCCGGCAGGTCTCCGATCTGGTACCGGTGACCGATCAGATGCGCGACAGCGTGGTCGGCCGGCTTGGCAATGTGTCCGAGACCGGCATGCTGATGCTGGCCAGCGCCGCGCTGCGCGACGATGCGCTGTATCAGTTGCGCTTCCCGCTGCCATTGGCCGATGGCCGCAGCGAGTGGATCGACGTCGGCGTACACCTGCTGTGGAGCGAACCGGCGCATGCACCCGGCCAGAGCTGGGCGGGCTTCCGCTTCCTGACCCTGTCACGCGAGCATCGGCAGCTGCTGCGCCGGTGGATCGGCGAAGACAACGACGAGACACCGGTTTCGACGGGCTGAGTGCCGGTTCCGGCACAGCGGATTGCGTCGGTATCCGGCAGAATCTAGGGCCGTTTTCCGTGTCGAGCCACCGCAATGATCCAGCAAGACCCCGGCGCCCTGTATCCCGACCACCTGGCCGTGCTGTGCCGACGCGCCGAGCAGGCGCTGGAACGCGGCGGCTTCGACCACCTGGTGGTGCCCAGCGGCACCCTGCACTACCAGGTCTTCGACGACCGTGACTACCCTTATGCGGTCAAGCCGCAGTTCAAGGCCTGGCTGCCGCTGACCCGGGTGCCCAACAGCTGGATCGTGTTCACCCCGGGCAAGCGTCCGGCGGTGATCTTCCACCAGCCGTTCGACTACTGGCATGTGGTGCCGGATGCGCCCAGCGGCTGGTGGGTCGAGCACTTCGACATCCACATCATCCGCATGCCGGACGAAGCGTTGGCACTGCTGCCGTCCGACCCGGCGCGCTGCGCGATCCTGGGTGAACCGCAGAGCGCGCTGGGCGCGTATGTGCCCAACAATCCGGCGCCGGTGGTGAACTACCTGGAATGGCATCGTGGCAGCAAGACGCCGTATGAAATCGCCCTGATGCGCCAGGCGCAGGTGCTGGGTGTGCGCGGCCATCGGGCAGCCGAAGCGGCGTTCCGCAACGGCGCCGACGAATTCAGCATCCACATGGCGTACTGCCAGGCCGTGGGCCAGGACGCCACCGAGCTGCCGTACGGCAACATCGTGGCCTTGAACGAGCATGCGGCGGTGCTGCATTACACCGAACTGGGCCGCAAGGCACCGCAGCCGCTGCGCAGCTTCCTGATCGATGCCGGCGCCAGCGCGCACGGCTATGCCAGCGACATCACCCGCACCTACGCCGCCGCCGGCCATGACGAGTTCGCCGCGATGATCGAAGCGGTCGATGCCGCGCAGCAGACGATGTGCGCGGCCGTGCGCCCGGGCTTCGACTACAAGCAGCTGCACGTGGATGCGCACCTGTCGCTGATGGGCGTGCTGAAGGACTTCGGCGTGATCAAGGTATCGCCGCAGACCGCGCTGGAAACCGGCGTCAGCGCCGCGTTCTTCCCGCATGGCATCGGCCACCTGATCGGCCTGCAGGTGCATGACGTGGCCGGTTTCGCGGCCAGCGATGAAGGCGGCCGCATCGAGCGTCCGACGGGCCATCCGTACCTGCGCCTGACCCGCGTGCTGGAGCCGGGCATGGTGGTGACGATCGAACCGGGCCTGTACTTCATCGACATGCTGTTGAACGAAGTGAAGGCCGCCGGTCATGGCGATGCAATCAACTGGGAGCGTGTGGATTTCTTCCGTCCGTACGGCGGCATCCGCATTGAAGACGAAGTGCTGTGCACTGATGGCGAAGCGGACAACCTGACGCGCCCGGTGTTTGCGGCGGCCAACGGCTGAGCCCCTCGTGGCTGGTCGCGAAATGCGTCCGGACTACGGAGACGTGGCCGGGCGGGTGAGCTGCGCAGGGGACGCCGTAAATACGTCCTTGTAGGCTCGGGCGCGCCATCCATGGCGCTTACGCCCCTGCGCAGCTCACCCGCCCGGCCACGGACAGTTTCCTGAGCGCGGCCAGCCACGGAAAAGAAGAAAGAAAAGCAAAAGCGGGTCGCTTCGCTCGTGGTGACGACCAAGGTCGTCACCCACCAAGACAGCTCAGCCTCAGCATTTTTCGGTTCGTCCAGCAGTTGTCGGGAACGCCTCATCCACGCATGGCGTGGATCTACTGCAGCTCGCGGGAAACTGTCGAAGGCGGGGTACTGTGGGTTTGCGGGGTGTGAGCCGCATGGATGCGGCGACCAAGCCTACAAGGACGTACTTGCGGCGGCCCCGCAAACCCACAGTACCCCGCCATCCCACCGAATGCCGCTGTTGCTGTTGCTGTTGCTGTTGCTCTGGCTTGTAGCGGGTGCAGGGCTGCAAGCCCTGCAGAAACACCCTTACCCCGCCATCAACGCTTCGATCTCGTCGGCGCTGCGTTCCAGCCCTTCGGTCAACACCCGATGCCCGTCGTCGGTGATCAGCACGTCATCTTCGGTACGGATGCCGATGCCGCGCCAGCGCGGTTCCACCGTCGTGTCGTCCACGCCGATGTACAGCCCCGGCTCGATGGTGAAGGCCATGCCCGGCTCCAGCAGGCGCGAATCGCCGGCCAGGCGGTAGTCGCCTACGTCGTGCACATCCAGCCCGATCCAGTGCCCGGTCTTGTGCCGGTAGAAGCGCTGGTACAAGCCTTCGGTGAGATTCTTCTCCAGCGTGCCCTTCAACAGGCCCAGCTGCAGCAACCCCTCGGTGAGGGTCTGCACCGCCGCCAGATGGCCCATTTCGTACGCCACGCCCGGTTTGGCCTGGGCAAGCGCCGCCGCCTGCGCCGCACCCACCAGATCATGCAGCGCACGCTGCTCGGCGCTGAAACGACCATTGACCGGGAACGTACGGGTGATGTCACTGGCGTAGCCGCGGTACTCGGCGCCGGCATCGATCAACACCAGTTCACCGTCGCGCGAGCGTGCGTTGTTGTCGCGGTAATGCAGGATGCAGGCGTTGCGGCCGGCACCGACGATGCTGCAGTACGCAGGCACCGCGTCGTTGGCACGGAACACCCGCTCCAGCTCGGCCTGCAGTTCGTACTCGTGGATGCCCGCCTTCGCACGCTGCATGGCCGCACGATGCGCCAGCACGCTGATATCGGCCGCGCGCTGCATCAACGCCACCTCGGCACCGGACTTGAACAACCGCTGCTCGTGCAGCAGGTGGCCCAGTTCCAGGAACTCATGCGGTGGCTGCGCACCGTGGCGCACCTGCGAACGCACGCGGTTCACCCAGCCGATCAGCTTCAGGTCGAAGTCCGCATCGCGGCCGAAGTGGTAGTACACCCGCGACCGCCCTTCCAGCAGGCCCGGCAGGATGTCGTCCAGGTCGGTGATCGGGTACGCATCGTCCATCGCGAACTGCGCCACGGCGCCTTCCTGGCCGGCGCGACCGCCATCCCAGGCTTCACGCTCGGGATCGCGCTCACGGCAGAACAGGATGGCTTCGCCGTGGCGACGACCAGGAATCAGCACCAGTACCGCTTCCGGCTCCGGGAAGCCGCACAGGTACTGGAAATCCGAATCCTGCCGGTACGGATAATGGGTATCGAGGCTGCGCACCTTCTCCGATGCCGCCGGCAGCACCAGGATCGCGTCTTCGCCCGCCATATCCATCAGCTGCCGGCGACGACGCTTGTACTCGCCGGCAGCGATGCCGGTGCGCTGCTTGATATCCATCAGTTCAGGCGCTGCCGATGGCGCGCGGCCAGCACCACGTCACCGTGCAGCAGCAGCACCGCCACGCGGATGAATTCTTCGATCTCCGACAGGGCTTCGTCGTCGTCATCACCACCGGCTTCGAAATCCTCGCTCGAGGCGCGGGCCAGGCTGGCCAGGTCGTTCAGCGCCTCCTCGCCTTCTTCGGACAGGGTCGGCCGGTGGCCGCCACTGCCCAGGCCGAAACCGCCCAGGAAGGAGCGGGTCCAGCTGAACATGGCGTCCGCCTGCGCGGCCACGTCACTGCTGTCGGTCAACAGCAGCTCGAAGGCGAAGTCTCGGTCTTCCAGCTGCTTGATGGTGGCCTCCAGCAACTGCGCCAGCGCACTGTCGGCAGCCACCTGCGGCAGATTGTCGTCGGCCAGCACGCGCGCCGGCCAATCGTTGCCAGGGGCACCGCCAGCGGCCAGCCAGCCGCACAGCCCGCCATGCAGCTCGGCAGCAGTGGCGCCCAGGCCCAGTTCCTGGCTGGCGCGGGTAACGTCGTCGACGGAGGGAAGTTCGGTCATCGTGCGGCTCGTTCGGAAGGGAAACTGCGGAGCGCGCACGCGCGCGCCCGTGAGCCCGGTAGTGTAGCAATGTGTCCGCCTGCTCTCCGTAGCCGCCGGGCCCTGCTGCGGCAGTGCTTGACCGCCCTGACCCGGCTTGCCTATCGTGCGGGCATGGAACCCGCCGATCCCCTTGCCCAGCTGCAGGCCTTCGCCGCCCGTGTGGAGGCGTTGCTCGACCGCAACCAGCGGCTGGCCGAGGAGAACCGCAGCCTGCGCCACCAGCAGGAACAGCTGGTGGCCGAGCGCTCGACGCTGCTGGCCAAGAACGAGCAGGCGCGTTCGCGGGTGGAAGCGATGATCACCCGGCTCAAATCCCTGGAGCAGCACACATGAGTGCCGAACCGGTCAGCGTCCGTATCCTCGACCGTGAATACACGGTCGGCGTTGGTGGTGATGAACGCGACAGCCTGATGGCGGCCGCCCGCCTGCTGGATGCGCGCATGCGCGAGATCCGCGGCAGCAACCGGATGGCCGCGGTGGACCGCATCGCGGTGCTGGCGGCACTCAACCTGGCGCACGAGCTGCAGCTGCTGCGCGACGAGAACGCCCGCCAGGCGGTCGCCCTGCAACAGACCCTGGCCGACCTGAACCGGCGCCTCGATCGCGCGATCGACAGCAGCACCTGAGATAGGCGCGGAATGCGCCTTCTCTTTTCTGAATTGGCACGCACTGTTGCCGACGAACGGCCTATCCAGATCACGCGCGGTAGCTATAATGGCCACGCGTTCTCTGCGGTACTCGACGGCATGTGCAAACATTCGCCTTGTCCCTTAAGAACGACACCGGGAGCGCGACAGCGCCGGGAGTGCAGGTCCGCCTTGCAGCGGGAAGCCCGATGGTTCTCCAGCGTTCCCACTTGAGCCCCCGGGTTCAAGGTCGTTTCGCATGCATCGACATTGCGGTTTTAATTAAAAATACCGGGAAAATTTATTGAAAAAGAAAAATTAAAATAGATATGACATTCGACATTGACATGATCAAAAAAGTGTATGAGCGTTATCCTGAAAGAATTGCAGCAGCAAGACAAATCACAGGTAAGCCATTAACACTTTCAGAAAAAATCCTTTACACCCATCTTTGGGAAGGCAACGCAACAAAAGAACATGAAAGAGGAAATTCTTATGTAGATTTCGCTCCGGATAGAGTTGCCATGCAGGATGCCACTGCACAGATGGCACTTTTACAATTTATGCAGGCCGGAAAAGCCAAAGTAGCTGTTCCTTCAACTGCTCACGCCGATCACCTTATTCAGGCAAGAGTTGGTGCAGAAGCAGATTTACAGGAAGGTATCAATAAAAATTCAGAAGTTTTCAATTTCTTAAGCTCGGTTTGCGACAAATATGGAATCGGTTTCTGGAAGCCTGGAGCTGGAATTATCCACCAGGTTGTTCTTGAAAATTATGCATTTCCGGGAGGAATGATGATCGGAACCGACTCTCACACGGTAAATGCAGGAGGTTTAGGTATGGTTGCCATCGGAGTTGGTGGTGCAGATGCGGTAGACGTAATGTCGGGAATGGCTTGGGAATTGAAAATGCCAAAATTAATCGGGGTAAAATTAACCGGTAAAATGTCCGGCTGGACTTCCGCAAAAGATGTTATCTTAAAAGTTGCAGGAATTCTTACGGTAAAAGGTGGAACCGGATGCATCGTAGAATATTTCGGTGAAGGTGCAGAGTCTCTTTCCGCTACAGGAAAAGGAACCATCTGTAACATGGGCGCAGAAATCGGAGCGACGACTTCTACTTTCGGGTATGATGATTCCATGAGAAGATATTTGGCTGCTACAGGAAGACAAGATGTTGTAGACGCAGCTGATAAAATTGCAGAACATTTAACAGGCGATGCTGAAGTTTATGCAAATCCTGAACAATATTTCGATCAATTAATTGAAATCAACCTTTCAGAATTAGCGCCTCACTTAAACGGACCTTTCACTCCGGATTTGGCAACGCCGGTCTCTGAATTCAGAGCAAAAGCTGAAGCCAACGGATGGCCTCTTGAAGTGGAATGGGCTTTAATCGGTTCTTGTACCAACTCATCTTACGAAGATTTATCAAGAGCTGCTTCTATTGTAGAAGACGCCGTTGCAAAAGGTGTAAAGCCTAAAGCAATTTTAGGTATCAATCCAGGTTCTGAGCAGGTTAAGTTTACCGCAGAAAGAGACGGTTTTTTAGATTCGTTCAGAAAATTTGAAAACGCAAGAATATTCACCAATGCTTGCGGACCTTGTATCGGACAATGGGACAGAGAAGGTGCTGAAAAAGGAGAGAAAAACTCTATTATTCACTCTTTCAACAGAAACTTTGCAAAAAGAGCAGACGGAAACCCAAATACTCACGCTTTCGTCGCTTCACCAGAAATGGTGGCTGCAGTTGCTATCTCAGGAAGATTAGATTTCAACCCCATTACAGACACTTTAACCAACGAATCCGGAGAGCAAATCAGATTAGATGAGCCTAAAGGGTTTGAGTTGCCAGCAAAAGGTTTTGCTGTAGATGATAATGGTTATCAGGCTCCATCTGAAGATGGTTCTACTGTTGAGGTAAAGGTAAGTCCGACTTCTGACAGGCTTCAGTTACTGGAGGAATTCCCGGCTTGGGACGGAAAAAATATTACAGGAGCAAGAGTTTTAATTAAAGCTTTCGGAAAATGTACAACCGACCACATTTCTATGGCAGGACCTTGGTTGAAATACAGAGGACACCTCGATAATATTTCAAATAATATGTTGATTGGAGCAGTAAATGCTTACAACATGGAAACCAATAAGGTTAAAAATGAACTGACCGGAGAATACGGCGAAGTTCCAGCTGTACAAAGACAATATAAAGCAGCAGGAATTCCTTCGATTGTAGTGGGAGATCAAAATTATGGTGAGGGTTCTTCAAGAGAACACGCTGCCATGGAGCCGAGACATTTAGGTGTGAAAGCTGTTTTGGTGAAATCTTTTGCGAGAATTCACGAAACCAACCTGAAAAAACAGGGAATGTTGGGAATTACATTTGCCAATGAAGCAGATTACGACAAGATTCAGGAAGATGATGTGGTAAACTTTTTGGATTTGGAACAATTTGCTCCGGGAAAACAACTGACTTTAGAGTTTGTTCATACAGACGGAACTAAAGATATTGTCATGGCAAATCATACGTATAACGATCAGCAAATTGATTGGTTTAAAGCAGGTTCTGCTTTGAACTTAATCAAACAACAGGAAAATTAGAATTTAATTTTTATAATATTTCTAAAGCAAC
>Ga0256885_1000637_pt1 | contig 11413 bp, 1 predicted proteins | sample MC6MC0493MT_FD_186344 | JGI IMG/M metagenome (GOLD analysis project Ga0256885, IMG submission 186344) | Metatranscriptome of enriched soil aggregate microbial communities from Iowa State University, Ames, United States - MC6-MC0493-MT... | ecosystem: Environmental > Terrestrial > Soil >...
CAAAAAAAATGGAACGTGGCAGCTGGATTCTACCAGCAAATGGCAAATAAAAACGGCGCACTAAATCAGAGCACAAAAACATCAACAAGTATCAAAAAGACTTCAAACTAACGCAAAAAATCACAGCACAAGTGATACTACAGACGAAATAAATAAGAGAGAAAAGACAAGCAAGAATCAAAGAGGAAGAAACGATCAAAAGGATTGCCCACAGAACAAGACAAAAGGGTGAAATAAATACAAGGCAAAAAACGAAGAAACAAGACAGCAATCTCAATTATTCTGCATCCCAATTGAGCTGTTCTGCGTTATAATCCGTGTCAATGGAGCGGCAATTGTTGATGGCGTAGAGGATCTTGCTCTTCATAACCTCGGGCTTAGAGTAGCGAGGAAGCTCAAGCGAAAAGAAACACGTATGTCCGCAGGGAAGGGCGGCATCTGAGTCCAAAGCCGCAGCAGTGATTTCGAACTTTTGGTGGAAGTCGGCGGGATTGTACGGCAAGCGAGACTGACCCCACACAAAGCGCAGGAAGAGTTGGCGCTCGTCATGAGACAACGACTCCAGAACTTGCCACATCATCTGAATGTGCGGATCGCTTTCCTGAACCGGGCTACGATAGCGAGTGTTTGCTCGCAGATAGTCGATCTTGATCTCGCGCTTGCCACAGACCATCATCTCCAGTTCCTGCCAAGTGAACAGAGGCAGCAGCGGAATGGGAACAATGGTGGCCAGGCCACGGCGAATGGCTTCGATTTGCAGCTTGAATTCATTGAGGCGATATTGCTCGAGCAGCGACACAAACTCTTTGCGGTTGTGCCAGGTCACTGGAATGTTGCTGCCATTCTCCTTCAGCTCGACCTCACGACCGTCGCACGAAGTGGTCACAAAGTTGGTAGTGATGACATCGTTGAAGGTTTCTTCAGTGACATTCTGCTGGTCGATGTTGGCCACCTTCTCCATGACATCATAACACAAGGAATCGATGGCCACAAGGTCAGCTCGAGTGATGGGCTGTCCAACAAGAGGCTTCCACAGAAGTGAAGGCAGGTCCAGATTGAGAACATGACCACCACGGATAGCCATGCCCATGAGCTTGCCCACAAAGGCAAACATCGACAGCTGCAATGAACTCTTGGCACCGGGATTGGGCACCCACTTCTCTTGATTTTCACCAAAGCCGCGCGAATTGGGACAAGGGATGAAGAGGGGAAGGATATCGGACTGCATTTCGGAGCAAATATGGCTGACAGAGTCACGGAACACACCACCCGCATCAGTACCACCTTCGCCTTCGTACGTCACACGCCAAGGTCGACCTTCCGTTCGAAGCTGTGATGGGCGGATAAAATGCAGCTGGCGATAGATTTGACCAAGCACGCTCTTCAAGCCATCGGTCTCGCCCTTGGCTTTGGCCTTGAGAGCTCGCGGTCGATTCACAACGATGTTCTTGCCACCGCCCGTGTTCGTTTGACGGAGCACATTCTGCCAGGCCTTGGCCTTGACCTCGTGAAGAATCAGATGACTGATAGAAGCCAGACGGTAGGCCAACGACCACGACTCTTGAGCTTGAGTGAAGTCCACCAATGGGAGCACAGCGCTCAGCTTGTGATTGATGAGCTGGATAACCGCCAGCCGATCATACAAGGCCTGCAGCGGCAAGTGGCTCAAAAGTGGGTAGGCAGCGAGATGGCTTGGTCGCAGGTCGAGCGACACGGGATTGAGCTGCATAAGAGAGACCGATTGAGGCGCGTGCTGGCGCGAGTGTTTGGGCAGTTTGGCTTCGGCAGCAGCAGTGAGCATGTCGACCAGCTGCAAGTCCATGGCCGGGGTCCACTGTACACCAGTGTCTTGTCCGTTGGCCAACGCGCAGAGCTCCGAAAGCGGACAGGTGGGAATAGAAGGCTTGCGTTCGACAGGCTCCGAATTGCGATCCTCCGGCTTGAAAGCATCGTTGATCGTGACGCGATTGTACACATCCCGAACGATGGTGGCGGTCATGTCGCCGGAATGGAGGCGGGCATTGCGAATCAGACCCTGGAAGGGAGTAAGCTTCTGTTCATGCTCAACAGGTGGGCTCTGAGCCTGGACATTGGGAGCACGAATCAACGTGTGCACACCAGCGGGCAGCCTGCCAACGTAGATAGGGTCGTTGGTGTGGGGTAGCGGATGGATGGCTTGCTCGATTTCGCGGTTGCCGTTAATGAAGAGGCGAGCATGGCCAGAATGGACAGCAAACGAGACGAGGGTCCATGTGTTGAGGGGAACATAGGCCGAGGTTCTCAGGGTTTGTAATGAAGGATACATGGTGCAAACGAGACGGTTGTCGTCGCGATCCAAGCACAGGGTGAAACCAGAAGCGCCTCCATAGCGTTGGTTGCGATTCATAGGGCTGATAGGTTCAAACGTTGCGCCTTTGTGCACAAGCAGACGAGGGAACTTCTTCTCTTCTGGCTTCGCTGAGCTGACCTCGACAGAAAGGGGCTGAGCTGCAGTCTCGGCGTCTTTCTCTTTATCCTTCTTCTCCTTCTCCAACCTCTCGCTCTCAGTTTGGGAAGAATCTTGCTCTAAATAGACCCACATCGAGATGCCATAGCTCGAGCCCGCAATCGTCGGATCAGGGGCACCATACGCTCCCTTGGATTCTTGGTAGTCGTAGTTGATAGGTAGAGGATAATGGTTCTGCGCGAGTGCAGAATTGCGACGAGCCTCCAAAACACATTCAAGTGGGAGCTTGCCAGTCGACTGAATAGACAATGTCCAGCGGCTCAGCTCCACTACTCGATCAAACATGCTAAGTTCGGGTCGGGCCAATGTGACAGGCAGCTTCGCTCGCGAAGGCGCTTGGGGCTCACGACGAACGCCCAGTAGCCGATCGAGGCGCGACCAGGGAGCTTCTTCTTCCACAGGGGCAGGCGGAGGCGCAACGACTGCCACACCAGTTGCATTGAAGCTCACTGACTTCTCACACGACTTCACAACTGTGGGCACGATGGACTGGGTCTTGGAATCGAACACATACCTCATCACATCGTACTCCACCGCCAGAGTCTTCTTCTGCCTTGGTGCGGGGTCTTGAGAGAATACCTCATCGATATGCGCTAGTTGCTCAAGCTTATGAGGCAACACCAGTTCCGAGCCGCCGAAATTTCGCACGTACCGCTGCAGAATATCCGTGACATCGACTTCGTTGGACTCGTTGGCGCCATAGGTAGCTTTGCGAATATTGAGGATGAGGGCGCCCAGAAGAGAGATATCGATGTCTCGATCAGCAACAGACGAGTCTTTGGTGGGCTTCTCCTTCTTGAACTCCTTCTCTTCCTTCTTTTCTGAATCAGTGAAAGCAGCCTGAAGAAGATCGGCCGTCGCCAACAATTCGACAAAGCCTTGCAAGGTGGGGCTCTGGAACTCGCCTTTGAAGTCGTCCATGCGCTCCATGACGCGCTGGATTTGCTGCGAGAGCGGGTTGAGCTTGTTGAGATCAGGCAGCACCAGGGACCAAGGCTGGGCGATGGTCAGAGATTGGTGCTCGTTATGCAGAGTGCGGAAGTGGAGCAGCATTCGAACTAACAACTCCACACCGCGGCTCTTGGCAGAAGGCTTGGCGTGAACCACATACCAGACAATGGCATCATACAGACTGGCCAAATATTGACCCCGAACAAATGAAGGGGTTTGCGTCAACAACAGATCCAGTAGCCACGTGCCCAACTCAAAGTTGAGACCTTGTAACGCCTGCTGATCGCTGATGCGAAGCTCGACAGGACGGACTCGGAAACGATAGCCCCACGAATGCTGGCTTGCATTGCTGCCACTGGTGAACTTGAACCAGAAGCGGTCGCCAGGCACTACGAACCCGGGAATCGAGCCTTGCATGCGTTGATAGTTGAACAAGACCTCCTGATATTGCTCATCACGGTAGAAGCACAGGCGGGTGAGGAGGTCGTTTCCGAGGTCGCACTGAGGATCAAAGCTGACCATCAGCTTGCTGGCACCGGGAATATGCACACACTCACGACGCTCCGAATGACTTTCATAGGGATGCTGGGATTGGAACAGTAACACAGGAGGAGGATGGTTCACAGCCTGAACAAAGTGTACAATGCATTCTTCAATCAGCAGCTGGACGAGAGATGAAGGTTGAGTGTCTGACAAAGCAGACAACAGCTTTTGCGAGCGCTGTTTGGCTCTTTGCAGACGAGCGGATTTGGTCTTGGGTTGCTCCTTAGTCTCCGCTTCAGAGTCGACATAAAGAGATGGAGAAACACGAAGAGGAGGAAGAGGCTTGCCAGCCAGAGCCTTGCAGTCTTCATCCACCAGCTCCACCAAACGCTTGCGGAAGGCTAAGAACAAAGCAGCGTTTTCCTTGTTCTCCAGCATCTTGTTCTTGCCCATCACGGTCGACAAATATTCGGAACCGGCAAGCTTCAAGATATCCACAAGCGAAGAGGCACCGCCGATCAACGACAGCGTAAGAGGCTGGCGATTGGAAGACGAGGACGAAGATGCTGCTGATGATGTTGCTTCGGTGGCATCTGTAGCTTGGCCTTGGGAGATGATGTCGAGCAGACCCATACGAACCTTGCGAATGGAAAGCGCACGTTCGGTGGTCACATAAGAGTAGCACAGCTCCGACCACAGCTCGTGATTGAGGCCCGATGACTCCGAGGACAGCACGCCCGATACCACACGATTCTTGAGCTGGACACAAGGATCCACCCAGGCTTTCTGCGGCTTACAAAGAGCGGTGACAGGGAACCACAGCGCCTGCTTCCATCCCAATCGAGGCACCATCAACACAAGCTGAATGCAGCGCGTGTTGACGTTGATGGCAGACACCAAGCCGGTGCAGCCATGGAACCGAAGCAGATAGGACAAGGAGGAGGGCATGCTGGACGGAGAAGTCGGCATACCAGGTGCAGATTCTGCGACAGCCAGCAATTGGCCAAGAGCAATGTCATCGACACGCAAGTCATCGAAAAGCGTGGGCTGTGAAGAACGCTGATTACGCGAGCGGCTCGATGGTTGTGGTTGTTGCTGCTGCTGAGGTGCCTGTTGTTGCTGCTGCTGCTGCTGCTCGGCGTCGCCACGTTCAAGACCAATGGGGATCTCATTCTCGATCTGATCGTCCAGATACTCCGAGGCTGCAGGACGACGATTGCGCTGCGATTCTGCAGCACCGCCACCACCAGACAGCAACCAATCGCCCAAGTCTTCAACCTCTTCTTCCTCGTCACCATCCGTCTTGCGTTCTTGCTCGGTGACAGCACCAGCCTCCTTGAGCTTACGCTCTTCGTCTTCCATCTGTGAAGCTCGAATCGCCTCGTTGGCCATGCGATCAAGCTCGCGATATCCAACCTCGATCAACCAGTTGGCTGCCATCTGCAAATCATCACCGTTGCGCTCCAAAGCGATCTCACAAAGCTCCATCGGGAACGAACCCATCATGAGCATCAACTCTTCAGCCATGGTGCGGCGACGAATTTCGGCAGCAGACAAAGCAGGCTGATCGGTCTCTCCGCTCAATTGGTTCAGATAGCCAGCAGGCAATGTCGAATTGAAATCGAAGAGGAATTCGCGCTGGCCAAAGTTGAACAGGACTTGGGATCCCACACCCTCGATCCAAATGGCAGGATAGAAGCGGCCGGAAATATTCTCGAACGCGTTCTTGGAACTGGACGAGGTGGAGGAAGATCCGGGATGAGACACAGAAAGAAGGTTGCCGTTCTTGGTAAAGAAGATAGTGTTCTTGCGCAGATTCCATCCACAGCCGATGACATCACCCTCGCTAAACTGCTCGATGGACTGTTGACGCTGGGTAAAAGCGCGCTCGGTAAAGTGCAGCTCGCCTTGCAAACCACTGTAGGCGTAGCTGTTATAAGCACCGGGCTCACCCTTCAGTGGCATTCCCGATCGGAACAAGCCAACCGCCACGCCCCAATCCATCTCAGTGCCGCGGCTCAAACCCAGGCTATTCACTGTAACTTCGAAATAATAGGCCGGAAGAGAATTGGGCACAAGGAAATTGGAGCGAACTAGTCCAACGCTGGAGTCCTCGGCGGATTGGAAGCTCACCAGACACAGCTGCTCGTCATTGAACTGCACGCCGCGAGCAGAGCCCACATCCAGAGCCGAAGGAAGGTGTACCTGAAGCGATTTGAAGGGCGAGAACGAGAGTTGCTGTGCTGCAGAGCCTTTGCCTTGCTTGTGGCGGAACCAGATGCTGTTGTCGACCAGGCCACGCGCGCTCTGCTGAAGCATCTCCAGTAGACGATCCTCAGAGTCGGCCAGTGACTGAACACTGGCAAAACCTTGGGTGTGCCTATCGGTAGGCTTGACAGCCATACTCAAGAGATAAGGCAACAATCCGCACTGGAACAAAGCAGAAGCATGGGTCGGGCGCTGCATAACATGGCACAGAGCCTTGAGAGCTCGGGATCGAAGCTGATGATAAAGCAGCGCAGAAGTGCTGACGACTGGGCGCTCCTTCTTCGCAGGAGCTGCAACAGTCGGCTTCGATGGAGCTGAAGTGGTGGGCTTCTTGATAGCAGGCTTGGCAGCAGATGCAGGGTTGGGATTGGGTGCGCCGCACATTTCACAAGCCACACGCGTGGCGGCGTTCAAAAAGGTACACACTTCGCAGGAGAAGTCTTCTGCCTCAGAAGCCAAGATTTCAGACGCCAAGGCAACATCCTCAGCAAGTTGCTTCTCTTGTTCTGCTTGAAGCTCTTCGGCCAACTTCTGTTGTTCTTCGGCCGAACGCTCCTTCTCCTCGCGCTCATCGTCATCCTTCTCCTCGCGCAGCAAAGCCTCGATGAAGTGCTTGATGAGATAGAGAGTTTGAGGGCTGAGAGGGAGCAGACAGGAGTCGTCGATGGGCACGACGGCAGCCACCAGCTGACTGATGTCGCACTCAATCACGCGGTTGGGATTGTGGTCGAACAGCACCTTGGCCTTGCCAGAGACACGATCGAGCTCCAGCATCACGCCACTCTCCTTGAGCGCTCCAGAGGCCTGTGTCTCAACGCGACTGCCCTCATTGAGTCGATCGGTAAAGCCACCCGACACACTCAGAGCAGCCAAAGCCGTCAGGATCACATGATCAGGCTGCAGTTGAGGAATAGAAGCAACGAATGCGGGTTGAACTTGAGCATGGAGTTGCTGAAGGGCATCGCTCAGCACCGCACTCACAGCCGCCGACCATTGCTGCGCGGTCTTGCGCTCCGTCTCTGCCATGTTGTTGACGCATGTGGGGAAGGCCAGCAGGGTCCGAAGCAACGCCACGAAATCGGCGGCCAGACACAGCGACACCTCGCCATTGCGATCGTCGATAGAGTTAATTTGAGTGGTACCTTCCTTGGCGTCATCGAAGTGTGTATGGGACACCATGCAAGAGCCAAGAGCCACGAACAAATAGCGAATAAAGATCTCGCTGTCAGACGTCTTGGCAGCCAGATTCTTGAGGATGGGCAATGAACTGGGTGCAATCAGCTCATCCATCTCGCTGTCGTCCATGGCATTTTCGTTGTCGCTTTCGCTGTCATCGCCGTCATGCTGCACGGGCAGACCGAGGCCACGCTTCACCTGATCCTTTCGGGCATCTAGAGCCGAAGGACTGAGCTGCTGCAGCAGGAATGGCAACAGACGGGTGACAGTGCCCTGCTGACGGGGCGATCCCGCTCGCAACAAGCGAAGCAGCAACATGAGACTGGGGCCTTGGCGGAGGAAGATGAGAATGGGAGAGGAGGACGAAGCTGAGGGAGTACGAGCCAGCGAGGAGAACAGACTGAGGTGGCGGAAGCATGTCGATTCAGCAGCGAGATAGTCTGACAAAGAAGCAGAAGCAGCATCGCTTTGCAAAGACAGCTGCTTTCGCAACGTGAGCATGGTCTCGACGGAAGACTCGAGCTCACCAAACACTCTTTCGATGATAAACCTCTGAAGCGAATCGAACTGAGAGGTCGATGCGCCAGACAAGACAACCTTGGATTCATTCTCTTGCACGGAGAAGCAGCCCTCAAATGCTTGGAGCATGAGGAAGCGCTGAACCACGAAGCTGAGATCGCGAAGCAGAGGATCCTGCTGGCCCGGCTGTTGAAGCTGCTTGAGGGTCTGCAAGATCTTGGAGTCAAACAAGAAGGAATGATCGAAGGCCAAAAAGTCCACGGCCCAGGAATCCAAGATCAGAGCCTTGAACTGCATGGGAGTGTTGTTGTTCGCAAGCAACTTCGTCAGCTGCATATACAGGGCACGGAAGCTCTTCGACACTTGCTGGCGAGACGAGGGCGAGCACGATTCGATCTGACAGAGATAGTGCGAGCCAGAAGCAGAACCAGCGGCCTCGTTGACGCGGAAGCTGTCTTCGAAGCCCTTGGGATAGGTGGTGTAGGCACGGAAGGGAGGACCCCATGAGGCCAGAAGACCCCAAGAAGCCGGACGGTAGGTCAGCGAAGATAGAAGCGACGACACATCAGCGAGAATCTGCGAACGAGACAAGGCGCGGCGGTTATGGAGGTCAATCAACTCGGCCAATTGCGATAGCTGCAGGTCGCTCTGCACAAACTGCATCAACAACTCCGGCAACGGCACATCATCCGCCGCCTCCTCCTTGCCTTTTTCAGCCTCCACCAGCTTACGTCGACGACGCACCTCGGCGTACATCTGCAGCAGGGTCTGGTAGGTGTTGCTCGACGATTGCGACGAAGGCTGGTTGAGGCTGTTGACGCGGACGAGAGTCAGCAGGTCACGAGGCAGCTCTTCTTCATCATGAGGATGCGATGGACCGCGACTGCTGCTGCGGCTGAGCGATAGCGGGTTGAGGAAGGCGGGGGCGGAAGAAGTTGAAGCGGCGCGAGGGGAAGGAGCAGGAACAGCGCCAGAGCCCGAACCCATACACGAACGGAACGAAAGCAAGTAGAGACACTTGTGCAGGATGGGTTCACAGAAGCCTTCGTAGGTGGTACGACGCTCCAGAAGAGCAGCCTCCGTAGCGGACAACGTTTTGTCTGATGCCTTGAGCTCGGCCAACTTGGCATGATGCGCCGTGGTATAGCTGGCCTTGGTGGACACAATCCACGCGTGCAACGCCTGCGACCGCCGCCACACCTCCAGCAGCTCGGCATCGACGCCGGTCTGGGTCTGGGTCTTCTTGCCTGTTGTGGAGCTAGTCGTGGTGGTGGAAGCGGGAGTGGCTTCGGCCTCCTTGTCCTTCAGCTGCTGGGAGACGTGTTGCGCCAGAGTCACGAGGTTGAGATGCTTGAGAAGGACGCATAGGAAGGCACGCACGGTTTGCTTGACCACGGCACCTCCCATACGATCCGATGGCATGGTTTTGAGCTGCTTGCGCATCACGGCATCCAAAGCCGCCGCTGCACTATCGGCAGTCGACTCCATCAAATCGTGCAAGAAACCCGACTCGGACAACGTGATGACAGGGATCTTGGGCGCCACAAAGGTCGAAGCAGAAGAAGCAGACGGGGAGTCGGAGAAGGGGGCAGCATCCTTGGCCTCCTTCTCGTCCTTCTCCTCTTTACTCTCTTTGGCTTCTTTCACCTCCTTCACTTCGGCAGCTTCAGCTTCGTCTGCAGGATAATCCTTGAACTCCACCTTAGCTTCGGGTTCTTGGCCGGCATTGAACAGCGCCGAGCCCAGCCACTTGCGATGGGCCTTTTCGCCTTCGACACCCTCGCCAAGCGCCAACACACGAGCACACTTGCCAATGAGGCGAGACACAGTGTTTTGCACGTCCAGGAGCCAAGGTAATGAACACAGTGGAGGCAGAGTCGGGGCAGTGGAGGAGGGCGTGGTTGGGATCGGGGTCGAAGCAGAAGCAGCGGCAGCAGCGGCAGCAGAGGCAGCAGAGGAGGAAGAAGTCAGCTCAAAGGTGGGCAAAACATCGGGCTTGTCCAGTTCTTGGCCCACCACCGTCATCAGAGCCTCATGGACCCTGGCCGTATCGATTCCTCGCTTGGGGGCAGTAGCGGAAGAGCCAGAGGAGGAGGCCGAAGAAGCAGCAGAAGCAGCAATCAGCTTGTTGGCTTGCGCCAAGAGCTCTGCGGGTGATTGGGAGCGACGTGGAGCATGGAGAGGCATGGCCGGCAGCTTCATCCCCGTCACCAACAAGCGATAGCCCCAGCGCTGCGCGTGGGTCGAATCCGAGTGGAAACGGAGCTTGAGCTGCGAGCCCGGCACCAGCAGCGGCAGTTGCGGGAACGAAGGCCCGTGCAACGAATCGCAGACCGGCTCGTTGTGGCCGTTCATGAGCTCGACGAAATCGCGATTGCGCTCGGTCGAACAGCGCGGGTCGAACTCGACACAGAGGTAGTCGGCGCCGGGGAGGTCGACGCTCTGTTGCTCGTCGGTGTTGCTGAAGTAGCAATGAGGAGACTCCAACACAACCGTTTGAGAGTAAGGCATGGGTTCAGACTTGACCTCCTGCCTTTCCGCTGCCTTTGTCGACTCGCCAAAGCACTTGGCATTGATGCGATCCAGACCCATGAGCAGCGTCTGCAACGGCGTCCACAACGTCTCCGTCAGCCGCGCCCGCACCACGCTCTGGAACAGCACCATGTAGACGAAGTGCAGCAGCAGAGGCAACGCCTGGCCCACCAGCGAGTTCAGCAGGAACACACCCAGCGGCGATTCCAGAGCTTGTGGCTTGTTCATCAAGTCCGACGCCAAAACCACATCCAGCAGCTCCTGGCAGTTCTTGATCAGCGCCGTCGCCAGCGCCATCACAGCCTCGAGCATACGCTTCTGTTCGGCAGCGCGCCACTGCTCCCGTTGTGGTTTGGTCATGGTCTTGATCGAGTTGGGAAGCGGGATCGAAGCCGAAGCGAAGGACGAGGGCGACGAGAAGAGGAAGAGCGGGCTTTTGCGGAAGAGGTCGCGTTGGAGGAGGGTGAAGAGCGTGATGACAGGGGGGACACGCTTGAAGCCTTGAGGAACCGCCGAGGGGTTGTCAGTCAGCTTTCGCACGGCCTCCAAACACACGCGCTGGCTCTCGTCCAACACCAATCGCAACATCTCCTCGGCACTAAACTGCAGGTCGCTCGCCGTCATGTCAATCTTCTCCGCCACTCGAGAGGCATTAGCGGCAGTGCGTGAACGCAAAGAAGCTGGAGCCGGAGCACGGCTAGCGGCCTGAGAAGAGGCAGAAGAAGGCGAAGGAGAAGAAGCGGAAGGGGAGGGAGAGGCAGAGGAAGAGGACGAGACAGAGGCAGGCGAGACAGAAGTGGAGCGAAACAGATCCACCAGATGGGCAATGGAAGAGGCTGCAGAGGATGAGGAAGATGAAGAGGAAGAGGAAGATGATGAAGATGGGGATGAGGATGAAGAGGATGAGGACGAAGAGGAGGACGAGGGAGAAGAGGAAGAGGAGGGGGACGGTGAGGAAGACGCAGGGGATGATGAAGA
>Ga0256885_1000643_pt1 | contig 11360 bp, 9 predicted proteins | sample MC6MC0493MT_FD_186344 | JGI IMG/M metagenome (GOLD analysis project Ga0256885, IMG submission 186344) | Metatranscriptome of enriched soil aggregate microbial communities from Iowa State University, Ames, United States - MC6-MC0493-MT... | ecosystem: Environmental > Terrestrial > Soil >...
AGATAACTGAGTCCAGATTCACCACTATAATGTTGCAGATTTGTATTCGTCATAAAAGAGATAATCGTGTTAAAGACAGGGTCTCCTCCATGTTGTTGATGTTATTGGGATTTAAAAATAGTAAAGCCTGAATGCGTAATATTATATATCCCATAAAAACCATAAAAGCATTTGAAAGTATTAATGAAAGTACATATTCTTTGCCAGTCATATCAACTCGTTTAATGCCACAAACTTTATAAATTACTGTGTCGACTTTATCTAATAAAGGATCTAGCCATGTTTTTTGTTGCAACGTTACCCGATATAGATAATGACCAGTTAAGATAACGAGCGGTAAATAAATAATTAATACGATGGCTATTTGCCACATAGTGTATCCCCCTACCTGCCTTTAATAATTTTCTGGATAAAGTAATGCATGCCCTAGATAACCGAACAGGAACACTAGTACAACTCCCATAAAAATCCACAATTTGATATCCTCCTCGTTACTCTTCTACTAGTTTGTAGCACCATGCAGTTAACGCCCAAACACACGCAAAGCTTATCATTAATAAGCCAACCACAAAAAAATCCATCATCGTAACACCCCTCCTTCATAAGGTTGCTCTCATCATACTGACTTTCAAATTAATGTAGTGTTAGGAAATCTTTTTTTCTATTAAGAAAGGATAAAGAAGCAAAATCTTTACACTTTCTTAATGGGAGTTAACGCTATAATACAAATGAGGTGAACGAGGATGGAAAATACACGTCCAACTCCTGAGATGTTTTTAGCAAGACTTCAACAGGAGCAACAAATTTTAGGGAATTTAAAAATCTTTCTCGGTTATGCTGCTGGAGTAGGTAAAACTTACGCAATGTTAGATGCAGCACATCAAGCTCAAAAATTAGGTAAAGATGTGGTGGTTGGCTATGTAGAACCACATCCTCGTCCAGATACGTTAGCTTTACTAGAAGGGCTTGAGCAAATTCCGACGAAAAAAATAACCTATAGAGGAAAAGCTTTTTATGAATTAGATATTGATGCCGTATTGCAGCGCAAACCAGAAATTGTTCTTATCGATGAATTGGCACATTCCAATGTTCCAACAATGCGGCACAAGAAGCGTTTTGGAGATGTTGAAGAACTACTGTCAAAGGGGATTCATGTTTATACAACTGTAAATATTCAACATATTGAAAGTCTTCATGACTTAGTAGAAGAAATTACTGACATTAAAGTACGAGAGCGTATCCCTGATTACTTAATTGATCAAGCATCTCAAATAAAAGTTGTAGATATTGAACCAGATGAACTAATACAACGCCTACAAGAAGGTAAAGTTTATGCAAAACAACAAGCGGAAAAAGCACTGCATTCTTTTTTCCGTAAACAAAATTTAGTATCATTACGAGAAATCGCATTACGTAGAGCAGCGGATACAATCAACTATAAACAAATAAACAACCATGAATCTGTCAAACACCCTGTACAAATTGAAGAACACCTACTAGTTGGTATCAGTAGTTCTCCTACAAATGCAAAAGTTATTAGAACCACTGCAAGACTTGCACAAGCATTACACGGTAAATTTACTGCTCTTTATGTGCAAAACCTGCAGGAGCAAGAAGGAAGTAGTGCAAATTCAGAACGATTACAACAACACATTAAACTTGTGGAACAGCTTGGCGGCCATGTCGTCATCGTTCAAGAAGACGACGTAGCAGCAGCCCTTGCTAATTATGCTCAAATTAGCGGGGTCACGAAACTTGTTATCGGACGAACAAGTATGAGGAAAAAATGGTGGCGACCAAGCACAAAAATAAGTGACCGCCTGAATGAATTTGTTCCGAACTTAGCCCTACACATAGTACCAGATCAAGAAAATGAACCATTTTATTTTCCTAGTATAAGTAATAAATTATCATTTGAATGGCTTGATTTGTTCAAAATGTTTATCGTATTTTGCTTCATATCAATTGTCGGCTTGTATCTATATTCAATTGGTATAAGCGAGTCAAACATCATTACAATTTACATTTTAGGGGTCCTCATCCTTGCTATTTGGTCAACTGGATCGATGATGAGTATTATTAACTCCATTATTGCTGTCTTACTTTTTAATTACTTTTTTACAGAGCCTCGATTTTCATTTGATGCTTATCATCGTGACTATCCAATGACATTTTTTATCATGTTTATCTCTGGCGTAATTACGAGTAGCTTAACAAAGAAGATAAAGGAGCAAACCATTATAGCCATTCGTAAATCTTATCGAATGGAGGTGCTCCTTGAAACAAATCGTAGGCTTCAACATGCTAAGTCTATTGAAGAAATAATAGTTGAAGGCATGTCTCAAATTGTTAAATTAGTAGAAAAGCCTGTACAATTTTTCGAAATAAATAACCAGGTAATTGAGAAATCATCTTTCTTTCGTACTGAAACAATGTCTAGTAGTGAAAATCAAAAAATAGCTGTACTTTTCGATAATCCAAATGAATGTGGTGTTGTTAGTTGGGTTACAAATAATAGGCATGTAGCAGGTGTATCTACAGACATCTTTCCTGAAGTGAACGCTTATTATATACCTGTTATTTCTAATGGAGATGTGAAGGGTGTTATAGGTATTGCCCTATCTAAAGTTTCCCCATTGCCTGCATTTGAGCGCAATATTTTGCACGCCATTATTAATGATTTTTCATTCGCTTTGGATAAATGGTATTTACAGAAACTTAATGAGGAAGTAGCGCGAGAAGCTGAAATGGAACAGATGCGAGCTAACCTTTTACGTGCAATCTCTCATGACCTTAGGACACCACTCACTGCTATCTCTGGAAATGCAGATATCTTACTCAACAATGCACCATTAATACCAGAGATTGAAAAAAATAAATTATATGAAGATATTTATAAAAATTCAAAATGGCTTGTACAAATGGTTGAAAATTTACTAGCTGTATCTAAGTTAGAGGATGGGCAATTTGCGTTAGAAATGCAAATTGAACTAGTAGAAGATATTATTCAAGAGGCACTTTCCCATGTTATTCCTCAAAACAATACACATAAAATATCTTATGAAATTAAACCTGAGTTTTTATTTGCTTTAATGGATGCTCGACTCATCATACAAGTTTTCATTAATATTATCGATAATGCATTGACTTACACCCCACCAGGTAGTGCCATTACGATCATTGTGAAAGAATCAGATGGATTCGTAAGTTTTAGTATTTCTGATAATGGGCCTGGAATCGATGACGCTTTAAAAAGTAGCTTGTTTGAACCATTTACAACTGGAAAAGTACAACGCAGTGATAGTAGACGTGGTCTTGGTTTAGGCTTAGCACTCTGTCAAACAATTTTAAAATTACATGGTAGCAGCATAAACGTTTCAGATAATAAACCGCAAGGAACGATTTTTAACTTTTCGCTGAAAAAAGGAGTAATGAAATTTGATGAGTAAAAGAATTCTAGTAGTTGAGGACGATGTAGCAATTGCCAATTTAATTAAAATGACATTAGCGACAAACCATTATGAATTCGACATTGCACGTGATGGTAATAGTGCTCTTCAAAAGGCTCTTACCATAAAACCTGACGTTTTTATTTTAGATTTAGGTCTACCAGACATAGATGGCGTAGAACTAATCACTAAAATTAGAAGTTGGAATCAAACACCAATTATTGTCGTAAGTGCTCGTGGAGAAGAACATGATAAAATTAATGCTTTGGATGCAGGTGCAGATGATTATGTAACAAAGCCATTTAGTGTGGAAGAATTATTAGCAAGAATTCGGGTTGCCTTAAGAAGAATGGCCTATGAACAACCACTTGAAAAAGAGAATCCCATTTTCACAAATGGTTATCTTCAAATTAATTATGTTGATCATACAGTATTTGTAAATGGAAAAGAAATACATGTGACGCCGATTGAATATAAACTTTTAATTGTTTTATCCAAAAATGTTGGGAAAGTTCTAACACATAATTATATTTTAAAGGAAATCTGGCAAAATGCTCTTCAATCAGATGTTCCAAGTTTACGAGTTTTTATGGCTACACTTCGAAAAAAAATAGAAGTTAATCCAGCACAGCCCAAACTTATTCAGACACATGTACGGGTAGGCTACCGAATGCTTCGCTATCATGAAGAGGATGAATGAATATGGAGCCTAAGGTCTAGCTGTATTTGGACTTCTACTTTACAAATTCCATATTACATTTTGCTTTTATGTAGCTTTATTGAACCCTCCTATTAGCCTTTGCATATCATAGCTATAGTCAGGTATGTCATCAATGAAAAACAAGTAGAAAGGAGATCATTATGGTATTTCGACCACCTTATCCATACCCAATGTATCCGGGTGGCATGAGAATGCCCATGCCCATGCAAACACCTCCACAGATGTCGCCACAGTCCTTTTTCCCGCCTGGAGGCTTCCCTGTTCAACCACGAATTCCAGGCGGCTTTCCAATGGCTAATGGAATAGGTTCATTTGGAGGGCAAATGCCGATGCCACCTGTGCAAGAAGCTTCGAAAGTCGGTTCATTTTTACAGCAAGCCAACAGTTTATTTAATACAGCCAAAACCTATACCCCTTATATCCAACAAGCTATGCCGATGGTGAAAAATATTCCATCACTTTTAAAATTGTATAAAGGATTCCAAGGACTTCCTTCCGCTGGCGGTGGAGCAACAGAAGCAGCAGGAAGCGATAGTAAGGCTGCTGGAAGTAGACGGTCATCTAGGCAAAGTGCATCATTTACGCCTCCCGAGCCACTTCCATCTAAACCACGTATTTTCCAACCACCAATGTAAATGAACGTTTCTTTGTATTCACTGTCACTGTCCGTTATAATGTAGATAGGTAAGCTTGAAAGGAGTCACAACCACCATGCAAGTATTAAAAATTAATCCACGTGGCTATTGCTACGGTGTTGTGGATGCGATGGTGATCGCTCGTAACGCCGCACTTGATAAAACATTACCAAGACCTATCTACATCTTAGGGATGATTGTGCATAATAAACACGTCACAGATGCGTTTGAAGAGGATGGTATCATCACGTTAGATGGTGACAACCGCCTAGAAATTATTGAACAAGTTGAAACAGGTACTGTCATTTTTACAGCACATGGTGTTTCACCGGAAATTCGTGAGATTGCGAAGCGAAAAGGCTTAGTGTCCATTGATGCTACATGTCCTGATGTAACAGTTACCCACGATTTAATTCGTGAAAAATCAGCAGAAGGCTATGACATTATTTATATTGGTAAAAAAGGACATCCCGAACCAGAGGGTGCTATTGGCGTTGCCCCGGATCATGTCCACTTAGTACAGTCTTCTAACGATATTGATGCTTTACAATTAACGAATGATAAATTACTTGTCACAAATCAAACGACAATGAGCCAATGGGATGTCGCCCATTTAATGGATAGTTTAAAAGAAAAATTCCCACATATTGAGGTACACAAAGAGATCTGTTTAGCTACACAAGTACGTCAAGAGGCTGTTGCACAGCAAGCAGGTGAAGCGGATTTACTTATTGTTGTAGGTGATCCTAAATCCAATAACTCGAACCGCTTAACACAAGTTTCTGTAGAAATTGCAGGAACACCATCCTATCGAATTGCAGATGTTTCAGAGCTAAAAGTAGAATGGTTAAAAGGTATCAACATGGTTGCTGTAACAGCAGGTGCTTCTACACCAACACCAATTGTAAAAGAGGTTATTAACTTCCTTGATCAATTTGATGAAAATGATCCATCTACACACGAGATTAAGCGTACAGTAACACTAGATAAAATTCTGCCAAAGATTAAGACACCAACACCTGTTGATAAAATCATGCCCTATTAGTTACTCACAAAAAATCCTGATTGTTATTATGACAATCAGGATTTTCTTTATTTACTAAAGTAATAGTTTATAGGACGACCAATGCCACCATAATGGACATCCATTGTGATTTCCTCTTGTTTTTCAAGGTAATCTAAATATCTTCTAGCTGTTACGCGGGCAATGCCAATTCCACTGGCTACTTCTTCCGCTGAGGCACCATCCACCGATTGTAAAAAGTGCACAACCTTTTCAAGTGTTGTACGATTAAAACCTTTTGGGAGATTTTTTTCGGATTTCAATGTAACAGATTGATCCAACATAGTTTGTCCATCACGATAATGAAATAACTGATCTAATTCTCCCTGTGTGAGCTCTCGTTCTGTTTGAGTTTGCTTGTTAAAGCGTAAATAATTGTCAAGTGTCCCTTTAACACGTTCAAAAGAAAAGGGCTTCATAATATAATCAAAAACACCTAGATGCAGTATCTGTTTCACTGTCTCCATATCATTTGCGGCCGTCACGGTAATAACATCTACTGGTAGATCGAGCTCACGTATTTTGCGTAAGCTTGTAATACCATCTTGCTCTGGCATAAAAATATCCATAAAAACTAAATCAGGCTTCAGTTGACAAATTTGCGTAATGCCTTCTAACCCATTAGGTGCCTGTCCAACCACTTGAAAATGCTCTACCTTTTCAATAAATTGACGATTTACCTCTCGTACCATTGGATCATCCTCAATTAATAATACTCTAATCTGTGTCACTGCTAGCCCTCCATCCCATTATGAATAATAAAAGGTGATTAAAAAACTTGTTCCTTTGTTAGGCTCACTGATGACTTCGATGTCACCCTGCCCTTTTTCGACAATTTCCTTTATTAAAAATAACCCTATTCCACGGTAGTTTTTCTCTTTTGTAGAATAACCATTATCAAAAATGTGCTGCTTGACCTCTTCCGTCATGCCAACACCATTATCGGTTACTAATATGGCTAATACGTCATCATCTTCATCCACAGAAACATGAATCACCTTCTCCTCGACCTGTACATCCTTTAATGCATCAAACGCATTTTCTATCAAATTACCAAAGAGAATGACGAAATCATGATGATCCAAATTAGCTGGAAATGATGTAAATCGGCTTTCACGGTCAATTTCCAATCGAATTCCTTGTTCCTTCGCATAGGAAATTTTACTGAGCAATAGCCCAGAAATATTTTCATTTTTTATTCGTTCGTTTAAAAAGTTAGTGATTTCATCATGCTCTTCCTTCACTTGTGTTAAGTAAGAAAGTGCCTGTTCATGATGACCTAGCTGTAAAAGACCCGCTATCGTATGCAGTTTATTTTTATGTTCATGTGTTTGTACACGAAGGGCTTGGACAAATGCTCTAACGCCTGTTAATTCTTCGGCAAGCTTTTTCACTTCCGTACGGTCTTTAAACATGGCCACTGCCCCAACAGTTTCGCCATTAACCTGTATCGGAATTCGATTACTCATAATACTATGATTATTAATATACAGCTCACGATTAAATAACGGCTGATCCAGCTCTAAAATTTCAGGAAGTCGTGTATCTGGCAAGACATGAAAGATTTTCTGTCCAATCAATGTAGAGGGTTTTTCATAAACGCCTAAGATATCACAGGCTTTTTCATTAAAAATCGTAATGGTCAAATCATTATCGATAGCAATGATGCCTTCGTGCATGGCATTAAACGTTTCTGTCCGTTCTACATACATTTTGGCAATTTCATGCGGCTCTAACCCAAACATTTGCTTTTTCATATGAAGCCCCAATGTTCGTGCTCCCCATACACTAAATAGTAACGATAATAGTACAGTAACCATTAGTTCGGTTTGCATTGTTTGCAGTAACTCCACTACCGTAAGAACACTGTACCCTACTACTGTAACACCTATTTGTTGTCCTTCATGGTTCATAATCGGAACAAACGCACGAACCATATTACCGTGTTCTCCACGTGCAATCGACGTATAGTAATGCTCTGAAAAAGCGGCGTTTAAATCTCCAGATTGAGATATTCGACCAAGTTCCTGGCTATTAGGATGGGAATATTTTCGTCGTTGCATATCAAGAACAACAATATATTTTGCCCCATTGATATCACGGATTTCCTCTACAACAGGATTAATATGCTGTACGGCATCATAGTAATTTTCACTAGCAATATATGTTTTTATTTCAGGAAGCTGAGAGACGGTTTTTGCTACAAGGAGTGCTTGATCACTTAGTTTGGTCTTTTGCTCATTCATGACAAAACCTAACAAAAAAGTACCGCCAATGCTAAAGGAAAGCATGAGAATAAAAAAAGTCAGAGACATAATTTTTCTTTGCATGGATAACTTCTGAAATTTCAACTGACCGCCTCCCTCCTACTATATTTTAGCTTACTCCATATGTTAGAATAACAAAAACATCAGAAAATACGAATTAATTGGGTGTATACAATGAAAAAATTTATTATTGGTACGATTATAACTGTGCTTGTGTTAATCCTCACTATCAGTGTTCAACAAGGATTACTATTCGCCAAGCCACTTCCCTATGATGATGAGCAAAAGGGTTTAGACACACAGATAACAATTCATTTAAGTCATGTCGTCGCTGAAAATACCCCTAAAGGCCAAGCTGCCAACAAATTTGCTGAGCTAGTAGAAGAAAAAACAAACGGGAAGGTCAAAGTACATGTCTACTCCAACTCCTCTTTATTTAATGATGAAAATGAATTTCAGGCATTGCAAAAGGGAGAAGTGGAAATGATCATCCCTACTTTTTCTAAAATGACAGCTTATGTTCCTAATTGGCAGGTGCTTGATTTACCCTTTCTATTTAATACAAATGAGGAAGTAAAGGAAGTCCTAACGGGTTCTATTGGTGAACAATTGGTTAATGAGCTAGAGCCGTTCCATATTAAAGGGCTTGGCTTTTGGTACAATGGGTTTAAGCATCTAACCTCTGTTGAGCAGCCTATTCATACTTTTGAAGATTTACAGGGCTTACGAGTGCGTACGATGCCAAGTAAAACATTAGAAAAGCAATTTGAAGTGGTCAAAGCAACACCTATACCTATTTCTTTTAGTGAGGTCTTTTCGGATTTAGAGAAGCATGCAATAGACGCACAAGAAAATACCGCTTCTAATATCTATTCAAAGGGTTTTTACAAAGTACAAAAGCATATGACTATCACTCAGCATGGGATTTTAGGCTATGCTGTGCTAATGAATGAAACCTTTTGGAATTCTCTACCTATCAAAATTCAGCATCAGTTGTTGGATGCTATGAAAGAAACAACCGATTGGCAATTTGAGCAGGCTGAACTTATGAATGAACAAGATATGGACAAGCTGAAACAGCTAGATGATTTTGATGTGTATACAATGAGTCCCCAAGAAAGACAGCGCTTTAAGGAACAACTTGCACCTGTTTATGATTTTTATAGAGCCCATATTCAAAACGATCAAATCTTAGCAGAGATTGAAAAAATCGTTGATCCCTAATACTTTTGTTCATTAATGAAAAATCCTTACAAAACGTAAGGATTTTTTCTATTGTATTATAATAGATTCGCGAATATCAAAACTACTATAAAACAGCTTAAAACCCTTGATATTACTAGCCTTAATACCCCCTTTCTCTCAGAATGAACAAAATGAACAATACAACCATTACGGTCATAAACACTATTGTCGGAAAATTTCAGCTATGATAACCACATGAAAGCGTTCACACAATATTCATAGATGTTGTAGGGGGAGAACTATATGCGGATAAATTTTAAAAACTTAACAGTACAAGTATTGATTGCCATTGTACTAGGGATTATCGTCGGAGCAACATTCCCAGAATTCGGGGCAAAGCTCAAAATCTTGGCGGATATATTTATTAAACTTATTAAAATGTTAATAGCACCAATTATCTTCTTAACAGTCGTAATCGGCATTGGTAGCATGGGGGATGTCAAAAAGGTTGGTAAAATTGGTGGAAAAGCTTTAATTTATTTTGAAATTGTTTCAACTTTTGCCCTTGCAATTGGCTTAATCGTTGTCAATATTGTTCAACCAGGTAAAGGTTTTAATACAGATGCAGCAAGCGGTGCTGATGTTTCACAATATACAGACGCGGCGGCTGCAGAGCATGGTTTAGGTGCATTTATTATGCAAATTATTCCTGAAAATGTAGTTGGTGCTTTAGCAAATGGTGAATTATTACCAGTCTTGTTCTCAGCTGTTTTATTTGGACTAGCTGCGGCGGCGATTGGTGAACCAGCTAAACCTGTTATTAAATTTTTCGAGCAAGTTGCAGATATTTTCTTTAAAATCGTTAACATGGTGATGAAAATTTCTCCTATTGGTGCGTTTGGTGCCATGAGTTATACAATCGGAAATTTTGGACTTAAATCATTAGGAAACTTAGGATTTTTAATGCTATCTGTTTACATTACAATGTTCATTTTTATTGTTGTGATCATTGGATTGATTACCCATTATTTTGGCTTTAGTATTTTTAAATTTATCAAGTACATTAAAGATGAAATCTTTATCGTTATCGGAACATCTTCATCTGAATCTGCATTACCTTCCATGATGCGTAAGCTTGAAAACTATGGTTGTTCAAAGCAAGTGGTTGGGCTAGTGATTCCTACAGGCTATTCATTTAACTTAGATGGAACATCCATTTACTTATCAATGGCTGCTATCTTTATTGCGCAAGCCTATGGTGTGGATTTAGATGTTTGGCATCAAATTACGTTATTAGCCATCTTAATGCTTACTTCTAAAGGGGCAGCTGGTGTAACAGGCTCTGGCTTTATTACACTTGCAGCAACATTAGCAGCATTCCCGATGATCCCAGTAGAGGGGATTGCCCTTTTAATCGGCGTAGATCGTTTCATGTCAGAAGCACGTGCAGTTACAAATCTAATTGGTAATGGTGTAGCAACAGTGGTCGTGTCAAAAATGGAAAAAGAATTTGATACAGAGCAGGAAAAGCGTGCTCTATCCGGTCATACCCAAATGTCATAAAATGAACAGGCTGCTGAAAGCGGAAATAATTTGCTACTTCAGCAGCCTGTTCTTTTATTTATAAAGAGGCAAGTAGATAAAAAACACCGTAGAGCTAGTTTCTTGAAACCTCCTCGACTACCTACTCGTATAAATAATGACTGGAGGTTTCTTTATGACAACTTTTACACTTACCTATCCGAAGGGCTTTAAAAGCTTCACTGATATTCCAATCGTGAATGAACACAACGAAACAGTATGTGTACTTCAAAAAATGGAGCGTACCTCTGCTGGTAAAGTACTGAATGCTGTCTTGCTGGTAGCTGCACAGCAAACATTACCGTACCGTTATGAGACACGAACTACATTAGGTGCACCACTTTTTCAAGTACAATCTACCCTGTTAACAAAAGGAGTCAGCCATCAAATTGTTATGCCTGATGGCAGCTTGATACCCATTCAACGGAAAACAGTGCAATTATTAGAATCCTCTTATTC
>Ga0256885_1000646_pt1 | contig 11339 bp, 10 predicted proteins | sample MC6MC0493MT_FD_186344 | JGI IMG/M metagenome (GOLD analysis project Ga0256885, IMG submission 186344) | Metatranscriptome of enriched soil aggregate microbial communities from Iowa State University, Ames, United States - MC6-MC0493-MT... | ecosystem: Environmental > Terrestrial > Soil >...
CTGTGTATTTGGTTTTATGCCTGAAGCGACAATGACTAAATCCGTCTCTAGAACGCCGTTATCTGTAATAACACGTTCCACTCGTTTATTTCCTTCAAAAGCTTCAACGCTCGTATTTAATAACAGCTCTACATCGTTCTTTTTCGCTTCCTCATGCACATGCTGAGCAAGTTCTTCATCTAAAATACGAGCCACATGACTTCCGCGCTGAATAAGTCTTACCTTTTTCCCACAGGCATGTATGGTTTCAGCCATTTCTAAACCAATATAGCCTCCACCTATGATTGTTACCTGCTCAATCTCTGATGTTAGATCTGCCATCAAATCTTCCAGTTGAGGAATTGTTTTTACCGTATGGATACCATCTAGCTCATTCCCCCTTTTCACAGGCATGACTGGACTAGCTCCCGTTGCAATAAGAAGTTTATCGTAGGTAATCTCAAATTTATCGCCACTTGCTTGTGTACCTGTAATAACCTTCTTCTCTATATTTACATTCTCTACCTCATAGCCAACTCTTGCATCAATGCCATACTTATCTCGAAAAGTTTCGACATCTCTTGCAATTAAACGTTTGGTTGATGAAATACGACCATCTACAACATAAGGCAATCCACATTGCCCATATGAATAAATAAAACCACGTTCTAAAGTAGTTATTTCTGCTCCTGGAACATTCCGATAGATTTCCATTGCTGCAGACATACCTGCAGCATCTCCACCAATGATGACGTATTTCATTCTACAAGCCCCCTTATTTTTTCCTTGTTGCCATTAAATCTGCATATTGATCGATATACAAACGTCGTTTTCCACCACTTACGATGACCCGTACCACATGAATAACTATTATCATTGTAAGTGCAAAACCTGCTATTGCGGCAAGTAGAGAAATGACAATTTGTAGAACATAAAATGGTGAATCCATATCTAATTGGATGTCACCTAATGTTGTAATGGCTTCTGATAAACACAAGGTAGCGATAATAGCAATACAACGACGCCATGATTGCTTTACAATACTTTTGCCATTCTTGTTGACCATTGTAAAACGCATCACCTTCATACCGAGTGTTGCACCATTCATCATACTTGGTAACACCCCAAAGAGTACCACGTACAGAGCCATTTTCACTAAGAATTCAAAAGTACCGCTATACCCTGTCAGAACACCAATAATCATCCAAACTGATTGGACGATAAATAAATCAATGGCCAATGCTAGTAAAATAGAAATCGGCTTAACAATATCATTTTTTTCCATTTCAGCAGCTTTAGCCTCAACCTCTTCATGAGAGGGGAATAATGCCCAAACAATTGGTGCTAAGAAGAAACCTAGGAGCGCACCTACACTGTTTAGTAATAAGTCATCGACATCAAAGATTCGGTATGCGCAATTAAAGATGCCATAAATGCCTGTTCTTTGTGTGACCTCATAAAACAATGTTAGCAAAAAGCTAATTAAAAATGCACGTTTCCAGTACCTTCTTTCTTTAAGAAAATATCGCAAGTAAACGCCGAATGGCATTAGTAGTAAGAAATTAAAGAAGGCTTGAAAAAATGCCTGCTGTTTTGTGATAGCAAGCCATGTAGATGGATTTGTGACAACAACGCCACTATCCTTTAAAACATCATCAACAAATTGAAAAAGTCGCAAATTAGTATGAACGGTGTCCGCGGATTGAAGTGAGCAAGTATCTCTTGTAGACGGAAATGGTAGTAATACTAAACAAAGCGCAGATAAAAAGTAAAAAATAAATGAGAACATGATAATGGTTTTGGACATCGATAAGTATCCATACTTACGATACGTATAAATCAGCCATGGTATAAATAGTACAAAAGATAAAATAATAGTTATGAAAAATGCTATAAAAATGGATTGCGTGTACGTTGACATAGAAACACCTCTCTCTTTAAATTGCCCTATTTTCTGAACACTAAAACTAAGTTTAGACCTTCAATACTACATGTATATTTCATCAAGCTTACATAATCCTTAATTCAATAAAAAAACAGGTAAAGAATCTATACTCTCTACCTGTTACTTACTATGCTTTCGCTATTTCTTCTTTACAGAATGTCAAAATTTCTTCTAGTTCATCATCCTCTAATGCAAAGTCTAAATATTCACCTTCAGCCTTTTCCATGATGAAGTAATTTAATATAAATGGTTCTTCGTCTTTTTCACCAATTAGGACACGAATTTCAATGCCAGCTTCGTGGTAAAGCTCATCCTCTTCATCAATTTCTACATCCAGAATAAATTCATAACGCTTACCTTCAATAATATTTGTTGGGTCTAAAATTTCTTCCATTGAGAATTGTGTAATTTCCATTATATTTGCTCCTTTTTCTTTAGCTGTTCTTTTCTATATTAAATCAATTTCAGCATGGGTCAACTAGAAAACTCGTATACACCTGTAAGTAATTATGCCACAATGAAATGGAATTAATTTAGAACTAAATTTCCCTACATACGAGGAGGCTTTTTCATGAAAGAGCTATTATATTATCAAGACGTTATGTTACAAGAGTTTGATGCAACTATTATTAGTAAAGGAACTGACGAATCCGACCGTAATTATGTTGTACTATCGAACACCGCTTTCTATCCAACTGGTGGTGGTCAACCTCACGATACAGGTACATTGAATGCGTTGGAGGTCATAGATGTTGAAAAAGTGGATGATGAAATTCGTCACTATATTGAAGGTGATCTATCGACTTTAGATGGTGTGGTACATGGCAAGTTAAATTGGCCAAGACGATTCGATCATATGCAGCAGCATGCTGGGCAACATATTTTAACAGCTGCTTTTGTAGAGCTTTTTAATGCGCAGACTGTAAGCTTTCATCTAGGCAGTGAGCAAGTAACAATTGATCTTGCTATAGAAACGATTTCTGAGCAACAGCTTGCAGCAGCAGAAGCAAGAGCCAATGACATTATTCTAGAGAACCGCCCCATTCAAACTATCTGGGTTACAGAGCAAGAGCTGGGCAACTATAATCTTCGTAAAGAGGTCGCAGTGACGGGAGACATTCGACTTGTGATTATCCCTAATTTTGATTACAACGGTTGTGGTGGCACTCACCCTACATCCACAGGGCAAGTTAGTACCATCAAAATATTAGGGACCGAAAAAATGAAGGGCAATGTGCGCGTTTCTTTTGTGTGTGGTCAACGCGTTTTGACTGAGCTTGGCATGCGAAAAAAAGTATTAGCGGACGTTGCTCGTCAATTAAGTGTACCTGAAATTGATGCTGCCACAGCACTTACAAAAGTTTTATCTACTCAAAAAACTACAGAAAAAGCACTCGCTGCTGCGAAAGAGGAATTACTCACGTATGAAGCAAAGGCACTTGTTAATAGCGAAGGTGTCGTAACGGCTGCTTTTAATCAGCGAACAATGCAAGAGCTACAAAAAATAGCCCGTATGATTGTTACGGAACAGAAAGATGTAATAGCTCTACTTGTGTCTGAAAATGAAGGCAAACTACAATTCGTTGCAGCAAGAGGTAATAATGTTTCAAAAAGCATGAAGGATGTTGCCCAAAAGGCACTGCCTCTTATTAATGGTAAGGGTGGCGGAAGTGACCAAATGGTACAAGGCGGTGGCGATTGCACCGTTTCGAAAGAAGAATTACTAGCAGCGATGCAAGACGCTTAGTTGCATTATAATAGAGGAGCTGTTATTAAAAGACGGCTCCTACTATGTTGTTGAAAAAAGAAAATGTCGCTAGCAGAAAAAGACTTCTTGACTAGGCGAGGGGTTGATTTCCGTTCCGCCAGCGTCCTTTCCAGGGGGCGTCCGATGAGTCGCTTCACTCACTTACGTTCGCTCCAGTGTCTCATCTGTGACTAAATCCCCTAGGAGTGACACTGACTCCACTCCAATCAACCATTCTGTAAAAGTGGCTTTTCCTTATCTTTCATACAGTCGTTGTGAACAAAATAGCAAATGTATAATTCGAGAAATGATAGACTCTCAATTTCAATGGGAGAAATGATGATTGACCATACCTCTCCATAAAATGAGTAGTGAACACCTTCAATTAAGCCTTTGCAAAAAAGGTAACATTTTTATGAGGTGGAGTGTATGGAGCGGTAATCCATCTTCATCTTTCACAAAAATTGTATGAAGGGCTTTGTTTTTCAACACTCTGAGAGGAGCTGTCATTAATAGACAGCTCCTCTCTAATTTAATATTTAAATTTTTGAATGGCTTCATATAAACGTTTTGCCATTTCTGATAGTTTTTCAGTTTGATTGTTCATTACTGCTACCGTCTTCAACTGTTCCGCTGTTGCATCTGTTACCTCATGCACATAATCACTTGCCGCATGTGCAGTAGCTGCCATTTCTTCCATAGACGCGGAAACTTCCTCCGTATTGGCAGACATTTGTTCAGCTGAAGCATTCATTTCTTCAATTTGACCTGCTATTTCTCCTACTGCTCGAACCATTTCCTCGAAGCGTTCTCCCACTGCCTCAATAGAAGCTAAACCACGTTCAACATTATCTTCACCAAATTCAGCTGCTTTTACTACTTCTAATGTATAAAGTTGAACTCTTTCAATGAGCACATTAATTTTAGTAGCTGATTCTGCTGTTTGCTCCGATAGCTTGCGAACTTCTTCTGCTACAACGGCAAAGCCTTTACCAGCATCTCCTGCCCGTGCTGCTTCTATAGAGGCATTCAATGCCAATAAATTTGTTTGATCGGAGATATCGGTAATCATTTTTGAAATTAAGCTAATTTCTTCTGACTCTTTTTCTAGCTTGTGAATAATTGATAGTTCATCTGTTGTGCCTTGCTGAATCTCATTCATACGTAAAACGGATTGTCCAACTGCATGATTGCTTTCACTAATTTTCTGGGAAATAAAATCTGTATTACAAGCAATTGTGGAGGCAACTTCAGCTACATTTTGTATCCCTATCGCCATTTGTTCCATTGCTGAGGCACTTTCCTCTGCCATCACAGTTTGGCTTTGTGCCCCTCGATCTACTTCACTTATTGCACCAGCAATTTGCTTTGAACGCTTTGTTACTCCATTTACATCTCCCATTAAATCACACGCAGCTTCATTCACTGCCGTTGCTTCTCGACTCACTTTGGCTATCATTTCCCGCATATTATCAGTCATGCGATCTAATGCACGTGCCATCGTTCCCATTTCATCAATACGTTTCAAATATTTTTCTGGAATTTCCTGTGTAAAGTCTCCTTCCGATAAGCCCTCACTAATGCGAAGTACATGTCGAAGTGGTCTACTAACAGAGCGAGAAATGGCAAATGAGATGCATAGCCCAAGTATTGAAACAATGATCGTAGTTACAATGAAGTTCGTCTTAAGCTTAGAAAGCCCTGAAAACATCTCATCTTCTAATGCGATAACCCCCATTTTCCAACCATTATCGAGGGTATGATAGCCCATTAGACTAGTTCCTGTATCTTCCGTTTCAAAAGAAAAATAACCGTTATCATTAGCAATCATTTCTTTAGCAGCCATTGCTCTGCCTGTCTTGATACCTGTTTCGTCTGCTGCCTTAATTGGATTGTATTGCTCCTTCACATACGAATGATTATTATGTCCAATAATTGTTCCGTTAGCATCTAACATAAATGCATAGCCACTGTCTCCAACCTTAATGCCTTCTACAATTTTAGATAGGTAATAGCCGTCAATACGTGCTAATAATAAAGCTTTTTCACCTGTCACTGTGTCAATTGGAGAAACGATTAAAATGACTGGTTCACCTGTTACACGACTAATCGTAATGTCAGACATGACAGACTTACCAGTAAAACCTTCTTTTACGTAATCACGATCCCCTAGATCAGCTGTTGTATCATCCAGATAATGGGCAACTCCATTAGCATTGATAATGCCAAAACCTAAGTAATTTTCATTACTGGCAAGACGTTTCGATAGATACTGCTTCTGCTTTTCAAAGTCCATGCTCCGAACTACCTCTTGCTCTGCAATGGCTTCCACCTCCACTAGTGTTAATTGGAAGTGTTCTTCTATGTATTTGGAAACATCCTCTGCTCTAGATACCAAATTAGATTCCACTTGCTCATTCACAGCTTTTGTACTATTTATCCAAGTAGATAGCCCAAGCGTGCCACATGTTACAAATACAAGAGCTATAATTGCAACAATTAATTTACCACCAATACCTTTTAACCACATTTCTCTTTTTCTCACTTCTTCCATTTTTAGCTATACAATCCGCATATTTTTGCATAACTTCAGAGTAAAGTCACTAAAAGTAGAAGTCAACAAAAGTTTTCCAATATGATTAATAAATGTATAATAATACCATTTACACTACCTTTATAGTGCTAACAATTTTCTACAAAATTTTCAATTCATAGATCCCCCTTGTCATTAAAAAGGAGAGTACACCATGCTAATAGAGGTAATTAAAACATTTTCCAACAAAAATTGATTATAATTCACATTTTTTGCTGATTATTAAAGATAGGATCCGTTTAACACATTTTGAGGGGAGGATTTCCATGAGTTCAGACAAAAATAATGTTTCTCGTCGAGACTTTTTAAAAACTACAGGTATTGCTGCTGGTACATTAGTCGGTGGTGGTTTAATTGGAGGATTAGTTGGTTACAACATCCATGGTAAAGGTACTTCTACCCTAGAGCATGGTGGTCATGAAACAACGAATGAGGCCACAGGCTCACCAAAAGCTAAGATGTTCTTCAGAAATGAAAAAGATTTTAGTATCTTATCAAAGGCCACGGAACGTATCTTCCCAGAGGACGATTTGGGACCAGGAGCTATTGGTTTAGACGTTCCCTATTTTATCGATCATCAACTTGCAGGAAATTATGGAAGTAACTCTAAAGAATATATGCAAGGTCCATTTGATGTTGGTGCTCCAACTCAAGGCTATCAGAGCCGTTTAACGCGAGCAGAAATTTTTAGACAGGGTATTCAAAAAATGGAGGATGAAGCACAAAAGCGTTATAAGAAAAGCTTTAACGATTTAGATGGCAAACAAATGGATGAAATATTAACTGCCTTCCAAAAAGGTGACATAGAAATGGTTGGGGTTACTTCCGCGTTCTTCTTTACATTATTACGAGCAGCTACATTAGAGGGAGCTTATTCTGACCCTATGTATGGAGGAAATCGCAATATGGATGGCTGGCGTATGAAGGGCTTCCCTGGTCACCAGATGGCTTATATTACACAAATAGAAGATGCCAAGTTCCAAAAAATTGAGCCTAATCCATTAGGCAACCACTAAGGGGGGATACAAAATGGCTAAAACATTACCGAGTGTAGACGTTGTAACAGTTGGTGTAGGTTGGACTGGCGGTATTGTCGCTGCTGAATGTGCTAAAGCTGGCTTAAAGGTAGTCGGTTTAGAGCGAGGTCAAAAGCGTGGGACCGAGGATTATTTAAATGTTCATGACGAATACCGTTATGCCATCCGATATGATTTAATGCAAAATCTTTCTAAAGAGACCGTAAGCTTTCGGAATGATCGAAATATGAAGGCATTACCAATGCGTCAGCTTGGCTCCTTCTTACTTGGAGAGGGTCTGGGTGGATCAGGAACACATTGGAATGGAATGACTTATCGATTTTTACCCTATGATTTTCAAATCAAGACATTAACAGAAAAACGTTATGGACCAAATAAGCTTGGACCAGATTATCTGATTCAGAATTGGGGATTAACATATGATCAGCTTGAGCCCTATTTCGATAAGTTCGAGAAAACAGCTGGTATTTCGGGTGATGATAAAAATAAATTTAGTGGAAAGCGTTCGAATCCCTATCCAACACCGCCTATGAAAAAAACGCCTATGCTTGCACAATTCGAAAAAGCTGCAACAAACCTGAAGCTAACGCCTTATATGGTTCCATCAGCTAATGTATCAGAGGTTTATAAAAACCCAGATGGCGAAACGATCAACGCTTGCCAATATTGTGGTTTTTGTGAACGCTTTGGATGCGAATATGGTGCAAAGTCGTCCGCAGAAATTACTGTTGTCCCTACAGCCCTGAAGACAGGAAATTTTGACTTACGCTTTAATTCCAATGTTGTTGAAATTTTAAAGCAGGGTAACAAGGCTACAGGTGTAAGATATATCGATACTGTTTCGGGAGAAGAATTCATTCAGCCAGCTAATGCTGTTGTATTAACTAGTTATGTCTTTAATAATGCCAAGCTATTAATGGTCTCTGACATTGGTGAAAGATATGACCCTACTACTGGCAAAGGAACACTTGGCAGAAACTATTGCTATCAAATTTTGCCTGGTGCTGCTGGGTTCTTCGAGGAACAATACAATACATTTATGGGTGCAGGTTCGTTAGGCATGTGTATAGACGATTACAATGGGGATAATTTTGACCATAGTGATTTAGATTTTATTCACGGAGGTAATATTGCACTTACACAGACAGGTACGCGACCAATCGGCTCAAATCCAACTCCGCCTGATACGCCTACTTGGGGACCAGAATTTAAAAAGCAATCTATTTATTACTATACACGTTCATTTGGGATTGGTGCGCAAGGAGCATCTATGCCACATAAGGAAAACTATATATCACTGGACCCTACCTATAAGGATGCTTACGGGCTGCCATTAACTCAGTTAACATACAATTTTACTGATCAGGATCGAGCTCTTCATAAATATATCTCTGCACGTGCAGCTGACATTATGAAGGAAATGGGTGCTAAAACAATTGTCCCTAACGCGGAAATTACCGATTACAATATCGTGCCTTACCAAACAACGCATAATACAGGTGGTACGGTGATGAGCTTAACACCAGAACAAGGGGTTGTGAATAATTATTTACAGCACTGGGATGTTGACAACCTTTTCGCAGTAAGTGCAGGCAACTTTGCACACAATAGTGGTTATAATCCAACAGGCACATTAGGGGCACTTGCCTACCGTTGTGCTGAGGGAGTCATCAAATACAGTCAATCAGGTGGTTCATTAGTATAAAAAAATTATTCTAAAGGAGGCAAGACTTATGGGAGGTCTAGGAGCAATTGGAGTACCTGGATTAATCATTATTTTAGTGATTGTATTAATTGTATTTGGCCCAAAAAAATTACCAGAAATCGGTGGAGCGGTTGGCAAAACGTTTGCAGAATTTAAAAAGTCTACTAAGGGACTTATGGATGATGAAGATGATACCGTGAAAAAGGTCGAAAAAAAATCTGATGCTTCGTAGGAGGGTTTCCTATGGATCCATATGAAGACGGAAAAAGAAAATATTTAAGCCCACTAGATAAACCACAAGCCGAGCCTCCAAAGCCAGTGGAGGCTTTAGTTGAAATACCTACGGTAGCAATTGAAGAGGATGATGTGTCAGATGAACCCCTGATACCTGTTACCTCATTATTGGAGCATCTTAGTGATTTACGTAAGCAAATTATCAAAGGGTTAACGGTTTTTATTTTATTTTTCATTGTTGTCTTTTCTACTATTAATATTTGGTTTCCATTCATAACGCGAGGTCACTCACTCGTTATTTTAGGACCACTAGAAGTAGTTAAATTTTACATGACGATTTCAACAACTTTAGCTTTTGGTCTTGCAATGCCTTTCCTCGTCCACTTTCTTTGGAGCTTTATTAAACCAGGCTTAAAAGAAGAGGAAAGTCGCTTTTTAGGCCTCTATGCACCAATCATGTTAGTTCTATTTTTAGTAGGCGTAGCTTTTGGCTATTTCGTCGTTAACCCACTTAGCTATACATTCTTAGTAAGCATTGGGGCTACCAATTTCGATGTCATGGTATCAGCAAATGAATATATGCACTTTTTAATCATGACGACAGTACCGATTGGTCTATTATTTGAGTTACCGATTGTTGCCCTATTCTTATCAGCCATTGGTGTACTGACTGCTGAATCCATGAAAAAAATACGAGGCTGGTCTTATATCGCAATGGGCGTAGGCTCCGCTGTTATCACGCCACCAGACTTTATAAGTCAGTTACTCGTATTAATACCGATGATTATTTTATATGAAATAAGTATTTACCTCGTTAAACGTATAGAACGCAAACAAATTGAAAGCACTGCGTAAATTTTACGCAGTGCTTATTTTTTCTTTAGATCCATCACAATAATTTCTGGTAGATTAAAAATACGATATGGTACTGTGCTATTACCCAACCCTCTACTAACTACCATTTTCGTCGCGCCTGCTTCGTAGACACCAGCTGTATATTTTGGGAACAGCCCCTGTCCTGGTGCAACAAGTCCTCCAAGCCCAGGAATACGAACTTGCCCACCATGCGCATGTCCCGAAAATACTAAATTTATGTGATAATTTACATACGTATTAAATAATTCTGGTCTATGTGCTAGTAACAACTTAAACATATCGTCTGGCAAATAGGCCGTTGCAATGTCCAGCATATCTTCTGTTGTTCTACCCATTAACGGATCCTCAATACCAACAATCGCCAAGCGCTCCCCGTCGCGCTCTAACACGGTCGATTCGTTGGCCATAATATGTACCCCTAACGATGACAGCGCCTCATAAATTTCATTCACCTTATTCGTCGCTACCTCATGGTTTCCTAGTACATAATAAACATCCGCTATTTTAACTAGTCCTTCCACTGCTTGTAGGCTTTGTTTTAAATTATAGCGATTACTATCGATCACGTCACCTGTGATAAAAATATAATCAGGCTTTGTATCCTTTACCTTAGCAATCAATTTTTGTTGCTTGTCACCAAAGACAGCGTCATGTAAATCCGAAACTTGTACAATGCGTAGCCCATCAAAGCTGTCAGGCACACTATCTGATTCAAACACATGTTTACTTACGACTAGCCAGTGATTGTTTACGTACAAAAAAATGACTATAAAAACAACAAAGAAGATACCATATAATAATTTTTTCAATCGCAATCGCTCACTTTGTGGCTACTTTTTTCAGAAATAATTCTGACTTTCTCATTATAAGCAAAAAACAGAGTGATTGTAAGTATATGCACTTTAAATACACAAAATGCACAAATACACTTAGCTTAAAATTTTTATCATTAGATTATATACACGCTTTAATCTATTTTTTGTTAACTATTGGCATGCTATACTATGGGTAGAAAGGCATATTTTATTATCCCCTCATAATACATCACGATATGGGAAATGCATCTCATTTACTAAAGTGCGAGAATACTAATAAACTTAAATCAGTTAAAGGAGAAAAGAATTGCTTTACTGCAGGTAATGATCTATTAGATTGGAGGGTAAATGATTATTAACCTCCAAAAAATTACACAATATCTAGAAATGAATAATTTTAGATTCTAC
>Ga0256885_1000647_pt1 | contig 11335 bp, 9 predicted proteins | sample MC6MC0493MT_FD_186344 | JGI IMG/M metagenome (GOLD analysis project Ga0256885, IMG submission 186344) | Metatranscriptome of enriched soil aggregate microbial communities from Iowa State University, Ames, United States - MC6-MC0493-MT... | ecosystem: Environmental > Terrestrial > Soil >...
TATCGCGACAAGGTCGGCGAAATCAAGCTGAAGACGGACAAGGACGGCAAGTTCGCCGTGAAGTGGGCGCAGCCGGGCCTGTACTGGATCGAAGCCGGTCTGGAAGACGCGAAGGTCACCGTGCCGCAAGCGAAGAAGCGCCGCCTGTCCTACGCCGGCACCGTCGAAGTGCTGCAACCCTAAGCGGACACGCGTGTCCACGCCCCCCTCCTACGCGCCTCGCGGCGCGGCGGCGCCCGTCGTCCGCGTGGCATACGGCGCCATGCCCGCGCCGCAGCCTGAGCTTGCCGCGCTGGCGGGCGCGACCATGGGCACCACCTGGTCCGCACGCATGGCGCTGCCCGCGGGCTGCGGCAGCGACGCCGCGCGGCGCGCGATCCAGGCCGCGCTGGACGAGGTGGTGGCGCAGATGAGCACGTGGGAAGCGGACTCGGACATCACGCGTTTCAATCAAGCGGCGCCCGGCTGGCAGACCTTGCCCGACGGCTTCTTCCATGTGCTGCGCCACGCGCTGGCGCTGGCGGAAGACAGCGGCGGCGCTTACGACCCCACCGTGGGGCCGCTGGTCAACGCCTGGGGCTTTGGCCCGCATCAGCGCGCATTCGAACCGCCCGCTTCTGCTGCGATCGACGCCGCCCGCGCCCGTTGCGGCTGGCAGCGCGTGACGCTGGACGCCGCCGCCCAAGCCGCGTGGCAACCGGGCGGCGCGTATATCGACCTGTCATCCATCGCCAAAGGCTACGGCGTGGACCGCGCCGCGATGGCGCTGGACGCGTTGGGTATCTCGCAATACCTGGTGGAGGTGGGCGGCGAATTGCGCGCGCGCGGCCTGCGGCCCGATGGGCAGCCCTGGCGCGTGGCGATCGAAGTGCCGGATGCCAGCGATAACTACGCGCTGGCCCTGCCGCTGGAAAACCACAGCATCGCCACATCGGGCGACTACCGCCGCCACGGCGGCAGCGGCGACGCGCGCTACGCCCACACCATTGACCCGCGCACCGGCCAGCCGGTGCGCAATAACGTCGCGTCCGTCTCCGTGCTGCACCCGGTGTGCATGCAGGCCGACGCCTTGGCCACGGTGCTGACCGTGCTGGGCGAAACGGACGGCCTGGCCTACGCGCGCCGTCACGATCTGGCGGCGTTGTTCATCCTGCGCGATGCTGACGCTTACCGCGTCATCGCCACCCCGGCCTTTCAAGCGCTGGCGCTCCCCCGCTGACCCTATGAGCCTGACCCGATTGATTGCAGCAGCGTGCGTGGTGGGCGTGTGGTTGCTGCTCTGCCTGTGGGCGTGGCGACGCGCCCGCCGGCACGACGCTCAGCAGGCGCAGGCGCTGGCCGCCTTGAACGCCCCAGCGCCCGACGACACCTTGCTTGTCGCCTACGCCACGCAAACCGGCTATGCCGAATCGCTCGCCGCGCAGACCGCGGAGTCGCTGCGCGCGGGCGGATTAAGCGTGCGCGTGGCGGCCCTGGATCAGCTGGATGTGGCGCGGCTGTCGGGCTACCGGCGCATGCTGTTCGTGGCCAGCACCTATGGCGAAGGCGACCCGCCCGATGCAGCCGCCGCATTCGCGGGCCAGATGCAGTCCCGATCCTTGCCCACTGCTGCCTCCACTTCAACCGCCCCCGCCCTCTCTGGCGCGCAATACGCCGTGCTGGCATTGGGCGACAGCGAATACGCGCAGTTCTGCGGCTTCGGCCATCGGCTCAACGATTGGCTGCATGCGCAAGGCGCCACCCCCTTGTTCGACTTGGTTGAAGTGGACAATGGCGACCCCGCCGCGCTGCGCCACTGGCAGCATCACCTGGGCTTGCTGGCCGGCCGCAGCGACCTGCCCGACTGGCAAGCGCCCGTCTATGAAACCTGGCGGCTTACCGGGCGCAAGCTGCTTAACCCCGACAGCCAAGGCGGCCCATGCTATCTGCTGACGCTGACGCCGCCCGCCGGGCAAACGCCGCACTGGCTCGCGGGCGATATCGCTGAAATCGGCCCCCGGCAGGAACGCGGCGGCGCGCTGCTGGCGCACCGCGAATACTCAATCGCTTCCTTGCCCGAAGACGGCGCGATTCAACTGCTGGTGCGCCAGATGCGCAGCGCCGATGGCGGGCTGGGCGTGGGCAGCGGCTGGCTGACGCATATTGCGCGCCTGGGTGACGAGATCGACTTGCGCGTGCGCACCAACCGCAACTTCCATGCGCCGATGGATGACCGGCCGTTGATCCTGATCGGCAACGGCACGGGGCTGGCGGGCCTGCGCGCGCTGATCAAGACGCGGCGTGCGCGCAGCCATCACCGCAACTGGCTGGTGTTTGGCGAACGCAACGCCGCACACGACGCGTTTTGCGGCGACGAAATCACCGCCTGGCGTATCGACGGCACACTGGCCCGCGTGGACACCGTCTATTCCCGTGACCAGCCCCAGCGCCGCTACGTGCAGCACCTGCTGCGCGAGCAAGCCGGCACGCTGCGGGACTGGGTAGAAGACGGCGCCGCCATTTATGTGTGCGGCAGCCTGCAAGGCATGGCGGGCGGCGTGGATGCCGCGCTGCAAGACATCCTGGGCGACGCCCGCCTGCAAGCCTTGCAGCACAACGGCCGCTACCGGCGCGACGTGTACTAGCAACGCCGTCTGAAGCCGGCAGTACCGGCGCAACATCCCGCCGCCGTTTCGTCCGAAGCGGATGCCGCTCCCGCTACCTTATTGCAGCTTGATCTGCGCGCGGTCGATCACCGTCTTCCAGCGGTCGCGTTCCGTGCGGATCTGATCGCCAAATTCCGCCGGCGTATTGCCCAGCGGAAACGCGCCCGTCTCTTCCATCTTGGCCGCCGTGGCCGGGTCGCGCACGGCTTGCGCAAACGCCTTGGCCAGCTTGTCTCGCACGTCGTCCGGCATGCCAGCCGGGCCGACGACGCCGTACCACGCGGTGACGTCGTAATCCTTGTAGCCCTGCTCCGCAAACGTCGGCACGTCCGGCAGGCGCGGGTTGCGCTCGGTGCCGGTGATGGCCAAAGCGCGCAGATGCTGGCTCTTCAGGTACGGCAACGACGAGGGGAAGTTGTCGAAGATCACCGGCACGACGCCGCCCACGGTATCGGTCAGCGCGGGCGCCGAGCCCCGGTACGAAATGCTGTTCATCTTGCCGCCGATGATTTGCAGAAACCAGATCATGCCCAGGTCGTTCACGCCGCCCGCGCCCGCATTGGCGTAGCCGTCCTTGTTTGGATTGGCGCGCACATGCGTGACGAAGTCGGCCAGCGTCTGCGCGGGGTACTTCGGATTCACGCTCAGGATGTTGGGGCTGGTGACCAGGTTACTGATCGGCGTGAAGTCCTTGACCGGGTCGTACGCCAGGTTGGGAAACAGGTGCGGCGCGGTGCCGTGCGTGCTGACGGTGGCCAGGCCCACCGTGTAGCCGTCGGGCTTGGCGCGCGCGGTGGCGGTCATGCCGATGGTGCCGGACGCGCCCGTGCGGTTCTCCACCACAATCTGCTGGCCCAGAATCTCGCCCGCCTTCGCCGCCGCCAAACGGCCAACGATATCAGTGGGGCCGCCTGCCGGGAACGGCACGATCAGCGTAATGGGGTGGTCGGGAAAGGCCGCGTGGGCAGCGGGCAGCACGGCCGCGAGCACTACGGCGGCACAGGTTTTGCGCATCATGATGGGGTTGTCTCCTAGGAATTGGGTTAGTTGTTATTGATGGGTTGATTGGGCGCAGCGGCGCACTGACACGGAGGCGCGCTCAGCTTGCGACGGCTTCGCGCCGCAAAATCTTGCCCGGCCGCGCCATGCCTTCCACGGCGGGAAACACCGGCTGCCCATTGACCAGCACGTGCTCAACGCCTACCGATGGCAGCGTGGGCGACTCCCAGGTGGCGCGGTCCAGCACGGTGTCTGCGTCGAACACCACGATGTCCGCCCACGCGCCCGGGCGCAGTTGGCCCCGACCCGCCAGCCCGAACACGCGCGCGGGCAAGGCCGTCATCTTGGCGATGGCGGCTTCCAGCGTCAGCAGTTCGGCCTCGCGCACGTAGCGGCCCAACACGCGTGTGAAGCTGCCCCACAAACGGGGATGCGGGTGCGCGTCGTTGGGCAGGCCGTCTGAACCCACCATGCAGCAGTCATGCTGGAAGATGCGCTGCACCTCGGCTTCATCCATTGCAAAGTAGATGGCGCCTGCGGGGCTGAGCCGCTCGGCCGCTTCCTGCTTGCCGCATCCCCAGCGCGCAGCGATATCGGCCAACGATTCCCCGCTGCATTCAGGGTGCGGCACCGACCACGTGATGCGGATGTCATCAATGCTGTCGGCGCGTTCCGGGATCAGGATGGTGGAGCTGCCCGGATACGGGTAGATGTCCAGCGCCACGTCCACGCCTTCGGCGCGCGCGCGGTCGATGTTGGCCAGCGTGGCGCGGCTCTTGCCCCAGTTGCGCGGCATCATGCATTTGTGGTGCGACAGCACGGTCGCGCAGCCGGTGTTGCGGCCCACGGACAGCACTTCGTCCACCGCCGCTTCGACCTCATCGCCCTCGTTGCGGATGTGGCTCGTATGCAGCGCGCCTTGTGCAGCGGCCACGCGGGCCAAGCCGTCCAGTTCCGCTTGCTCGGCCACGCCGCCGGGCTGATACGCCAAGCCCGTGCTGAAGCCCACCGCGCCCGCCGCCAACGCATCGGCCAGCATGCTTTCCATGGCGCGTTGCTCGTCAGGCGTGGGTGCGGCGGCCGGGTCGCGCATGGCGGCCAGACGCAAGTTGGCATGGCCGACCAGCGCGGCCACATTGATCATCGGTTGCTGCGTGCGCAGCGTGTCAAAGTACGCGTGCATGTCGGCGAACAAGGGCGTCTCACCCAGCAACGCCAGCGCCGCTGCGGTGTTGCCCGGCAAGGGCGCGGGCGCGCCGCTGACACCGCAGTTGCCCACCACCACCGACGTAATCCCCTGGCTGGTCTTCCATTCCAGGCCCGGCTTTTCCACGAACATCAGGTCATCGTGGCCATGCGAATCGATGAAGCCCGGCGCCACGATCTTGCCGCGCGCGTCCAGCCGGCGTGTGGCGGCGGCATGGGACAAGTCACCGATGGCCGCAATGCGCTCGCCGGCCACCGCCACATCGGCGCGCCGGCGCGGTCCGCCCAAGCCGTCAATGACCCAGCCGCCTTCAATGATCAGATCGAATTTTTCCTGTTGCATGATTGCCCTGCCTGGATGAAGCCCCTAGTATCGTCCGCGCGATCAATCTGGAAAAATTGTTTTTATTGATCCATCTATCGTGGTTTGAAATGAATCGCCTGCCCAAGCACGTCACCCTGAAGCACTTGACCGCGTTTGTTGCGGTGGCCCAGGAATCCAGTTTCACGCATGCGGCCAAGCGCCTGTTCCAAACGCAGTCGTCGGTGACGAGTCTGGTGCGCCAACTGGAAGACGCGCTCGCCACCCAGCTCTTTGCGCGCACCAGCCGGCGCGTGCTGCTAACGGCGGCAGGCGAAGAATTCCTGCCGCGCGTGATGCGGTTGCTGGCGGATTTTGATGGCGTGATCGAAGACGTGGTGCGCTTTGGCGCGTTGGAGCGCGGGCGCGTGGGCCTGGCGGCGGCGCCATCGGCCATTACGGAAATCATCGCGCCTGCGGCGGCGGCGTTTGCGGCGCAGTATCCGGCCGTGCGCCTGTACCTAAGCGACGACAACTCTGGCCGCATCCAGCGCAAAGTGGCCGCGCGCGAGGTGGACTTCGGGCTGACCAGCCGCTGGGCCGACGCCCCCGGCTTGCGCTTTGATCCCTTGCTGGAAGACCGCTTCGGTGTGCTGTACCGCGCCGACGACGACAGCCTGCGCCCGGGCCGCGACGGCACGATGCGCTGGTCGGATCTGGCGCAACGCAAGCTGGTGGGCGTGGTGGACGAAACCGGCATCATGGCGCTGCTGCGCGCCCGCGCGGATTTACCGATCGAGGCCGGCGCGCCATTCTATGAAGCGTCCAGCACAACGTCGCAAGCGGCGCTGGTGAAGGCGGGCCTGGGCGTGGCGCTGCTACCGGCGCTGGCCGCGGAACGCGTGCTGGAACCCGGCCTGGCCTACGCCTTGCTGGCGCGGCCCACCGTTGTGCGCACGGTATGCATCATCCGGCATAAGGAATATCCGCTAAGCCCCGCCGCGCAGGCGCTGATCCGCGCCATTCATGACTATCTGCGCGGCGCGGCGCTGCCCGCCGGCTGCAAGCGCGTGCCAGCGAACAGGAAGACCTTGGCGGCGTAGCGGCAATCGCCAATCGAGACTGGCCGCCGCTCAACCCTGCACTTACGCCGCGCGCACCTTTTCATCCAGCGCGGCTAGCCCCGCCGCGAAGACGCCCTGGCCCACGGCCTTGGCCACGTCGGCCAGTTCGGCGCCTTCCACGCGGAAGTCCGCCCACCATTCCACCAGCGTGTGGCCGCTTTCGGTGATGGGCCGCAACGACACGCCCGCGATGTAATCGCGCATCGGCAAGCTGGTCTCGATGATGGAATAGCGCAGCGCCGTGCCGGGGTCGTCCAGCATCAGCAACTGCTCGCGCACAAAGCCCGAGGGCTTGAGCGCCAGATGCCGCACGCTGCCCACCGCGTCGTGGCGGCCGTCGGCTTCCAGCCGGCTTTGCGCGATGCCCGGATGCCACCCGGCCAAGCCGTTGAAGTCACGGAACAAGGGCCAAACCTTGGCGAGCGGCGCGTGGATGATGGCACTGACGTGTACGGTGTGCGGCATGAGAACGCCTCTTAGAAGGTCAGGTTTTTGAACTCGCGCGTGGCAGCGGTCAGCGCTTGTTCGGTGGGCAGGCGCTCCATGGAGCTGGCGCCATAGAAACCGTGGCAATGCTTGCAGGCGCGCAGCACGTGCGCGGCGTCGTCAGGCGTGGCGATGGGGCCGCCATGGCACAGCACGATGATGTCGGGGCGCACGGCCAGCGCGGCGGCGGCGATGCGGTCGATGGCGGCAACGCAGCCGTCCAGCGTCTGCGCGGTTTCGGCGCCGATGGAGCCGCCGGTGGTCAGGCCCATGTGCGCGACGATGATGTCGGCGCCCGCCTTCGCCATGGCCACCGCATCGTCTTCGTTGAACACGTAGGGCGTGGTCAGCATGCCCTTCTTGTGCGCCAGGCGGATCATGTCGACTTCCAGCGCGTAGCCCATGCCGGTCTCTTCCAGGTTGGCACGGAAGGTGCCGTCAATCAGGCCCACGGTGGGAAAGTTCTGCACGCCGGAAAATCCCTGGCGCTTCAGGTCGTCCAGGAACACATCGAAATCGCAGAACGGGTCGGTGCCGTTCACGCCGGCCAGCACCGGCGTCTGCTTCACCACGGGCAGCACTTCGCGGCCCATGTCGACGACGATTTCGTTGGCGTTGCCATAGGCCAGCAAGCCGGCCAGCGAGCCGCGCCCCGCCATGCGGTAGCGGCCCGAGTTATAGATCACGATCAGGTCGATGCCGCCCGCTTCTTCGCACTTGGCTGACAGCCCCGTGCCTGCGCCGCCGCCCACAATCGGCGTGCGCGCGCGCACCATGGCGCGAAACTTGTCGAGCAACTCGTTACGGTCAAAACGCGGCATGACGGCAATCCTTAGTGTGTAGCAATGTCAAGAAAGTGATCGACCGCCGTCTTGGCGAACAGCGGGTCGTTGATGTGGCACGGCACGCGCACCAAGCGGCGGTTGGGCGTCTGCACCAGATGCGCTTCCAGCGCGGCGAACAAGGCGGCATCGGCCTCGGGGTTCCAGAACGCCTGGCCCGGCGCGTCCAGCGCCGACACACCGCCTTCGGGAATCAGAAAGCGCACCGGCCCGTTGCATTGATTTAGCTTCGCGGCGATCCATTCGCCCTGCCGCGTGTTTTCTTCAACCGTGGTGCGCATCAGCGTCACCTGCGGATTGTGCGGATAGAACTGGCGGCCTTGATAGCGCTCGGGCACGGTATCCATGCCGCCGAAATTCACCATGTCCAGCGCGCCACAAGATCCAACATACGGCGCGCCCGTGCGCGCCACCGCGCCGAAGCGGTCTTCCGTGCAGGCCAGCACGCCCCCGAACAGGAAGTCGCACACTTCCGTTGTGGTCAGGTCCAGCACACCGCCCAGCAGATGGCTGTCCAGCAGCTTTTCCATCGACTGCCCGCCGGTGCCCGTGGCGTGAAACACCAGGCAGTCGTAGCGCGATTCCAGCAACGGCGTTACCTGCTGCACGCACGCGGTCGTCACACCGAACATGGTGATGCCAACGGCAGGCCGGCTGTCGTCTTCGGCAGCAATGCTATCCGCCATCCGGAACGCGCCTGCGACGGCGCCTGCGGCATTGGCCAGCACGCGGCGCGAAATGCGGTTCAGACCTGCCACGTCGGTCACGGAATACATCATGGCGATATCAGAGGGACCGACATACGGCGCGACATTGCCCGAGGCCATCGTCGACACCATCAGTTTGGGCGTGCCGATGGGCAAGGCGCGCATCGCGGGGGTGATCAGCGCGGTGCCGCCCGAGCCGCCCAAGCCCAGCATGGCGCCAATGCCGTCATGGCTGGCCGCATAGCGTTCAAAGGCCAGCGCCATGGCGGCGATTGCGGTGCCGCGGTCGCCGGTAAAGACGGCGTCAACGCCATCGGGATGGCTGCGCGCGACCTCTTGCGCCTGCACCTGCGCCGCGCTGGCGGCGCCCGAGGTGGACACGTCCACCGACACCACGTCCAGCCCTTCGCGCTTGAGCAGATTCACGACGTACTCGGCTTCGTGGCCCTTGGTGTCGTAGGTGGCGGCAACAAAGACCCGCCGATTCGAATGCGTCATGGCTCCTCCGCGGGCGGCTACACTCGGTGCGCGCCTCGATATGTGAGGCCGCTAGGCCTGTAGAATCAAGAAATGAGACGAAAGAATCATACTGAGACACCTGTCTCACGTCAAACCTTAGCCCCTGCCAAACCCGCCGCCGGATCGGGCGCGGCTGCCCGCCTGATCGCACCCGCCAGCCGGCAGGCCGCGGCCAGCGGCGAACCGCCGCACGGGCCACGCGCCCGCATGCGCAAGACGCTGCTGGATGCCGCACAGCAGTTGATGGCACAGGGCATGACGCCATCGGTTGCCGAACTGGCCGAACACGCCCAGGTATCGCGCGCCACCGCGTACCGCTACTTTCCCAGCCAAAGCGCGCTGATCGCCGCCGTGGTGGACGAGAGCCTGGGTCCGATCCTGGCGTGGGACTCCACCGCGCCGGATGCCGCGACGCGGGTCGATGAGCTGCTGCGGTTTGCCTACCCCCGGCTGGCCTCGCACGAAGCCCCGCTGCGCGCCGCCATCATGGTGTCTTTGCAGCAGCACGCCGAAGCCGCCGCGGGCAAGTCCACCGCCGAACCGCGATTGGTGCGTGGCCATCGTGTCGACATCCTGAAGCGCGCCATCGCGCCCATGGCGGCTGAGCTGTCGGCGGCCGAGCAGGCGCGCGTGGCGCAAGCGCTGTCGCTGGTGTACGGCACGGAAGTGTTTCTGGTGTTGAAAGACATCTGGAATCTAGACCTGCCCGCCGTGACAGACGTGGTGCGCTGGACGGCCAACGCCATCATCAACCAGGCGCTGGCAGACGCGAACGCAGCCAAGCCGTAGTCCCTAACGCACGGCTGTCATGGCCGCGTCACCCGCCGCCTGCATAGTTCCGCGTTTTGCGGCCATGCCTTCCGCATGCCGCCAAACGTTGGAGTGTGTCCATGCAGTTCGAAGTATCCCGCTTGCGGCGGGCCATCATGCCCCTGTCGCTGGCTTGCGTCACCCTGTTGAGCGCGTGCGGCGGCAGTGATGACGATGATGAAACCGTGACAGAGCCCGCCCCGCCGGCCGTCACCGAACCCGCGCCGCCCGTCGAGCCCAAGCCCCCGGTTGAAACCGGCGCCTGGAGCGCGGGCGACCTGCATGTGCACACGTACCAATCGGACGACGCGCAAGTCAGCCTGGAAAGCGCTTTGGATCAGGCCTTTGACCGCTACCAGCTGGACTGGGCCGCCATTTCGAACCACTTGCGGCTGTCGGGCCGTGACCACACCGGCACCGCGCTGGCAGGCGGCTCCATTCCGTTTTCCAGCGGCATGGCGCAGTACGAAGTGCCCTTCATCAAGAGCGCGCAGGCCGCAGGCCGCTATGCCGGCAAGATCATCTTCTCGTCGTTCGAATGGGACATGCCCACGCATGACCACGTGAACATCGGCATAGGCACGAACGACCCGATGTCGGCCAAGTCGCTGGAAGCCGTGGCCGAATTCGAATACCTGTTCACCAACCGCGACCCCGCGCTGTTTGACCCGCTGCTGGTATCGCGCTTGTCAGGCGAAACCCGCGCGTTCACCACGCATGCCGATTCGCTGGCCGCGCTGAAGTGGCTGCGCGACAAGCATCCCGACAGCTACATGCTGCTGAATCACCCGTCGCGCTATGCCGGCAAGTACACGGTCGCCCAGCTGCGCGAAATGAATGACCTGGCCCCTTCCGTCTTCTTCGCCATTGAAGGCATGGTGGGCAACCAGATGGAGCCGGACCGCGGCGGCTACGCCACGGCCTACACCAACGCCTTCCTGCCCAACCGCACGTATGGCGGCGTGGACTATCTGGTCGCGCACTTGGGCGGCACCTGGGACGCGCTGTTGGGCGAAGGCCGGCGCATCTGGACGGTGGCCGATTCCGACTTCCACTTCCGCACCGCATCGGGCCTGTACAGCTCTGGCTACACGCCCGGCGAATACGCCAAGACGCACGTCTGGAAAGACGGCAACGACATGGCGGCCGTGGTCGCGGGCTTGAAAAGCGGCCGCGTGTTCGGTGTGTTTGGCGACTTGATCGACGCGCTGGACTTCCAGGCCAAGGGCGCGGCCGGCGCTGTGCACATGGGTGGCGAGCTGCAAGCCGCCAAGGGCGAGAAAGTGGAAGTCACCATCCGCTTTCGCAGCCCCGACAGCAACCACTACGAATACCCGATCGAAAGCGGCAACCCGACCTACGTGAAACCCACCGTCAACCACGTGGACCTGATCGTGGGCGATGTGGGCGCGCGCGCCGCCGCCGGCACCGCGGGTTACGACGCCGACACCAACCCCACCACCCGTGTCCTGGCCCGCTTCACGCGCGCCGACTGGACGGTGGACGCCGAAGGCTACAACGTCATCAAGACGACGGTGACGGCGGACAAGAGCCAGTACCTGCGCTTGCGCGGCACGAATCTGGGCGTGGACGTGGCGGGCGAAACGGCAGCGGGCGAACCCCTGCCCGACGCCAAGGTGGACCTGGCGGATAACGCCGCCCGCTTCAACGCCATCAACGCGCGCAACTACAACGA
>Ga0256885_1000650_pt1 | contig 11324 bp, 9 predicted proteins | sample MC6MC0493MT_FD_186344 | JGI IMG/M metagenome (GOLD analysis project Ga0256885, IMG submission 186344) | Metatranscriptome of enriched soil aggregate microbial communities from Iowa State University, Ames, United States - MC6-MC0493-MT... | ecosystem: Environmental > Terrestrial > Soil >...
GTTTGGAGTAGCTTCGTCTGAAGTTGGGGAGATAGGTTATCATTTAAATCAAGAAAATCAAATATTGTATTTTGAACATTTTCACCATAAATAGGAGCATGAAGAAAATCGTTAATTTCTACATAAGTAGAAAAGGGACTTTTTTGGATAATGGTGCATACTTCTCCTTGTAAAGACTTTGCAATCTCTTTATTACGATTTGGAGGATTGTTTTTCTCCTTTTCTGCTATATCATCCAAATGCATATTATTTTCAGCCTCTGACAGAGCTCTATTGAAAGATTTTGGATTATTGTCTGATTGGGCTGTTGAATTTTGTTCTTCAAGGGAGTTCTCATCACTATCTAGTAGATGGTCAATTTCTACCTTTGTTGGACTGGGTACACTTTGATTGCATGCTATCTGGTCTAAAGTTAATTCCTCTACATGGTTCTCATCCATATGTCGGAAATTTTCTTCGTTCTCCTTAACATTCGCTTCTATAGGTATGGGTATGGACGCTAATTGCTCTATTAAGGTCACTTTTGTGTGACTCTCATCGATATCTAGAGGATGTTCGTTTTCTTGCTCAACATTTGTTTCTTTAGATATAGGTAGATCTTCATTAGATGCTAATAGCTCTGCTAAGCTAGCATCCTCCCTGAAATTCTCAAAATTTGGGTGATGTTCGTTTTCTTCCTCAATAATCGGCTCCATAGGTTCGGGGAGCTCTTCATTAGAGATTATATGGTCTGTTAAAGTTGATTCCTCTGTAATTGGTTTATATTCTATTTCATCAAGCAGATTATTATTTCCATTAAAAGTCTGTTCAAATGGAGATTCGTCATCTATTTTAGTTTGATACCTCCACTCAGTGTATTTATTTTGTTTAGAGGATATTTTTTTCATCTCTTTAAAATTAATCCATGGAGTTGCCATTCATTCACTCCCAAATAATGATTTGACAAAAAAAGCATAACAATCAATTTTTAATCCATTAGCTAATTCTTCTGATGCGATTATGTTAGGACAATTGAAAATCTACAATACTAATTACAATCCATATTATGCAATATTTTTACTTTTGTCACAGTCCCACTATGAGATACAATTGGAAGGCGCATGTCCTTATCTTGCCAAAAAAAAGCAGTTAAAAGTTCGAGTAAAAGTGAACTTTCAACTGCCCAACAACATATTTGATTTTATATCAGTATTATTGTTACAATTTTGCTCCACTACATAAAAAAATTAACAAGGCTCAGTAGGCGGAATAATATCAGGAACAATTGGTGTTGCTGGTGGAGTAAGCCCTGGTAGAACAGGTGTTACTACACTACTTCCAGCGCCCAAACGGATTTGTTGAACTTGCAATACTTTTACAGTAAGTTCTAATACAATTTTTTCACGTAATGTGCTGAATGCTTCTTCAGGAGCTGCCATAATCGGTGAAAAATCAAGTTCAAAGAAATTGGCTGCTACTAATTCACCAAATGGTTGTTCATTGTATTTAACGAGATTTTGGAAGAAAGCCTTATCTAATCGAGCATCCATTTGTGTTCTTTCGTTAAGGAAGTTCGCTTCGGCAAACTCAGAAATGCCTAAAATTGGTGTAGGGCCTCCTGCTGTTTGCGGAAATATAAGATCTGTAAAACCTGAAAACGGAACATCAGCAATTCTATCCTGAAGTGCCCCATTACATGATGATGAAGCATATTCGATATTTTTCCGAATATGTCCTGCTACAAATAATTTAGCTCGTGTTACTCTAAAGAAATCAGTATTAGCAATACGTGCAAAGCTAACTGGTACCAATTTCACTTGATTTAGAAAGACATTCTTTTTCACTCGTTTAATCTCTGTCGCTGCAGGACTAAGTGTAATATCCGACTCGACAACGATTTGCAGTGTTGGTTCTGCCAGTACAACTGGAATTTTAATAGTTGGCGTCGTAAGTGGTGTAGTAACGAGTGGTGTAATCTCATTCGTTAAGGGTATTTGTTCAGTTGATGTTACTGGACAAGGTTGAATCTGATTAAATTGTTCACTCAAAAAATTCCCTCATTTCAATATAGTATTAGTGAGCTCTCCTATCGCTAGAGTATGTCGCAATTAAATCTATGTATGGACATTGAACTTGTTCTTTTACATATTTTATTTGGAATGTTTGAGGTAGTGATTTTCCCAGTTGATCTTACACAATGGGCTAAAACTCCATTTAAGCAGGGATTTAACGCAGACCCCCTTCAAATATGATTTACGTAAAAAAACCACTTAATAATATTAAATGGTTTTCTCTAAGTTATGTTGATAATAAATTATACATAGCTGTTATTCAAATTCATAGGATATGGCAGACAGTGCGTATAATGGCGCTGTTTCTGCTCGTAAAATTCTCGGTCCTAATGACATCGTTTGAGCGCCTGCTTGTAATAGCGCTTCTGATTCTTGACGAGAAATGCCCCCCTCAGGACCAAAGATAATAAGCATTGATTTCGACTTCTTATCATACACGTTTTTTAGCTTCTCCGCAAACCTTGTGCGCTTTTCAGCCTTTGCATCCTCTTCATCAGCAATAAAAACGGCATCGAAATGATCTATTTGTTGTACTAGCTGTTTAAATGATATAGGTTCATAAACTGTTGGAATATGCGTACGGTGAGCTTGTTCCGCAGCTTCCTTAGCAATTCTCTGTAATCTTTCTTGCTTTTTTGCTCCTTTTTTCTTGTCCCATTTCACAATGGAGCGCTCAGCTTCAAAGGGTAATAAAGCAAACATTCCTAGCTCTGTGGCTTTTTGGGTAATAAGCTCCAGCTTATCACCCTTCGGTAAACCACATGCTACTGTTACTTGAATGGGTAATTCTGGGGAAGGGATTGTTTGTCCAGTCGCTTCAATGACAACCTCATCCCCTTCAAATCCTTCAATTGTGCATATATACGCAGTGTTTTGTGCAACAACTACAATGTTGTCGCCTTGCTTCATACGCATCACTCGTTCAATATGCCGTGCATCTTCTCCACTAATACGTGCATTTTCGATAGCTGTCTCAATAAAATAACGTTGCATGCCACACAGTCCTTTCTAGCAAGAAAGGAAAACGCCAAATCACAAGCACACGGCTCACGATTTGGCGCTTCCTCAGTCATGTTATAGTGGACGACGGGCAATAATGGCTACCCAATCTTCCATTAATAATACTTCTTCAATCACAAAGCCTGAAGCTTCTAGTGCTACTTTCACATCATCTCGTTTTGCACCGATGATGCCCGAAGTGACATATAATCCACCTGGTTTTACAATTGTATAAGCGTCATCTGTGAAGGACATGATGATTTCAGCCAAAATATTAGCGACTACTACATCTGCTGGTTCTTTTACAGTATCCAATAAGTTACCATGGAACACTGCCACCTTATCTTCCACTTTATTTAATGCTACATTTTCTCGCGCTGAACGTACAGCAACCTCATCTAAATCAAGCGCATGCACACTTTTGGCACCAAGTAATGCTGCACCAATAGACAATACACCCGATCCTGTACCGATATCAACAACCGTATCCCCTTCTTTAATGACCTTTTCAAGTCCTTGTAAACACATTACCGTTGTTGGGTGAGTACCTGTACCAAATGCCATACCAGGGTCTAATTCAATAATTAGTTCATCTGTTGAAACAGGTGTGTATTCCTCCCATGTCGGTACGATAGTAAAGCGTTCAGAAATCTTAACAGGATGGTAGTATTGCTTCCAGGCAGTTGCCCAATCTTCTTCATTGACTTCCACAATGGATACCACATTTTCACCAATATCAATGTTAAAGTTCGTTAAATTTGTGATAGCTGCTTTTATTTCTTCGACTGTTTCATTTAAAAAACTAGACTCCGATAAATAAGCTTTAACAATCACGCCATCTTTCGGAAAATCATCTTCATTTAGCGCATAAATTTCACCATATTGATCTTCACGTGGCTTCGCAAACTCTGCAGAATCTTCGATGACAACACCACTTGCACCTGCTTCATGCAAAATATTCGAAATTGCTTCTACCGCATCATTTTTTGTATGAATGGATAATTCTGACCACTTCACGTAGCTCTTCAGCTCCTCTAATTATTCACCTTGGAATTTTTTCTTAATTTTATCGAATAGTGAACTACCTTGCTCTTCAGGGATATCGCCACTAATTTCTGCAAATTCTCGTAGTAATTGTTTTTGTCTTTCCGTTAATTTTTCTGGTGTCATCACTTTTACTGTCACATATTGATTACCCATACCATAACCATGAACATTTTTAACACCTTTATCTTTTAGACGGAATTGAGCACCTGACTGTGTTCCAGCTGGAATACGTAATTTTACTTTCCCATGGACTGTTGGTACTTCAATTTCATCCCCAAGTGCTGCTTGAGGGAATGTTAATTTCAACTCGAAGTAAATATCGTCTCCATCTCGTTCAAAATCCTTGTGACCTTGAACGCGGAACATAATATATAAATCCCCTGCAGGTCCACCGTTTATACCTGGTTCACCTTGACCAGATACACGAATTTGTTGTCCATCATCCACACCTGCTGGAATCGTCACTTTAATTTTCTTACGTTTTTGGACTTTTCCTTCTCCACGACAAGTCGTACATTTTTCTTTAATAATTTTACCTGTTCCATGACATGTTGAGCATGTACGACGATTCATCATACGACCAAATGGTGTATCCACTGCTTGATTGATTTGACCTGCACCTTTACATGTCGAACATGTTTCTGGTTGCGTGCCTGGTTTTGCTCCTGAACCGTGACATGTTTCACACGTTTCATCTTTCGGGATTTCTATTTCTGTTTCTTTTCCAAAAATTGCTTCCTCAAATTGGATGTTCATACGATATTGCAGATCATCCCCTTTACGTGGAGCATTTGGATCTTGACGGCGACCACCTCCGCCAAAGAATGAACTGAAAATATCCTCGAAGCCGCCAAAGCCGCCCCCTCCAAAGCCACCACCAAAACCAGCATTCGGATCCTCATGACCAAATTGGTCGTAGCGTGCTTTTTTCTGGTCGTCACTTAATACTTCATATGCTTCAGCGATTTCTTTGAATTTTTCATCTGCACCTGGCTCTTTATTAAGGTCAGGGTGATATTGTTTTGATAATTTACGGTATGCTTTTTTAATCTCATCTTTTGTAGCCGATTTTGTTAAACCAAGCACCTCGTAATAATCGCGTTTCTCCATGATTCACACTCCGCTCTGTTTGCATAAAATCTATTGTAACATGCAGTTGAAAAAACTGCCTCATTTTTTCGATTAAAGGTTCTATAAGTTCCAAAAATGAAGATACTCACTTCCTAGCAGCTAACGTATGCAACTATCCCATAAATGGTGCATTTACGTGAAGTGACCTCACATCATGACAAAAGCCAAAGCCGCAAGCGGTCTTTGGCTTTTTCACTTTACTGTGTTACTTCTTATTTATCATCTTTTACTTCTTCGAATTCAGCGTCTACAACACCGTCATCTTTTTTACCAGCGCCAGTGTCTGCACCTGCATCGCCGCCTTGAGCTGCTTGAGCAGCTGCTGCCGCTTGTTCGTAAACTTTCATCACTAGTGGCTGTAATACGCCTTCTAGTTTTTCTTTAGCTGCTTTAATACCTTCTAATTCACCAGCTTCAAGCGCTTTTTTCAATTCGTCACGAGCATCTTCCACAGATTTTTTCTCGTCTTCTGTAATTTGCTCACCAAGGTCAGCAATTGTTTTATCCACTTGGAATACTAATTGGTCTGCTTCGTTACGAAGATCTGCTTCTTCTTTACGTTTAGCATCTGCTTCAGCATTAGCTTCAGCGTCTTTTACCATGCGTTCAATTTCTTCCTCTGATAAACCAGAATCAGATTGAATCACAATTGTTTGCTCTTTGTTCGTACCAAGATCTTTTGCTTTTACAGATACGATACCGTTTTTATCAATATCGAATGTTACTTCGATTTGAGGTACACCACGAGGTGCTGGTGGAATATCTGCTAATTGGAAGCGACCTAATGTTTTATTGTCAGCTGCCATTGAACGCTCACCTTGTAGAACATGAATATCTACTGCTGGTTGGTTATCAGCTGCTGTAGAGAAAACTTGAGATTTTGAAGTAGGAATAGTTGTGTTACGGTCGATTAATTTTGTGAACACGCCACCCATTGTTTCAATACCAAGTGAAAGAGGTGTTACGTCAAGTAATACAACGTCTTTCACATCACCTGTTAATACGCCACCTTGTACTGCAGCACCCATTGCAACAACTTCGTCAGGGTTAACACCACGGTGAGGCTCTTTCCCTGTTTCTTTACGTACTGCTTCTTGTACTGCTGGAATACGTGTAGAACCACCCACTAAAATAACTTGGTCAATTTCAGAAGTTGACAGACCTGCATCAGATAATGCTTGACGCACTGGTCCTACTGTACGATTTACTAATGGTAAAGTAATTTCGTCAAATTTCGCACGCGTTAAAGAAATTTCTAAGTGTAATGGACCTGCTTCTCCAGCTGTAATGAATGGTAGAGAGATTTGAGTTGATGTTACACCAGATAAATCTTTTTTCGCTTTTTCAGCTGCATCTTTTAAACGTTGCATCGCCATTTTATCTTTTGATAAGTCAATGCCATTTTCTTTTTTGAATTCAGCTACTAGATATTCGATAATAGCGTCATCGAAATCATCTCCACCTAGTTTGTTATCACCAGCTGTAGCTAGTACTTCAAAGACACCGTCACCTAACTCAAGGATAGACACGTCAAACGTACCGCCTCCAAGGTCAAATACTAATACTTTTTGATCTTGATCTTGTTTATCTAATCCATAAGCAAGAGCTGCAGCAGTTGGTTCGTTGATGATACGCTCTACTTCTAGACCTGCGATTTTACCAGCATCTTTAGTTGCTTGACGCTGTGCATCGTTAAAGTAAGCAGGAACTGTAATAACTGCTTTTGTCACTTTTTCCCCTAAGTAGTCTTCAGCATAGCCTTTTAAATATTGAAGAATCATTGCAGATACTTCTTGTGGCGTGTAGTCTTTATCTTCTACTGTTACTTTTTCAGCCGTACCCATTTTTGATTTAATAGAAATGATTGTGTTAGGATTTGTTACTGATTGACGTTTCGCCACTTCACCAACTTGACGTTCACCATTTTTAAAGGCAACAACAGATGGCGTTGTACGGTTTCCTTCTGGGTTTGGAATTACTTTTGGTTCTCCACCTTCAAGTACAGAAACGCAAGAGTTTGTTGTTCCTAAGTCAATACCAATAATTTTGCTCATTAAAATTTCCTCCTATTATGTCAACGCAAGGGATGCGTTTTCTAACTAATTTTAATTGACTAAATAGTGCAAAGACTATTCGTTCACAGATACCATTGTTGGGCGTAATACACGATCCTTTAAGATATACCCTTTTTGTAGTTCGCGTAAGACGATACCCGTTTCTTTTTCACTATCTTGTTCTTGCATAACAGCTTGGTGAATCGTTGGATCAAATTGCTCACCTTCAGCTTTAATCACTTGCAGACCTTCTTTTTCTGTTGCTTCAATTAAAGAGCGATACACCATTTCAATTCCTTTAATGATCGATGCAGTCTCTTCAGAAGTTGTCTCTACTTGTAAAGCACGTTCAAAATTATCAAGGACTGGTAATAGATCAGATAGTAAGCTTTGGGCGCGATACTTTTCAGCTGCCTCACGGTCTAACTGATTACGACGACGCATATTATCGAAGTCAGCACGTAAACGTAGGTGACGATTTTCTTCGTCAGCCAGCTTTGCTTGTAGTTCAGCCAGCTTAGCCTCATACTGTTCTTCAATTGATAACTCTACTTCTTCCTGAACTTCTGTTTGCTCTACTTCCTCAGTTGTCGTTTCAGCTTGTACATCTTCTTGTACTAAATCTTTGTTTTCCGTTGTTTCCGTCACTTGAATCCTCCTCATTATCATTCACTACGATTCTTCATAAAGGCTTGTGTTAAATCCAAGCGCATTACGTCTAATAAAGCCACAACACGCTTATAATCCATACGTGTAGGGCCAATAATAGCAATGGCTCCCTGTTGATCATCACCAATAGAATAGGTAGTGGTAATGACACTGCAATTTTCCATTTCTAGTTGTTTATTTTCTGAGCCTATCCGAATATGAATACCTGATTCATTCGGATGGAAAAGTGACTGCACTTGGCTAGTCGTCTCCATTAAGTCCAAAATCATCCGGACTTTATTTAAGTCATGGAATTCTGGTTGGTTGAACATATTCGTTTTTCCACCATAGAAAATTTTACTTTCTGAATTATGCATTGTTGCTGTGATAAGTGCGCGAATAAAATCATCCGCTGATCGAACATGTTGCTGTAACACTGCTAGCACTTCAGCCTCAAGGCTTTTATGGAGATCTTCTAATGAAACTCCAATAAGGCGATCATTTAAGATATTTACCATTTTCTCTAAATCAGAAGCGGTAAAGTCAGGTGGTAGATTGAACATGCGGTTTTCTACATGCCCATTATTCGTCACGATAATCGCTACTGCTGTGTCGCTAGAAAGAGGGACAATTGAAAACCGTTTAACACGATGCCTTTGGACATCAGGTCCTAAAAGTATGGAAGTATACGATGTCAGCTCTGATAAAATGTTGGCTGACTTTCGGATAATATGCTCTACTTCTACTAGTCGATCATTAAAAATTGATTGAATTTGTTGAATGTCCTTGGAATTAATACCTTGAGGACTCAACAAATGATCTACATAAAATCTGTAACCCTTTTCCGAAGGCACTCGACCAGAGGAGGTATGCGTTTTTTCTAAGAAGCCTAATTCCTCTAAATCCGCCATTTCGTTTCGAATAGTGGCTGGACTAAATGTAATCCCTTGTTTTTTGGAGATTTGGCGAGAACCTACCGGCTGCGCAGACACAATAAAGTCGTCTACAATGACTTGCAATATCTGTAACTGCCGATTTGTTAGCATGATTATCACCTCTGTTAGCACTCAACTAAGAGGAGTGCTAATACTATTATTAAGTTATCAAATCCCACATTTTATGTCAACGATATCGCTCAATCTTCTAGCAAAAATTGTTGAAATACTTCATTGCCCACAAAACGCCCTTTTCTTGTCAGGCGAACACCAAGCTCATCCTGTTCTAAAAGCCCCTTTGACACTAGATCTTTTATTACCACATCATAATGCGCAGACATAGGTGTTTTAAATTTCTCTTCATATATAGAGTGCATAACACCCTCTGTTTTTCTTAGCCCTAAAAACATTTGTTCTTCTCTTTTTTCCACTTGTGATACTTCATGTGCGTGGACAATTGGTAGCTCATTTGCCTCAACAGCTTCCATATACTTTTTTAATGGACCGTGATTGGAATAGCGTATACCTGCTAAATACCCATGAGCTCCTGCGCCAAACCCCGCATATTCATCATTATCCCAATAAATCTTGTTATGCTCTGAATGATACCCTGGCTTTGCAAAATTACTGATTTCGTATTGTTGAAGCCCATGTAAGGCCATTTGTTGCATCAGCACATCATACATATCCGCTTCTAAATCTTCTGTCGGTAAATACAGTTTCCCTTTAGCGTACTGATTATAAAAAATCGTTTTGGGTTCCACAATAAGAGAATAGGCAGAGAAATGTGGCAAATCAAGAGTAAAAGCTTTGGCTAATGAATCCTTCCATTGCGCCATCGTTTGCCCAGGTAAACCATACATTAAATCAATGCTGATATTACGGAAGCCAATTTTTCTAGCCAAGTCGATTGTTTCATAGACATGATCATTACTATGAGTGCGTCCAATCTTCTGTAGCAATCCCTGGTCAAAAGATTGTACACCCATGCTTAAACGATTAACACCACCGTCGAACAACACCTGCAATTTGGCTGCAGACAATTCATCTGGATTTGCCTCTGATGTAAATTCTGTCACACTATTCATTGGAATATACGTATGAATAGACGTTAGTAGTTTGTCCAATTGCTCAGGAGATAAGGCTGTCGGTGTTCCGCCACCAAGAAAAATCGTCTCGATGTTACGGAATGTTTCAGGATGTTTTTCGGTTGTTAGGGCCATTTCTTTTCCAAGTGCTTCTATATATTCATCCACTGGTTGATTTTTAAAATAAAATTTATTGAAATCACAATAATTACAGATTTGATGACAGAAAGGAATATGAATGTAAACACCTCGTGCCATAGCAATCCCTTCTTTCGCGTTAAGTCTTTTCCATTTCTACATTATAACGAATCGATAGAAGGAACGCTATGAAACCTCACAGGTACTTTTAATGAATATTGATTCTGTAATGACAAAACAAACTGCACCTCCGATTATTAGTTAGAATCTAACAATCGAAAGTGCAGATTTTTCATGTATAAAAAATGACGCCCACAGCAATTCCTAACAGCACCAATAAATAAGGCTGTATTTTCCATCGAATTAAACACCATAAAAAGACAGCTACTATGAAAATATCTAACGTGCTGATGATGGTTTGTGTCACAATGGGATGTACAAAAGCAGCGGCTAGAATGCCAACGACTGCCGCATTTGCGCCTGCCATCGCACCTCTAAGTCGTGCAATTCGACTTAGGCTAATCCAAAATGGTAGCGCTCCAACCACTAGCAAAAACGCTGGTAAAAATATTGCGAAAGTAGCAATAATAGCTCCCGGAACGCCAGCAATGACCATACCGATATATGCAGCAAATGTAAATAAAGGTCCTGGAACTGCCTGTGTCATACCATAGCCAGCTAAAAAATCTGAGGTACTTATTTGACCACTTTGAACAAATTGTGTTTCCAGTAAAGGTAAAACAACGTGTCCGCCACCAAATACTAGGGCACCTGCAAGATAAAACTTCTCTATCATAGAAATCCACTCATAATGCCATAAAGCGGCTAATATAGGTAAACCTAGGAGTAGCACGAAAAAAAGTACTAGTAAAACAATGCCCGTGGTTTTTGAAATGGGTATATGAACTAATTTTGAGGTATTACCCTCGTCACTTTTTTTCAGTAGTTGAAAGCCTAAACAAGCAGCGATCAATATTGCTACGATTTGTGCCAATGGATTTAGCCATGTCAATACTGTTATCAATGTCAATAAAGCAATCAACCAATGCCATTTTGTCGAGAGTAGTTTTTTGCCCATATCAAAAATAGCATGAGCGACAATCGCCACTGCTACTAACTTCAAACCATGAATCCAATCCATCTTAAACTCTGTATACTTGGAGAAATAGGCAAAAAGTATAAGTATCAGAACTGATGGTAAGGTAAAACCAAGAAATGATAGAAAGCTTCCTA
>Ga0256885_1000661_pt1 | contig 11217 bp, 13 predicted proteins | sample MC6MC0493MT_FD_186344 | JGI IMG/M metagenome (GOLD analysis project Ga0256885, IMG submission 186344) | Metatranscriptome of enriched soil aggregate microbial communities from Iowa State University, Ames, United States - MC6-MC0493-MT... | ecosystem: Environmental > Terrestrial > Soil >...
CTCCACATTGAAAATAACAACTTATCCCCTCTAGGAATACAGTTAATGGACGATTTGTTACTATAAAAAAGTAAAGACACTTTGCGGAATGGTTGATTGGAGTGGAGCCAGTGTCACTCCTAGGGGTTTTAGCGTCACAGAGGAGACCCTGGAGCGAACGTAAGTGAGTGAAGCGGCTCATCGGACGCCCCCTGGAAAGGACGCTGGTGTAACGGAAATCAACCCCTCGACTTGCAAAGTTGCTTTTTTTTGGCGTTGACATCATCTTTTTTCAACAACATGCAAACTGTAGAGACAGCTTTCTACAGTTTTTTGTTCTTAAATTATTTTTCCTATTTTTTAATTCTTTTTTAATAGTTTATTTATTAGCAGTTTAGATATGGACTTTATGATAAATTTTGTAAACCAAATTACACCATAAAGGAGAGTTCAACAAATGAAATTAAGAAAACGTATTGTCCCAGCAGCATTGGCTTTATCCGTAGTATCAGCAGGTCTAGTAACCATAGGCGAGCCATTAAATGCAGATGCGACAAGCAATAAAGCAGTAGTAGCGGAAAACGAGCAAGTAGCTAAAATTACAAACATCAAGCCATTAAATACAATGACACTACAAATTACATTTAATCAGCCATTAGCAGCAGCTGATGTAGACCTAAATCATTTAGATGCTATAAAAAAACATTTTACGTTTAATGGAGATTTAGAGATTGTCAATGTGCCACGCTTAATGACAGGCTCTAAGAGTACATATATTGTACCAACAACATTCCAAGAAGATGATTTTATCTATACATTGAGCTATAAAGAGCAACGCAATAAAGTTTTTGAGGGCACAGATGAAAAGGTATATGTACGCAATGTGGAGCAAGTCACAAATGATACATTTACATTGGAATCCTTTCAGGAGGATGGCGTAGTAGATTATGCTAATATTATTGAAGCCTATCGCGCAGGCCGTGGAGATTTAGCATTTAGCTTAGATGGTCATAATCGAGATGCTAGCGGCAAACGCTTTGATGTTATTTCTTCCTTACGTGATCGCTATGTGACGGTGAGAACAAGTGAGGGAGAAGCGTTTGTTGCTAATTATGTACCATTTACACAAGCAGCTGATGGCAGACAGGCTCCTCAATTTAGACTCCCTGCTGGCAAGGTTTTAAAACCAGGTGTGACTTACCGTGTGTATGCACAATGGGCGGAAATAGATGTAAGGAGCTTTGTAGCGAAAGAAATCGCGCCAATCACTCTGCAAACAGCGAAAGCCATGGATGAAAAATCCTTTGAATTACAATTAAGAAACGATCCGCAATCTGATTTACTTGCTGGCCGAAGTGTAGCGTTAAAAGGCAGTGATGGGAGTACATTGCAAGCACAATATCGTTATTCATCACGTAAAGGTACTGTGGGCATTTTTGATCTAACGAATGGTGGTACGTTGAAAGCAAATGTCAGCTATACTGTAATCCCATTAAACAACTGGGCTATAGCAACAGATTTAGTTCTACAAGGAAAATAAACGTTCTTTTGCTTAATAAAATAATGAATCTGTCATTTGAAGCTTAAATAAATGGAACGTATTTTATGCTAACATTGTAAAAATCTCGTCACAGCTGTGGCGAGATTTTTTTTATAGCCAGCCTTTTTCACCTGCTACCTGAGCGGCTTGCTGTCTAGATTCAACTTGTAGCTTTTGAATAGAGGTAGATAAATAATTGCGAATCGTGCCCTTCGTTAAAAATAACTGCTTACTGATTTCGTTTGTGGTCAAGCCTTTTTTGACTAGCTGAAGCACCGCAATTTCTCGTTCATTTAAAGGGTTTTGCTCCTTCATAAATAAGGAGGCGGCTAAATCCTTGCTGACCACCTTTTCTCCTTGCATGATTTTTCGAATAGTAGCAATTAAATAATCGATGGGTTCATCTTTTAATAGATAGCCGTGTACCTCGCAATCCATTGCCTTCTGCAAATAACCAGGTCGTGCAAAGGTTGTTACAATCATTACCTTGCAAGGGAGGTTGGCCTGTTTAATTTTTTCAGCAAGCTCAAGCCCTGATAGATGGGGCATTTCAATATCGACTAGGCAAATATCTGGTGGCTCCTGCTGGATCAATTCCCATGCTTGTTGTCCATCTGCCACCTCAGCTATGACCTCAATATCAGGCTCAAACGCTAGTAGCGAAGTTAGGGCACCACGTAACATTTGTTGGTCTTCTGCTAGTAATACACGTATCATGTTAGAGGCTCCTTTCCATCTTGAATTGGTAGAGTGAGGGTGACGCTGGTGCCTACTGGTGTGTCACTTTCAATCAGGGCAAAGCCTTGCAGCATATGCATTCTTTCTTTTATGGAGTGGATGCCATTCCCACGTCCTTGTGACTGTAAACCTATGCCATCGTCTTTCATCACAAGTGTATAGTGTCCAGCACAACATTGAATGGTGAAATGACATTTTTTTGCCTGACTATGCTTGAGAATATTCGTAGTCGTCTCTCGTACACATAGAGCAAGCATCGTTTCCTCCACACTAGAAAGTACGATTTGAGGACATTGATTGTCAAGGGTTGTCGTAATATTCGCGCTTTGTAAAAGCTGTTGGCAATGGATAAGCTCCGTTTGCAACGAAATAAAATTCATATCAGACACAAGCTCACGTACTTGTTTTAAGGCGGTACGGGTAGTGGCTAATATGTCATGTAGCTCAGGCTTCACGCTTGAAGGATCTCGGTCAATCAGTTTGGTCGTTAGTTCGGTTTTTACTTTAATCATTGTGAGCGTATGGCCAATTGTATCATGAAGGTCTCTAGCGATCCGTTGTCGTTCCTCTTGCTGAACAAGCTGTGTATTTACGTCTGCCAGCTCAGCCTGCAGATTTTTCGACTTTTCCACAAAATAAATGAGAATCGGGAGCACCAGTTGAAACATCATAATCGGCACTAGTACCTGTGATTCCTTTGGTAAAAGGGAATCTGTTGTCATGTACAAAACCGTCAAAAACATGACAGCGATGGCTACAATCCCACAGGCAATATGCCATTTTGATTTTGCACGTCCTAGTAAGTCGGCAAAGGTAAAGCCAAAAATAAGCATAAAAGGATCGACAATTATGCTAAGTAAGGTGATAAGGACAAAGGCTACTAGTGATGCGGTAAGTAGCCTCCAATCTCGATGCCATAAAGCAATGTAGAAGGCTATTAGGTATAAAAGGAGCACTGTTATTTTCATAGCTAAAGGAAGGGAATGAGACCCTAATACTAATGCGAATAGGAAAATGACAGAAGCTGCATCAATGATTAAATAATGCTTAATTTGTTCTCTAGGATATATTTTTATTACTAGCACCATCCTTTATTGCTGATTACTGTGTCATCGCTTGAAGGGCTTTTTTACGAATCCATTCCATAGGGCCCATTTGAAATTTCTGTAACCAAGCGAACGCTATAACAAGTTGTAAGATTGATAGAGATAGCAAAATACCAATGACAGTGAAGCTATTGACTTGCCCACCTAAGCCAAGCCCCCAGCCATAAAAAATAATCGACGCAAGCACATTTTGGAGGACATAGCAGCTTAAAGACATTTTACCAACATGAGCAAAGCGCTGCCAAAGCCAGTCTAGCCTCTTATATTCTACCAGTTTACCTAAAATTCCAATATAGCCAATGGATAGAAGAGGGGCACAAAGATAGCGAACAGGTAAATCAAAAAGCCCACCAGGAATAAAAATAAGCAGATTGATAGGAAAGCCAACGAATACACCGATATTAAAGAGCTTTTGTCGAGTTTGACGTCCTTTGTCTGTTGGTGAAAATACCTCATTACGCATGAACTTCACGCCAAGTAAAAATAAAAAGACATTCATCGGGATAATAAATATAGCTTCTGAGCGATAAAATAAAAAGTTTGTGAGACGATGCTGCACCTGCGCAAACCATGTGCCATGTTCATAGAGCTCAGAAACGGATGCCATACCATTTAATGAAACTCCAGCTCCTTGTAAGGTACTGATAAAAATAAGTAGAATCATTAGAATGTGAAAGCCACCAAAAAAATAAAAGGCTCCTGTCATGACCTTATCACCCAAACGTACAATAAAAGCGACGATGAATGCTGTGACAGCATAGCTCATTAAAATATCATACTCCATCACAAGCGTGTAGTGCAGTAGCCCCTCTAACCCTAAGAAGACGATAGTCCACAAGTACACTCCTGGCCAGGCTGTACCTCTCCGTAAGGCTTGCTGATATTTTAATTGCAGGCCTACTCCAAACATAATTGTTAACAATCCAAGCAGCTTGCCATTAACGAAAAATAATACGACCATACGTAAAAAATCATTGAAGGACCACCAACCAGAATAATCACTTGTTGTTATATACGATAAATCACCAAGATAAGCAAAAATCCAAATATTTGTGCCAAGCGTTCCTAAGACGGCAAAGCCTCTTAACATATCGATAAAGGGAAGTCTTTGTTGTGTTTGCATAAGTTCGATCACTCTTTCTTTGTTTTCTTACCTTAAGGATAAGAAAATTTCAAGAGAAAACCTATTCACACCAGTCAAAGAATCTTGATGACAGGTGTCATAAAGTATGCTGTGCCAGCACAAAAACCAGCAACGCTTTTGCTGCCGGCTCATTATTTTGTACAGGTATAGATGCGATAGTCTAAAATGTCTTCGTATTTTTCATTCATGGCAATATGCTGATCCATGATTTTATAGAATTCGGATTCCATATCTGTGGAAACTTGAAATTCAGGCTTGGATGAGATGGATTTGTTTTTTTGTATATGGATATCATAAAAACCAGCCTGTTGCAGTAGTCTTACCCAATCCTTTTTCCTGAGGAGAGACTGAAAGCCGTAAAATTGTTGGAGGTCGTCTGCAAGTTCGGTACGAAGTGTTTGAGGAATGGTAAATTCGATAGCAATGAAGCGGCCACCTTTTTTCAATAAACGATAAATTTCCTGCAAAGCCTGCTGCAAATTAATAAAGGCCAGAACCGACTCAGCTAGAATCAAGTCAAATGTCTCGTTCGCTAACGAGGTTTGTTCAATAGAGCCTTGCAAAAGTTTAACAGGTAGACGTGCTTTATGCATACGCTGACGAGCCTTTTCTATCATGATGGGCTGAATATCGAGACCTGTGACGTTTGCTTGATAGGAAGATGCTAAATAAGCAGCCGTTTGCCCTGTACCACATCCCACATCTAAAATATGTGTGTTTTGCTCGATCTTCTCCGCTTGCAAAACAGCCTTTGATAGATTAATACCCCCAGGATGTGCGCCTCCGACCCCGAACTTAGCTAAAAAGGTAAGATAATGAGAGTCTTGAATAGTACCACCTTCTTTTTTCTTATAGTATGACAGGGAAACTAGTATGGTTCCCTTATTATTTTTAACCTCTTCTTCAAAAGTCTAATTCGCTATAAAAATTTTTACATATACTAGTGAGAAGCTTTCAGATAGGGGGTGTATAAATGCCATATTTTCAGCCGAATGCTAGAAGAGGTCCATATCCGCCAAACAATAGGCAATATTTTGGCCCACCTTTTCGAGGTAGGATGGTGCAACCATACTATTCTCCCAATCAACAACAGCAAGGTCCTAGATTAGGAAATTTACCAGATCATTTAAATACAATTATGGGGCATGCTGGGACGATTACAAATGGAGTAAATATGTTGAGACAGATGGGAGCGTTATTAAGTTTATTTAGATAAAAACTAGAAACCCTCTTAAGATCAGGCTCTTAAGAGGGTTATATTTAGGTTTAATGGGCTGGTGCAAATTGCTTTTCGATAATAGAGCGATTTTTCTCTTTAAATAGCTCATTATGAGAGGACACCATGCCATGACGATAGGCAGTTGGTTCTAAATACGTTTTAATAGAATTGACTGCATTGGCGGCATCTTGGAATGTGCCAAGTAGCAAATTAATTTTTCCATCAAATGATAAAATATCACCTGCTGCAAAAATACCTGGCTGTGCTGTTTCACCTGTTGCCTTTCCTTCAACATAATAATCATCCTTTTTCGGAATGGCAATGGCCTCATCAAATGCAAGAGACGCCTCACGATTATAGCCATGACTGACGATTACCTCATCGATTTGACGCGTATAACTTTGCTTCGTTATCGTATTCTCACATGTGACTAATTGAATAGCCGTTTTATCAATATTTGCGGAAAGCTTTGTAATCGTTGTATTACACTCAATGCGCACACCTGCATCCAGTGCTTCCTGTACAGTGGCTTCGTGTGCTGATAGATTCTCTTTGCGGTAAACAACCGTTACGCTTTTGGCAATCGGACTTAATTCAACAGCCCAATCGATGGCTGCATTACCACCGCCTGAGATCATGATATCCTTATCGACAAAACGTTTATACGATTGCACAGTGTAATGTAGATTGGACATTTCATATTTTTCAGCGCCCTCAAGTGTTAGCTTTTGAGGGCTAATAATGCCGCCACCTACAGCTAACAGTACCGTTTTAGAATAATGCTTTTCACCAGCTGCTGTATGAATGACAAAAATATCATTGTGACGTTCAATTAAATCTACTTTTGTACCTGTCAAAATTGTAGGATCAAATGTTTTGGCTTGCTCGATTAATTGTTTAACAAATTGTTCACCCAAAACGGGAGGATGTCCCCCAATATCCCATATCAGCTTTTCAGGATAAAGTAATACTTTACCGCCAAGCTGTGGTTGACTTTCTAATAATTTTGTTTTTAAACCCCGTAAACCACTATAAAAGGCACTATATAAGCCAGCTGGGCCACCGCCAATAATTGTCACATCATACACATGCTGCATTTTTATTGCCACATCCTTAACAAATAGTAAAAAAGTAATTGACAAAATCTTATCAGGTAACTAGACTAATTCTAGTGATAATGATTATCATTTTTAGCTTTGAATATCATAGCATGGAAAGAAGTAAAAAGAAAGTGAGGGTCCGATTTGCGTTTAGAAATTGAATCGATTCGTGTTGGTTATGAGAATAAAACGATTGTGCATGACTTATCGCTGCAAATTCCTGATGGCAAAATCACGACAATCATTGGTTCAAATGGTTGTGGAAAATCAACCTTGTTAAAAGCTATCACACGGATTTTAAAGCATGAGAGTGGACAGGTCATATTAGATGGTCAAAATATTTCCAAGATGAAAACAAAAGAATTAGCAAAAGAGCTGGCAATCTTACCACAGAGTCCAGAAAGTGCACATGGTTTAACAGTGGAAGAGCTTATATCCTACGGTCGATTTCCTTATCAAAAGGGCTTCGGGAATTTATCACAAAAAGATAAAGATGTTATTGGCTGGGCTTTACAGGTAACCAAAACAGAAGAATTCCGTTTACAATCTGTAGATGCTTTATCTGGTGGACAACGTCAGCGCGTATGGATTGCGATGGCCTTGGCCCAAGAAACCGACATTATCTTTTTAGATGAACCGACAACTTATTTAGATATGGCTCATCAGCTAGAAGTTTTAGAGCTACTTTACAGGCTGAATGAAGAACAGGGGCGCACGATTGTCATGGTCCTCCATGATTTAAATCAAGCGGCACGTTTTTCAGATTATATTGTAGCGCTTTCACAAGGTGAGCTTGTTAAATTCGGAACGGCTGAAGAAGTGATGGTTCCAGAAGTATTGAAAAAAGTATTTAATATAGATGCAGTTATTGGCAAAGATCCACGAACGAACAAACCAATGTGCATTACATATGACTTATTACAAACCATTTAAAAGGAGAATAACAATGAAAAAGTGGCTATTACCAATGTTTATGATGCTTGTGCTAGTACTTGCAGCATGTGGCAGTAAGGAAGAAAAAACAGAGAAGGCTGATGAAGGCTCAAAAGAGGAAGCTTCAACAGAAACAATCACATATCAATCAGAGTCAGGTCCTGTAGAAGTACCAGCAAATCCGAAACGTGTTGTTGTACTATCTTCTTTTGTAGGAAGCTTATTACAGCTTGATGTAAATGTTGTTGGTGTGGATGCATGGGCAGCAAAAAATCCCAACTTCGAAGATGCGATTAAAGATGCTGTTGTAGTTGAAAATACAGATATTGAAAAAATTCTTGAGCTAGAACCAGATTTAATTATTGGCTTAAATGGTATTGAAAATGCTGATAAATTAGCAGAAATCGCGCCAACTGTATTATTTACGTATGGTAAAGTAGACTATTTACAGCAGTTCATCGAAATCGGTAAAGTGGTGAATAAAGAAAAAGAAGCAACTGCTTGGGTAGAAGATTTTAAAACACGTGCAGCAGAAGCTGGTAAAAAGATTAAAGAAAAAATCGGTGAAGATGCGACTGTAACAGTAGCAGAGAACTTTAATAAACAGTTCTATATTTATGGCGATAACTGGGGTCGTGGAACAGAGATTTTATATCAAGAAATGGGCTTGAAAATGCCTGAGAAAGTAAAAGAAACAGCGTTAGAGCCTGGCTACTATGCTATTTCTCAAGAAGTTTTAGGGGAATATGCAGGTGACTACGTGATCTTCAGTATGTTCCAAGATCAAGATAATTCCTTTACAGATGCAGCATGGTTTAAAGATTTAGAAGCAGTGAAAAATGGTCATTTATTTGAAGTGAATGCAAATGCCTTTTATTTCAATGACCCTATCACATTAGAACATCAACTGAAGTTCTTTGAAGAGAAATTTTTACAATAATTAGTAGAGAGTAGCGAAGGCGAATGACAAAGTTTCGAAAGCTTCCATTTTGGCTTCAAGTATTTCTTGCATTGATTGTATTAATTGGTACTGCTAGTATCTCGCTGTGCTTAGGGGCAGCGAATACAAGCATTCAAGATGTCTTTCAAGCAATTGTCGGACAAAGTGGAGGTAAACATTACACGATTTTACGTGAAATTCGATTTCCTCGTATCATTGCAGCTATTTTTGTTGGGAGTGCCCTCGCAGTCGCTGGGGCGATTATGCAAGGGGTTACACGGAACCCATTAGCTGATCCAGGGCTGCTTGGTTTAACGGCAGGGGCAAATGCTGCCCTTGCTTTAACAATGGCATTTATCCCTAAATTCTCGTATTATACGTTAATTTTAGCCTGCTTTGTTGGGGCGGGAATCGGTATGATGTTAGTTTATGGGATTGGTGCTTCTACTAAAAAAGGCTTTTCCCCTTTAAAGCTTGTTTTAGCTGGTGCGGCTGTCACAGCCTTATTACAGGCAATCGCTGAAGGGACGGGCATTTTATTTCAAATTTCCAAAGATGTTTCGATGTGGACAAGTGGCGGTTTCATTGGCACAACATGGCAGGCATTATTGATCGTACCCGTTATTATTATTGGCTTAGTGCTTTCATTTGCTTTTAGTCGTCAATTAACGATTTTAAGCTTAAATGAAGAAGTAGCAGTGGGTGTCGGACAAAATACTACGCTCGTAAAGGGTGTAATGATGTTCGTTGTGGTTATTCTGGCTGGCTCTGCTGTGGCCCTAGTCGGAAATCTAGCTTTCGTTGGCTTAATGGTACCGCATATTGTCCGCGCGTTTGTTGGGACAGACTATCGTTTTGTCTTACCAATGAGCGCCATTGTTGGTGGCTGGTTTATGGTGTTGGCTGATTTCGCAGGGCGCATGATTAACGCACCTTATGAAACGCCAGTTGTCGCTATTATTTCGATTTTAGGTCTTCCATTCTTCCTATTATTAGTGCGGAAGGGAGGACGTCAATTTGTTTAAAGAAGGTCGCAAAAAACAGCGTAAATGGTTACTCATATGGCTTGTGGTAACCTTGTTCATTTTTATTTTAGGGATTTCATTAGGTGCTGCTTCGGTTTCTATTGACCGAATTCTTCCAACCTTACTGGGCGATGGTAGTTTTAAAGAGTCCTTTGTACTCTTTTCAGTCCGTTTACCTAGAATGTTTGTGCTAGCGGCTGCGGGTATGGCATTAGCACTGGCAGGGGCCGTATTACAGGGCGTAACCCGCAATGATTTAGCAGACCCAGGAATTATAGGTATCAGTGCTGGCGCAGGTGTTGGGATTACTGTCTTTTATTTGCTAGTAGATGGCGACCTTCCTCACTTTGCCTATATTTTACCGATTGTCGGCTTTTGTAGTGCCTTAGTGACAGCACTGGGTATTTACTTTTTCTCTTATCAGCGTAATAAGGGTGTCCATCCCGTACAGTTTATTTTAGTAGGGGTAGGCGTAGCATCAGCCTTATCAGGGGTCATGATGGTATTAATATCCTCTGCTGAGCGGAGCGATGTACAATTTATTGCACAATGGCTAGCCGGAAATGTATGGGGCACAGATTGGCCATTTTTCTGGGCGCTAATGCCTTGGCTTGTACTGGGCATCCCTTACATGTTCTATAAAGCCAACGTTTTAAATGTCTTGGCCATGACGGAGCAAACAGCAGTCGGTCTTGGTATGAACATTGGGCGAGAACGTTTCCGATTATTAATTGTTGCGGTTGCACTAGCGGCTGCCGCGGTATCCGTAACAGGGGGAGTAGCCTTCATCGTTTGATGGCTCCCCATATTGCAAAACAGCTCGTTGGTCCACGCTACCAATTCTTTTTACCACTGACGCTATTCATTGGCGCAAGCTTGCTAATGCTTGCTGATACCATTGGACGTGTTGCTATTGCAAGTGCAACGGTTCCTGCTGGGATTGTTGTTGCATTTATTGGCGCACCTTATTTTCTATATTTATTACGCAAAAATGTATAGAAAAGTACTAATCAAAATTGAATGATGCTCGAAAGAAAAGACTTTTGTTCTAGCGTAAATAGGGGAATTTTTATTTTAGGCATTCTATATGGTAAGTTTTTAGGAACCTCATTCATTGAGGTTCTTTTTTTATATAATCATGGCAGGAGGTGAGTAGATGATTTTATTAGAACGTCAAACATCAGAGACGCAAAAGATGCTAGAGGCACTTGTACAAAGACTTCCTATATCCAATAGTAAATACACATTATATTGTGAGCATTTAAGGCGCCTACAAGCAGGATTCGCTGGTGAACAGTTCGTTGATGCAAAATGGCTTGAACTTGACTTACCATTCCCCCACTATTTTCTTCATGACTTTCAAACAATAAAATGACTTCGGTTCTACCCATCAAATGGACACCGTCTTTCTCTGTCCTCACTTTTTACTCATCCTAGAAATCAAAAATATTACAGGCAAACTTTCATACGATGCTTCGTTCGCTCAATTAACA
>Ga0256885_1000685_pt1 | contig 11039 bp, 4 predicted proteins | sample MC6MC0493MT_FD_186344 | JGI IMG/M metagenome (GOLD analysis project Ga0256885, IMG submission 186344) | Metatranscriptome of enriched soil aggregate microbial communities from Iowa State University, Ames, United States - MC6-MC0493-MT... | ecosystem: Environmental > Terrestrial > Soil >...
CTCAAGACGACTATGACAACATGGCCATGGGCATATGGCAGAAAACAGCAACAAGCGACGCAGAAAAACACGGACGAGTTTGAAAATGAATCAAGAACAGAAAAATCAAGACTATCAAACGGCATATGGAAGCAAGAGCAATTACTACGAGCTAACAATAACAGGAACAAGGAAAATGAGCAAGCACTGCGTTCAAAAGAGTTGCGGTTTGAATTCCCAAAAATAATACTCTGGAAATGTCAGAAGAATATATAAAGCAAAGCAAAAGTTGTTACGAATAAAGCAAAGAAAGAAGAAAATGGAAGGGAAAAAGTCATTCCGAACACACGAGAAGGTAGCATGAATGCCACAATAGATTCAAAAAAAGAAAATGACAGGAGATAAACAAGGTGTAAACTCACTTGGTAGCAGCTTATATGGAGACTCCGCACCTGCCTCGCCATGTAAACTCACTTGGCAGCAGCTCTTATGGAGACTCCGAACCTGCCTCGCCATTTGCATTAACATCGATACTAGCAACGCCAGGATCGGCCGCTTCGTTTCCGAGAACCTCTGGTTCGGATGTGTTATCCAGGATAAGGCTTCGCTCTTCATCTTCATTCTTCGCCTCTTCCGCTGCAGGCTCGTGCTGGTTGGAGAGGCAAGGAGCCAATGCAGGAGAATCAGGAGGAGACGAAGGAGGAGAGGGAACAACCTCTGATACCTCCCGTGATAAAGGAGGAGGCGCGGAGGTTGATAGATCCGACACCTCCCGTGATAAAGGCGGAGGAGGGATGGAAGAATCAGAAACATTCCGTGAAAGCTCGGGCGCAGCTAAGGAGACCGAGGGAGGAAGCATCAGATCAGAAATGTTCCGTTCTAGAAGAGGAGGAGGAGGGGGAGGGCTGAGAGATGGAGAGAGAGGAGGAGGAGAAGGAGGTGCGGACGAAGAGACAAAGGAAGGGGAAGATGGGGAAGATGGCGACATTTCGTCTTCTTCTTCCTCCACACGATCAAGATGGGCGGCTCCACCATCGTCCATAAGCGACTTCAATCGCTGATGACGCCTCAGCGCCTCCAAACGCACGCGGCGCTCCTCCTCCGTCTCACCTTCGGTGGTGTCCTCTCGTCCAATATCCCCGACGTCTTCCTCGCCAAGTCTCGGGGTGCTTGCCCTCTTGACCATCCCACCAACACCATGGGCAACGTCCTTCTCCGCAGCCTCCATGAACAACGGGTTGATACTCAAGCGCTCGCTGAACACATGGCTGCTGTTGCGACTACCGCCTCGGCTGTGGCGCGGCGTGCTGTCGGCGCTGTTGTTGTTGCTGCTGCTGCTGTTGGCTATGCTGCCGTTGACCTCACTGCTACCGATAACGGATGGGTTGGCCTGTCCTTCCTCCGATGGAGTTGGCAAGGTCGTCATTTCGGTTTCTCCATTGGCTTCGTTCGGGAGCACATCCAAACATAGGTCACTATCCGCTGAAGGAAGGGTTGGCTTACTGGTGTTGGCAAAGAAAGATCTGAGGCCTTCGTTCTTGTACTTGGTCTTAATGTCCTCCCAGTTGGTGCTTTTCAGAGCATACCACAAACTACGAACGGTCAAGCTCAGCCATACGAGGATCATGCCGATGGTGAGGAAGATGAATAGCACTGAGAGCGCAATATCGGTGGAAGAATCGAGTGTCGATCCCAGCTCGATCATGATGTGCACCGCCAGCACGATCAGCGTGATTTCGACCTGGGCGAGGAGGTGAAGGGCATCGTCCGAACGCCTGATGTAAGGCGGTCTGACAGTGAGCAGGCCAAAGTACAGCGCACACACGATCAACGCGCCGCCAATCTGGAGGTCGGCAGGCAGGAACGCCAGCAGGCCCGTCATGATCAGCTTGTTGCCCATCTCGCACAGCTCGAAGTACCAGCTCGACTCCTCATAGGCGGCATAAAGCAATCCGAGCTGCAGACGCACACCGTCCTCTTTGAGGCGGCGGCGATAGCGAATCAGCAAATACAGGAAGAAGCACGGGATGCCCAGAGGGTACAAAATCACACCGAAGATGGCCCATGGCAAGTGCGCGTTCCAGTCGCCGTCGTAGCACCGCAGCGAAAAGTCCGACAGCAAGAACGGGTCGCCGTTGATGTTGCGGCACACAAAGAAGCCCAGCATCGAAGACGAAAGGTTGGGGTACAGACAGAACATGACAAAGAGGAGAAGCTTCCAGAACTTTCTGCGAACACGTTTCTTGGCCGCTCTCACGGCATCCGCGCCTCGGTCTTGATATTTCTTGTGAGCCTGGCGATAGGAGGGAAGAAGGAAGCCCAGGAACACCACCGTCACCAGCATCGGCAGCAGGAAGAAGGTAATCAAGTGGCGCTGATAGAAGGTAAACGCCGTGACACAGCCCACGGATTGCCAGGGAATAAAGTCGAGATTGATGAAGGAGAAGAAGGAAATGAAAGAGGTATAGGTGGGAGGCCATTCGACATCCAGGACAAACGCCATGTTGAGCACAATTTGCAGGAAGGAAATGATGATCTTCACTTTGTATACGAAGTTTCCACTGTTCTTGAGGTTGAAATTGGCATAAGTGTCGACCATCTTTTTCACACCCTTGCCCAACTCCAGATTGAGCCCATCCACGTCCTCCAGATTGTCCATGAACATGCGATGCTTTTGCGAACCGACGTACTTCTTGCCGCTGGTGTATGCAGCGGCCTCTTCCTCTTGCCTCTGCTTCTCCATGGCCTTCCGCTTCATGGCGTCGAGGCCGAGGTCGGTGTCAAACTTGTCCCACTCGTCACGCTGCAAATCGGCTTTGTACATGGCATTATACAAATCGCGGTCCGAACGCAACACCAGCCAAAACAGGAACAGCACCACGATGACGACGAGGATGAAGAGGAAGATGGTGGTGACAGTGGAGGTGGAGGCGGTGGGGCACTTTTGGCAGCGCGAGGTACCGGACTGAGAGCGGTAGCCGTCGACGCACACCGAACAGATGGGGCCTGTTCTGTATTCGCGGCATGTGGCAGTACCGGGAGCGCAGTGAGCGGGCAGTAAGCAGCGGTAGAAATTGAGCGAGCTGTTGTCGGCTCGCCACCATCCGTCGATGGAGTTGAGCTTGGCGATGGTCAGCCCGCTTTCGCTGCAGTCCGCGCCTCGAGGGCAAGGCAGACAGAGAATTTCCGAAGTGCTTGCGTTAGCATTGGCCGCATATAAGCCGACGTTGCAGATGCATGTGAGACGATCAGTGCTGGAGAAAGAACTAGCGCTACATCGAATGCATGATACGGTTCCACTGAACGGAGCCGCGGTGTTCGACGGGCATTCGATGCACGACACGGCGCCAGTGTTGGAATACTTACCCGGAATGCATTGTTTGCACGAAGACGATCGCTCCTGATCGGAGAAGGTACCAGCGTGACAGTCGAGCGGCGGGTGCGATCCATTGGTGTATCGACCGGCGACGGTGGGATTGCACGCGCTGGCTCCGGGGCTCTCGATCCAAGTGCCGGGGGCACATTGCGTGCAGTTGTTGTCGATACCTTGCTGGCTCCTGTAGGTTCCCACAGGACACGCCGTGCAGTTGAGGCGGCCGCGCTCCAGACTCACTTGGCCCAGCTCGCACTGCAAACAGGACGCGCCGCCTGAGCCTTCCGGACGATACTGATTGATGAGGCAGGGCTCACAAACGGAGCTGCCGAACGACTGCTGGAAACGCCCACCAGGGCAGACAACGCAAGCGGTGGCCCCCGATTCAGGCGAATAAGAGCCCGCATCGCACTCCGAACACTCCACGGTGCCTTGGCTCGCGGTGAAACGTCCAGGCGTGCACTTGGAGCAGGCGCTGGCGCTGTTGTTGTTCTGGTGGTGGCCCGCGGGACACAGGGTCGGCACAGTGGCCCCGCGCTCGGGAACGTACGAACCTGGCGAGGCGGCATCGCAGGATTCGCGCTTGGGGTTCGATTGGTAGCGGCCAGCATGGCAACGCTCGCACTCGATCTGGTTGAACGAACCCTGAAAGCGGCCGGGCTGACATTCCAGGCAAAGCTGCATGCCAGTGGTATTCGTAAAGAGACCCGGCCCACAAGCGTAGCACAGCGGCGAAGCAGAGGAGCTGGTGTAGTAGCCCGCGGCACACGAAGCGCAGTAGCTGCGGCCCGTGGTGTTCTGGTAGGAGCCTGGTGCACAAGCAAGGCAGTCGGTGGAGCCGGTGACGTTGGAGAAGTATCCGGCGGGGCAGGCAGTTTCGCTGATGGAGGCATTCTGTGAGGTGAGCGTTCCCAGCCTGGCCAGCGCGCAGGCAGTGCTTCCGGTGTTGTCGGCGAACGAACCGGCCGAGCACTCCACACAGTGGGTCTGCTCCGACGTGTTCTGGAAACGGCCCTTGGGGCACGAGGCGCATTCAATGGATCCCGTCTGCTCGGTGATTTTGCCCGCCACGCACGGCAGGCACGACGAACGGCTGGTCGCGCCGCTGGGGTTGTAACGACCAGTTGGGCATTGGGTGCAATTGGTTTGGCCTTCAATGGGTTGGAAATAACCCTCCGGACAAGAGGAGCAGATGCTCATGGATTGGCGTTCGTTGAAGGTGCCCTTGGGACAGTCGACGCACGCGCTGCTGCCGGCCACCCCGGAGTACACGCCCACACCGCACGCAGAACAGGTCAGGCTGTCGGTGGAATACGTACCAGGCAGACATCCCGTGCAGCTGGTGGCGCCGGAATTGGCGGCAACAAAGCCCAACTCGCAGGTGACACATGCGCTGGATTTGGTCGAGTTCTGGTATTTGCCAGGGGGACAGGAAGTGCACGATTCTTGCTTCGTATTATCAGCGAACATGCCCGCGGCACAAACGAGACAACTCGACGTATCGGAGGCCGGCGCGTACTTGCCCAACTCGCACTCCAGACACATGGTGGCGTTGGCGATGGAGTAGTGTCCCATGGCGCACGGGTCGCAGGCGGAGCGGTTGTACTCGGTGTTGTAGCGGCCGGCGGCGCAGCGCGTGCAGGCGAAGGCGCCCGAGGACGACGAATAGGAACCAGGCAAGCAAAGATCACAGTCAGACTGTCCGCCAATATTTTGGAAAGAACCGGCGGGGCACTCAGTGCATGTGCTCGAGTTATCAAACTGCGCGAACTTGCCGAGGGGACAGGCGGTGCACAGGCTGGAGCGCTGCGAGGAGAACGAGCCCTGGGGGCAGACCGCGCACGACGACGAACCAGTGCTACTGGCGTTTGTCCCCGCCGGGCAGTTTGCACAGACGATCAGGCCGGACGTCGGAGCATAGGTGCCTGATAAACAGGGCTGACAGGCCACTGAACCCTCGAACGTCGAATAACGGCCAGCGTCACATTTACTGCAGGCCGTTTTCGTCGTATTCGGATTGAATTCTCCCGCGACGCACTTGGTGCATATGGTGGCCGCAGATCCGTCCGAGTACTCGCCGGCAGGGCAGTTCAGGCACGCCGTTTGGGACGTTGAGGCTTGATACTTGCCAGCCACACAGGCAATGCAGGCAGAAGCGCCAGCGGCGGAATAATGGCCGGCGGGGCAGGGATCGCAGGACGATCGGTTCGTAGTGGAAGTGAAGTATCCTGCTGTGCAATTGGCGCACTCGGCGCTGCCCTCGCGCGAAGCATAGCGGCCCGAGGCACAGCCAACACATGTCGACTGCTCCTGCTGGTTGTTGTAGAAGCCGGTCGGGCAAGCGACGCACGAGGAATTATTCGGCGTGTACTGCCCAAAGCCACAAACTGTGCAGGAAGCACGAGCTGTAGTCGAAGCATATTTTCCAGGAATGCATTCTCGGCAAAAACTGGAACCCTGGCCTTGGCTGCTGTTGGTGCCTCGCGGGCAATCAGAACACACGCTCAGACCACCCGTGCTCGCAAACTTGCCGCCGTCACAGGCTTGACATTGACTCTGCTGCTTGCTCATGGAAACGAAGCCTGCCTCACAATCCTTGCATATGCTCTGTTGCGTTTCGTCTTGGAATTTGCCTTCTTGGCATTGCAAGCATTCCGTGCTCGCGCCAGCACCAGAGAACTTGCCGATCGGACAACTCAGGCAATTCAACGAGCCTTGCAGATGGGCGTACTGTCCTGGTTCGCAGGACGCACAAGCGGTCTGGCCCGGGGTCGACATGTTGTAGCCCGCGGCGCACGAACGGCACACCGACTGACCGGTCAGGTTGTTAAAGGTGCCACCAGGGCACTGGGTGCACGAGTATTGCTGAGAAAGCGCAGAGAAGAAGCCGGGCTGACAGGGAGAGCACGTGTTGGGAACCGTGATGTTGACGATGGTGCCTGGCGTACAGAGCTCGTACGACAGCGTTACAGCAGCGTTGGAGCTCTGCCCGCCTTCCTGGAAAACGGTCACAGGGCGATTTTCACCCTGACCGGGAGGCAACATGCACACCAGCTTGGAGTGGAAATCGGCGTTGTTGACACCGTGCGTGACCGAGCCGCACGAGTAGCCGCCGACCAAAACCTTGGCGTTCGCGGCGCCGAAATGCGACCCGGAAATGGTGATCGGGACGCTTCCCGTTCTCGGGCAAAAAGTATCGCCACCATTTATGCAGCCAGTGACAGCAGTGGGCTGAGGCGCCGCATAGGAAACCAGAGCCGCCGCCTTGGAAAAACGGTCCTCTTGGTACACGACAACTAGCTGGTTGGTGCCGGAGCCCGCAGGCAGCGTGCACGTGATCATGTTGCTCTGTGAACCAACAGCTTTGACACCTCGACAATCCTGATTCTTCACTTGCACCGTGGCAAAGGCGGTCAAACTTGTGCCAAAAATGGTGATTGTGTCCCCTCCCTGGGTGGAGCAACCAATGACACCATCGCCTTGGGTACCATTGCATCCCTCGATACGCACAATTTCCGGGGCAGTCGGGTAGCTATACATGACGGTGCCTGTGGCGTTGACAGCGTGCTGGTTCAATCCAACAGTTACAGTGAAAGGAAGAAGAACGCCGGCGCCCGATGAAGCCTTGCACTTGATCAGAGTGTTGACAACATCGGTAACCGTGCAGTGATAGGGAATGGAGCTGTAGGTCACTTGAATCAGGTTCGGTTTCTTGCCAAAGTTGGACCCTAGCACAGCCAGCCTGTCGCCGTAGGTGTGCGTGGAGTTGACAATGGTCTGGAAATCGCCAGTGCCGTCGATGGACATCGAGATGACGTGGGGGGCTGGGAAGGAGACGGTATCGAGACTGGGCGCGTTGCCGGTATATTGGATCGATGGCAGCTGTTCGATGATGTGCAGCGATAGGTGGCGGCCCACGGTTCCCGACACGCCGCACGTCAGCGTCAGCTGGGACACGTCGCCGCCCAGCTCGCTTCGTGAGGCCACAGCACAGATGAACGCGTAGTTAGAATTGTATGGAACGCCGCCGAGGTAGACGGAGTAGGAGGTGGTCACAGCGCTCAGCGACTCCACGTTGACTACGAGTTGCAGAGTGGAGAGTGTGTCCAGGTTGCGCGAGGAATCGATGGCCAAGTCAACGGCCACCCCGTCATACGTGTCGTTCTCGCTGTGCCCCTCAGACGGCATCGTCAGCGAGCGAGGCACAAAACGAGGACCGATATAGGAGAAGGGCACCGGCTGGCTATCAACGCGGAAGCCCTGGGGCCCATACAAACGCACCACCAGATCGAGGTTCTCGCCCACGCCGCCCGCCGTCGAGCAAATGATTCGAGTGTGAGCCACTCCCAAACCAAGATTGACGCAGTATTGGTTACCAATGGTGACGTTGAGGGAAGAGACGTCGTTGTAGAAATTTCGTCCATTGATGGTGATGAAGGTTCCGCCCTCTCTCGGGCATCCGCGCGCCAAACAACCGGTTACGCTGTCCACCACAGGGGGCTCATAGGCCGGGGCTTGAACGCGGAGCAGATGTGAGAATCCCGGGAACGCGTTCGGCGAACTCAGCGTGGCCGTGAGCTGGCCCATCCACACGGGGTACGCCACCACCATCCCGTCCTCAGAACATGACGTTGCGTCCAGGGCCTTGTAGGTAACGCCGTTGCCATAGGCAACCCTCATGATAGGGGCGCAAAAGAGATTGGTCGCAGTAATGGTCAAAGTGCCGCCTGCGGTCGAGAGCTGGGTGATGACCGAGGTGATGTTGAGCGGGTCGTAGGAGAACTGGGGCAGGCTCATCAGAGTAAACTTGGGGCCATCAACCAGTAAGAACTGCGGATTCAGACTGCCGAGACCAGGAGGAATGGGGAAAAGAGCATGGGTGTGGTTCGATCCCGGCAGAGGCTCTTGCTCGGCGTTGTTGGCGCCGAACTTGAGGCGATAGTCCACACCGAAGTTGTAGCCAACGAGGGTGAGCACGCCGCCGCCGACGGTGGGCGAGCCGAGGGGCGAAAACGATAAAAAGGTGGGCTTGGCATAAACGATGTTGGGCAGAGTCATTTGGAAGCCCGAGGGGTGGACGAGCTGCGGAACAACGATGTTTTGGCCTTCCAGCAGCACGCAGGTGAAGCTGTTCTCGCCGTAGACATAGTTGTCGCACACTGGGCGCAGCACATCCGATTGATAAACAATGGTGGCGGTGTGCAGGAAATCGCCCATGATGGTCAGGGTGGCACCACCAGCAGTCGAAGGGCCGTCGGGGTAACGGTGACTCCTGAATTGGGGGTCATTACAGGCAGCTCCGCTAAAACCGCTGTCGCAAGCGCACGAACCACTACCCAGCATGCCTGATTGGCAAGTGCCCTTGCCGTGACACGGATTTGTTGCACCTCCAGCACATTCGGTGGTGCAGTCGAAGCCGGCCCAGCCAACCTTGCACTGATTGCAGCTGTCGCCCTGAATGTTGGCGTTGTGGCACTGGCACATTCCCTGCGCGTCGCACACGCCGGCCTGGCACGTCGCATCGTCGCAAAGTCTGCAGTCCGGGAAGGCATAGTGGTCGGGAGCGCACTGCTCGCAATTGTTTCCGCTGAAGCCGCTGTCGCACACACACGCTCCGAGGCTGCTGCAGGAGCCTTTGCCGCTGCACGTCACACCGGGGCTGCAATAGATGCAGCTCTCTTCATTGCGATAATAGTTGGCCTGGCACTCATCGCAGCGGCCCTTGTAGCCCGTCTGGCAGGTGCACGACTGGCTGCTTGCATCGTAAGTGCCTCGGTTGTGACAGTATGCATCCGCAGCCACGTCGCATCTGGAGCCGGCCCATCCTTCGTTGCACTGGCACAGCCCGCTGCCCGCCATGCCGTCCAGGCACACGCCGTTGTTGCAGTTGTTGCACGGTTGGCAAAGGGAACCGAAGTAGCCAGGAGCGCACGCATCGCATTGCGGCCCGGCAAAACCGGGCTTGCAACGGCACGATCCGTCGTCCTGACATTCTCCGTTGATGCAGTTGGAAGCAGTGCACTTAATGCAGTGTCCAGTGGCATTCTTGTAATGCTGGTAAGTACAATCTTGACAGGAGGGGCCAGCGTAGCCCGAATCGCAAACACAAAGCGTCTGCCCCCGAGTGCACGTGCCGTGGCCGGAGCAGGTCGACGCGCGAGTGCAGAAGACACAATCGACATCGTTGGCAGCGCGGTAGTGATCGGCGGCACAGTCAGCACAGGTCGGACCGCCAAACGTCGAGTCGCAGTGGCAAATGCCGGTGTAGTCGGGGTTGCCGCGATAAGTGCACGTCTGTCGAGAATACTGGCATGCCGGACCAACATGATCCGACTGGCAAGCACAGGTTCCGTCGCCAGTGATTCCCGAGCTGCACTGGCCTCTGTTGCTGCAGGCGCCGTTGATATCGCCGTTAGCCACTAGATAACCGCCTTGGCACACTCCCGAGCAATCGAATCCATAACGCCCGACAGGACAGAACGAGCATCCGGTGGCATTAGTGCACGTTTTTTGACACACTGGAATGTTGCCCGAGGGACACTCAAAATACGTTCCATTCGGGAGCAAAGGAGACGCACAGCCGGTGTTGCAAGTACCGCGACATTGGCAAGCGATGGTCTCCGTTTGACAGTTGCCTCCACAATAAGGAAAAGCCGAGCAATCGACGGCCGGACAATGGCAGCCTCCCATGAGAAGGCAATCATCGAGGCCAAAAGCGATGGTCGCCAAAGAGAGCCACAAAAGGCCCACGGCCAGAGCTCTCAAGCCCACCATCCTTGACTTTCGAGTGGATCCAATAGGAATAGGGATCGAAAGCCTTCGAGTTTTCGTTGACGATTCTCCTCGTGGCCACTGTGCTCCACATGTTTTCTTTGGATGAAACACTCTGAGATCCGGGTTTCTTCAAGTCTCTCAGAATACACTGATGTCCACAACGAAAAGTGCGCTTGCTGCGTTTGAAACGAAGTTTTCTTGGATCGAGTTTTTGACGCTGTTCAGATAATTCGCTTATTCAGTACTTTAACATCAACAACAGGCAATATTAAGTCTATACAAGACGAAAGCACAAAAATGCAAACAATTGGTAAGGACAAAGAAACAGACAATGGAAACAAAGAAGATGAAGAAACGAAAGGAAAAGCGAGGGAAACAAAGGTCAACAACAAACCAAGCGTGTATGAAAAGAATCAATGGATAGCCTCTATCATCGGCAGTTACAGTGCATCAGGATCTTTCTTGGAGGCGAGAGGGTTGAGATGAATGGCCGTGCCAATTACACCAACAACCAGACTTGTCTTGGCAATCGTAGCAAAATTTCGGCTGTTCGCACTGATTACTGCCCCTGAAACTGCCCCTCCAACAAAGGCATTCAGCCAATCGTCCCGCCCGGGCCGCTGGTGCTTCATGGCACATTTTGTTCCAGAGAAAACACCCAAGAGGGCTGCAAAGGTGAGTGCTGATTTGCCCACAGTAGGAAGAAACTTGGTATCTGCGACATCAAAAGGTCGAAACACCTTGAAGTACCCAGTGGAAAATCCTCCCCAAAGTGCCCCCATGAGCCCTCCTTGAAAGGCGCCTATGAAGCCAGAGGAGAAAAAAAATGCATAGAGGAGGATTAAAGTTCGAGAGAAGGATAGAACCGCACAGCAATTAGTAATAAATGGGGTCGAAAAAAAATCAATTATCA
>Ga0256885_1000701_pt1 | contig 10907 bp, 7 predicted proteins | sample MC6MC0493MT_FD_186344 | JGI IMG/M metagenome (GOLD analysis project Ga0256885, IMG submission 186344) | Metatranscriptome of enriched soil aggregate microbial communities from Iowa State University, Ames, United States - MC6-MC0493-MT... | ecosystem: Environmental > Terrestrial > Soil >...
GCCGTGGCCTATGGATTGGCCTTAAGATCCGAGACACAACTGTCCAGCCTGGTGGGCTGCGCGTTCGAATTCAACTCCCGCGACCGCAACTGGACGCCCCGGCGCGATGCCGCCGGACGCAGCAGCGTGCCGGGCGTTTACGTAGCGGGCGACGGCGCGGCCATCGGCGGCGCGGATGCCGCTGAGCTTGCCGGCGAACGCGCCGCGCTGGCCTTGCTGGAAGACACGGGGCATGCGCAGGATGCAAAGCGCGCTCGTGTGCTGGAAGCAGAGCTCGCCGCCAACAGCCGCATACGCACTGCGTTGGAACGGGCGTTCCCCTTCCCCGAAGATTGGGCAGCCAGCATTGCGGACGACACCGTGCTGTGCCGCTGCGAAGAAGTCACCGCCGGCACGCTGCGGCAAGCCGTGCGCGACACGGATGCGCAGGAACTGAATCGCGTCAAAGCACTGACGCGCGTAGGCATGGGCCGCTGCCAGGGCCGCATGTGCGGCGCGGCCGCGGCGGAAGTCTTGGCGCACGCCTGCGGCCGGTCACCCGCCGAGGTTGGCCGCTTGCGCAACCAGCCGCCCGTCAAACCCGTGCCGGTGCGCGTGGTGTGCCTGGAACGGCAAGAGAAGGTGTCGGCATGACGCAGCGCATTGATACCGAAGTGGCCATCATCGGCGGCGGCATTGTCGGCGGCAGCGCCGCCTTGTTCCTGCGCCGGCTAGGCGTGCCCGTGGTGCTGCTGGAAGCGGCGCTGTGCGGCGCGCGCGCAAGCGGCGTGAACTATGGCGGTGTGCGCCGCCAGGGCCGTGGGCTGGAACAGATGCCGCTGACTCGCCGCGCGCATGAACTCTGGGGCCAACTGCCATCGCTGATCGGCATTGATGGCGAATACGTGCGTTCCGGCCATCTGAAACTGGCCGCCTCGGAAGCCGACATGGTGCTGCTTGAAGCGTATCGCGAACGCACGCGCGGCTTTGGCATGCACCTGGAAATGCTGGACCGCCGCACGCTGGCGCAACGTTTCGGCTGGCTGGGCCAGGACGTTGCAGGCGGTTCATTCTGCCCCGAAGACGGCCACGCCAACCCGCGATTGGTGTCCCCGGCGTTCGGCCGGGCCGCACGCGCGTTGGGCGCCGATGTGCGCGAAGGTGCGCGCGTCACCTCCGCCGAACACGACGGTTCGCGCTTCATCGTGCGCACGGGCGATCTCGAAGTACGCGCGCGCTACCTGCTCAATTGCGCGGGCGCCTGGGCTGGCCGCTTTGCCGAAGCCTTCGGCGAACCGGTGCCCGAGACCTCCATCCACCCGCTGATGATGGTGACCGAACCGCTGCCCGTGTTCATGAGCGTCAGCTTGGGCATACAAGGCGGCGGCATCTATGCCCGCCAGGTTGCGCGCGGCAACTGCGTGATCGGTGGCGGACGCGGCGTGTCGTCAGACCCCGACTTCGCACGGCCCGGACGCGCCGGTCTGGGCACGCTGATGGCGAACGCCACGAAGCTGCTGCCCGTGCTGCGCGGCGCCCAGGTCATCCGCTTCTGGACCGGCGTGGAAGGCAATATGCCCGACCACAACCCGGTGCTGGGTCCCAGCGCCACCGTGCCAGGCCTGTTCCACGCCTTCGGCCTGTCGGGCGCGGGCTTTCAGATCGGCCCCGCCGTGGGCGAAGTGCTGTCCGAATTGGTCGTGCGCGGCCAGTCCTCCATTCCTATCGATGCCTTCCGCATTGAACGATACGCGGTGGCCGCTCACGGCGCCGCGGCTCGGCCTGAGAGTGTTCGTGAGCAAACGCTGGAGTCACCATGATGGATAAGAAACAGGGCGCATCGCGCCTGAGCAAGGGGAAGTGGCTGCTGGGCGCGGCGATGATGACGTTGCTGTCCGCGGGCGCCATGGCGCAGCAGAAGACGTTGTACGTCGGCATGAACGGCGGCGACATGGAACGCGCCTTCACGCAGTACGTGTTCCCGGACTTCGAAAAGGCCAACAACGTGAAGATCGTTGTGGTGCCCGGCACGTCCACCGATGTGCTGGCCAAGGCGCAAGCCTACAAAGACAAACCGCAGATGCACGTCATGTTCCTGGACGACGGCATCATGGCGCGCGCGATTTCGATGGGCCTGTGCGAACAGTTGAACGACGACCCCGTCCTGAAAGAGCTCTACCCCACCGCCGTGATGAAAGACCGCATGGCGGCCGGCATCGACATCGGCATGACGGGCCTGGGCTACAACACCAAGATGTTCGCCGACAAGGGCTGGGCGCCGCCCACGTCATGGATGGACTTGGCCGACCCGAAGTACAAGGGCAAGGTGGTGTTCCAGTCGGCATCGGGCAGCACCTTCGGCCTGCACGGCTTCCTGATGTTCAACCGCATTCAGGGCGGCGACGACAAGAACTACGAACCGGGCTTCAAGAAGTGGCCCGACACCATCGGCCCCAACGTACTGGAATACATCCCCAACTCGGCCAAGCTGGCCGAGATGATCCAGTCCAACGAAGCCGCCATCTTCCCGCTGACCCCCACCGCCATCGCCCGCTTGAAGAAGCGCGACATCCCCGTGGAATACGCGCAGCCCAAAGAGGGCTCGGTGATTCTGATGGTGGGTGAATGCGTCATCGCCAAGAACAGCGAACCCGAGCTCTCGCAGAAGCTGGCGCTGTACCTGTTGTCGGCCAGCGCGCAAGCCAAGGCGCTGGAAATGGGCGGCCACTTCCCGTCGAACAGAAACGTAAAGGCCCCCGCCGACAACGCCGAATCCCTCAAGCGCTTCCAGGGCTACATGGAAAACGCCAAGATCCTGGACTGGGACCAGATCAACACCGCACGCCCCGCCTTCAACGCCCGCTGGAACCGCACGGTGGAACGTTAAATAGCGGATCAAGATCTGGCACGGCGACACCGAAAACGTTGCTAAGATCTTGCGGCGCGCCGCCTGTGGATAAACCGCAGGCGCGCACCGCGCAACACGCTCCGGGCGTGCCGACGCCCACACCCAGGGAAAAAAGGGAAGAACCACCATGCGGCTCATCATCAACTCCGGCGGCCCCCAAGCCATAGATGAATGGCGCGCACAATTCCGCACCTTCGCCCCGGCGCTGGATGTGGTGGGCTGGCACGAAAACGTCGACCCGGCCAGCGTCGACTACGCGCTGGTCTGGGCCCCCGACGCCGGCCGGCTGGCCACCTTCCCCAATCTGAAACTCATCATCAGCGCAGGCGCCGGCGTCGACCACATCCTGGCCGACCCGCAACTGCCGCGCCACCTGTCCATCGCCCGCATGGTCACCCGCCGCACCCAGACCGAAATGGCCGAGTTCGTGCTGACCTCTGCGCTGATGCTCACCCGCGACATCAAGCGCGTCGTCGACAACCAGTCGCGCCGCCACTGGGAACTGTTCGACTCCCTGCGGGTCGCGGCCGATGTGCGCGTCGGCATCATGGGCCTGGGCCACCTGGGCGTGGCCAGCGCGCAATTGCTGTCCCGCGTCGGCTTCCCCGTCAGCGGCTGGTCACGCGGCGCCAGCAAACTCGACGGCCTGCCGTCCTACGCCGGCCAAGACCAGTTCGGCGAGTTCCTCTCCAACACCGACCTGCTCGTCTGCCTGCTTCCCGCCACCGACGCGACCAAAGGCATCCTGAACGCCGCCACGCTATCGCAACTACCCCGCGGCGCCAGCCTGATCAACGCCGGCCGCGGCTCGCACATGGTGACGCAAGACGTCATCAACGCGTTGGACAGCGGCCAGCTGCACCAAGCCGTGCTCGACGTGTTTGAGCAAGAGCCCTTGCCCGAAGATTCCCCATTGTGGACGCACCCCGGCATCATCATCACGCCGCATTGCGCGGCGATCCCCGATCGCAAAGAGCGCGCGCGCCATACGGCGTGGTTGATTGAAGCGAATGAGCGCGGCGAAGCCCTGCCAAATATCTTCGACCCGGTACGCGGATACTGAGTCACGCCGATAATGGGCCGCGCACCCCACATTTCGAACGCAACGCGACACCCCAAAAAATCGTCCAACCATCACCACGCGTAAGCCCCAAAAGGCCGCCCGCGCGGCCGGCCTGGGGCGGGCCCTGCAAGATCTTCCATCACACCCCGCCGTTGGCCAGAACCCCAAGCAAACGACTCGCCCCAGCTGACGTGAAATTTCCAGTGACGGAGCGTGGGGTGACTGGGGCCGGTGGGGTGCGGGGAGTCGATAAGCCCGAGGGAATCTGAAGGAGGCGCCGTAGGCGCTGACGAAGATGACGACGGGGCAGTCCGGAGCGAAGGCTCCGGACCGCAATCGTTGACCCGCACCCCACCGGCCCCAGTCACCCCACGCGTCAAAAGAACACAAAAACAACAGCATCAACAACAGCAACAGCACCAGCAACAACAAAAAAAAACCGCAAAATCTGCAAACCGCCCAACGCTACATTGCCCTCCAAGGAGCCAGCATGAAGCCCGAAACCCGAACCCATTACGCCCAGCGTCTAACCCCCGTCCTGCAATGGCTAGCCGCCCACCCTGACGCCGACCCCGACCTGCACCAGCTCGCCGACTTGGCCTGCCTGTCGCCGTATCACTTTCACCGGGTCTACCGCGCCATGATGGGCGAAACCGTCAACGCCACCGTCCAGCGCCTTCGCATGCATCGCGCAGCAATCGCCCTGGCAGGCACGCAGGACCCGCTACGCAACGTTGCGCAACGCGCCGGCTACGACTCTGACGCCGCGTTCAACCGCGCATTCGGTAACGTATTTGGCATCTCTCCGGGCCGGTATCGGGCCGCCCGCTCCCAACCCTTCACCCCCAAGGAGCAAGCCATGTACCCCATCGACATCGAAGCCTTCCCCGGCGCCACCCTCGCCGTCCTGCCCCATCGCGGCAGCTACCAGAACATCGACGCCACCTTCACCCGCGCCTTCATGTTGGCCGTCAGCCGCGGCATCGCCGCGCCCGAATCCATCGGCTTCGGCGTCTACTTCGATGACCCCGAACAAGTCCCGGAAAGCCAGCTGCGATCCCTTGCTGGCATGTCCGTGGCCCCCGACGCCGACCTGGGCAGCGAACTCGAACGCTTTGAAATTCCCGCCGGCCGCTGCGCCATCCTGACCTACACCGGCCCCTACAACGAAATGAGCAAACCCTACAACTGGATGTTCTCGGAATGGTTGCCCGCAAGCGGCATGACACCCGCCGACTTCCCCATGTTCGAGCAATACCTGAACGACCCTCGCACGACTCCGCCCGCGCAACTGCAAACCCGCATCTGCCTGCCCCTGAAATAGCGCCCCGCAAAAAGACTACCCCAGCACGCCAGCCAGATACTGCCTGAGCCAGGCGTGCGCGGGGTCGTCCTGATAGCGCTCGTGCCAATACAGCGACACCGCAATCGGCGGCAACGTCAGCGGCACCTTCTGCGTCACAATCCGCGCCGCACCCGTCATCGCCTTCGCAATGCTGACCGGCATCGTCGCAATCAAATCTGAGCCCTCAACAATGAACGGGCACACCAGATAACTCGACAGCGTCGCCACGATCTTGCGGCTGCGGTTCTGCCCCATCAGGATGCGGTCAATCGCCGTACTGAAGTACCGCGTATGCGCCGCCAGATCCAAATGGCCGTAGCTCAGGTACGCATCCAGATTCCAACGCTTGCGCAAACAGGGATGGCCCTCGCGCACGATGCACACCGCAGGCTCCTGATACAGAAATCGCGTGCGCAAATCCGGCGCCGGGTCCGGAAAATAGCCCGCAATCAACTCCACATGATTCGTGTCCAGCATGCTCAAGCCATGCTGCGGCCGCGCCGGCACGATCTGTAGCTGAAAGTGCGGCGCGTCCACCGCCAGCCGGGGAATCAGCTTGGGCAGCAGCGTGTACTGCACATAGTCCGTTGCATACAACGACAGTGTGCGTGAGGAATGCGCCGGATCAAACGCCTCGCGCGTGCGCGTGGCGCGATGCCACCCTTCCAACAGCGGCTTGAAATTCTGATGCAGCTCCAGCGCCCGCACCGTCGGTTGCCACGCCCCGCTTTCACGCACCAACAAGGGGTCGCCAAACAATTGCCGCAGCCGGTTCATCGCCGCGCTCATCGCGGGCTGGCTGATGTTCAGCTGCTCCGCCGCGCGCGACACATTGCGGCACGCCATCAAGGCATCGAAATGCAGAAGCAGATTCAGGTCCGGATTCTTCACGGCCGCACACCTATAAATGGCAGTTATACAAATATAAACCTGTAGGACTGCTGTCATTCCATGCGCAGGCCTAGGATGGACCCGTTGTTGCAGCGAACCAAGGCCAGACACGCATGATCCGGCCACAAGGAAGTTCTATCAACAAGGGGAAACCAAGCCATGAACCAAGGGCTGATACGCAGTTGCTGTCGCATTGCCGCCGGGGTCGCGTTGTTTGCGGCCGCGGGTTCCGCCAGCGCCGCCTGGCCGGATAAAGTGATCCGCATCGTCGTGCCATTCGCGGCAGGCGGGTCCACCGACCTGATTGCGCGCAAGGTGGCCGAAGGATTGGGCCAGCGCCTGTCCGCCAACGTCATCGTCGAAAACCGCCCCGGCGCGGGCGGCACCGTCGGCACTGAATACGTCGCTCGCCAGCCGGCCGACGGCTACACCATTCTGATGGGCTCGGTCAGCACGCACGGAAGCGCCCCATGCGTGTATTCGAAACTGCCCTACGACGCCGTCAAAGACTTCACCCCGCTGACGGTAGTGGCCACGATTCCCAACGTGATGTCGGTGAATCAATCGGTGCCCGCCAATACCCTGCAAGAGTTCGTGGCGCTGTTGAAGAAGGACCCCGAGAAGTATTCCTTCGCCTCCAATGGCCAAGGCACGTCGAACCACCTGGCCGCCGAACTCTTCAAGACCACCGCCGGCGTGTCGATGGTGCACGTGCCGTATCGCGGCTCCGGCCCCGCGCTGATCGACCTCGTGGGTGGCCAGATCAACATGATGATGGACGTGGTGATGACGTCCTACCCCTACATCAAGGACGGCAAGCTCCGCGCGCTGGCGGTCACGTCGCCGCAACGCTCGGCCATGCTTCCCGATGTGCCTACCGTGGCGGAATCCGGCTACCCCGGCTACGAGGCCATGGTGTGGTTCGGCATGCTGGCGCCCGCCAACATGCCCGAACCGCTGCGCGAAAAGCTCACTGACGGCCTGGTGCAAACCTTGCACGCGCCCGCCATGAAGACCTATCTGGAGCAGCAAGGCGCGCAGGTCTCAGACGTAGCCGGCCCCGCGTTCGGCACGATGATCAAAGACGAAATCAGCAAGTGGTGCCAGGTGGTCAAGAAGGCCGACATCCGCCTGGATTGATCGTCCCGCGCCACAACATTTTTATTGGAAGAACGATATGTATCGCATAGGGATAGACGTCGGAGGCACGTTTACCGATTTCACGATGATCGACGAGGACGCCGGCGTGGTGCACTTTCACAAAGTGCCTTCCACGCCGCACGACCCCTCGGAAGCCATCGCCACCGGTATCGGCCAGATGCTCTCGGACCACGGCGTAGCGCCCTCGCAGGTGTCGCACGTGGGGCATGGCACCACGGTTGCCACCAACCTCATCATTGAACGCAAGGGCGCGCGTGTCGGGCTGATCACCACGCGCGGCTTTCGCGACGTGCTCGAGATTGGCCGGCAGACGCGCCCGCATCTGTATGACTACAGCGTGGGCAAGCCGCCCGTTGCCGTGCCGCGCGAGTTTCGCGTGGAAGTCGATGAGCGCGTGAACGCCGCGGGCGATGTGGAGACGCCGCTGGATGACGCGCAAGTGCTGGCGGCTGCGAAGCAGTTCGCCGCCGCCGGTATCGAAGCCGTCACGATCTGCTTTCTGCATGCCTACCGCAATCCTGAACATGAGCGCCGCGCGGCGCGCATCGTGGCCGAAGTCATGCCGGAGGCCTACATCAGCCAGTCGTCGGATGTGCTGCCGGAATTCCGCGAATACGAACGCCTGTCCACCACGGTGCTGAACGCGGCTGTTGGCCCGAAGATGGCGCGCTATCTGGAACGCTTCCTGCAACGGGTGCGCGATCTGGATATCGGCCACGAGCCGCACACCATCCATTCCAACGGCGGCCTGATGTCGATCGCCACCGTGCGTCAGTACCCGGTGCGGACGTGCTTGTCCGGGCCGGCGGCGGGCGTGGTGGGCGCAGCGGCCGTGGGGCGCGCCATCGGCAGCTTGAACCTGGTCACCTTCGACGTGGGCGGCACCAGCACCGACGTGTCGTTGGTGTGCGACGGGCGGCCGTTGTTCACCTCGCATCGTCATGTGGCGGGCTACCCGGTGAAGACGCCGATGGTGGATATCCATGTGATTGGCGCGGGCGGCGGCAGTATTGCGTGGCTGGATGACGCCGGCGCATTGAAGGTAGGCCCGCACAGCGCGGGCGCGGTGCCAGGGCCGGTGGGCTATGGCCGCGGCGGCCAGGAGCCGACGATTACCGACGCCGAGATCGCACTGCAACGGCTGAACCCGGTTGCGCTGTTGAACGGCCGCATGCCCGTACACGCGGACGCGGCGCGCCGTGTGATTGAACAACGCGTGGCCGAACCGTTGGGCCTGGACCGCGAAGCGGCGGCCGAAGGCATTCTGCGCATCGCGGCGGCGAACATGAGCCGCGCGATTCGCGCCGTGTCGACCGAACGCGGCTACGACCTGTCGCGCTTCGCGCTCTACGCCTACGGCGGCGCGGGGCCGTTGCACGCCGTGGAAGTGGCCGAGGAATGCGGCATTCCTGTCGTCATCGTGCCGCAGGAACCCGGCACGATGTGCGCGCGCGGCATTTTGCTCAGCGACATCTCATTTGACTTCGTGCAAAGCGAAATCTCCTTGGCAAGCGAAGCGGCCTGGCCTGCAATCTCAGCGCTCTTTGACGGGCTGCGCACGCAAGCCCAGAACTGGCTGGACGACGAGCGTGTGGACCCCGCATTGCGAATCTGCCACAGCGCCATCGACGCGCGCTACGAAGGCCAGAACTTTGAAGTGCAGGTCAGCCTGGACGACACGGGCGCGGGCGGCTACGCCGAATTTGCGCGCCGCTTCGCTGAAGCACACGAACGCGAGTACGGCTACACCGTCGACGACCGCAACGTGCAAATCATCAACTGCCGTATGCAGGCCGTTGGCCAAGTCGTGAAAGCGCCGCTTGCGCCGCGCCATATCGGCGGCGTGCTGGAAGACGCCAAGCTGGGCGTACGCAAGACGTACTTCGGCGCCGAACACGGCTGGCGCGAAACCCCGGTGTACGACCGCGACCGCGTGCCAACCGGCGCCCGCTTCACCGGCCCCGCGCTGCTGGAAGAAATGAGCTCGACTACGGTGGTGGGCGTGGGCCAGCACGTCAGCGTGGACGAATACGGCAACCTGATCATCCGTTTGCAAGGAGGCTTGAATGACTAAGCCCAACCCGCTCGACGCTGGCGCGGCGCTGGCCGACCCCATCGGTATGGAAGTGTTCTGCAACCGCCTGCTGTCCATCACCGAAGACATGAACAACACGCTTGTGCGCGCGTCGTTCTCCACCAACATCAAAGAACGCAAGGACTGCTCCGTTGCGCTGTTTGACGCAGCCGGCCGGCTGGTGGCCCAAGGCACGCAGATTCCGTTGCACCTGGGTTCGCTCGATGGCGCGATGGGCGCGATTCTGCGCACGTTCAAAGCCGAAGACATCCGCGAAGGCGACGTCTTTATCTGCAACGACCCGTACCTGGCGGACGGCAGCCATCTACCCGACATCAACATCGTGACGCCTGTGTTCTGGGACGGCGTACTGCGCTTTTTCGCGGCCAACATTGCGCACCATTCGGATGTGGGCGGCGCGGTGCCGGGCTCGATCGCGGGCGGCTTGAAATCCATTTTTGAAGAAGGCATACGCATCCCCGCGTGCCGCATCGCCAAGCACGGCGAGACGGACGAAGACATGCTGCGCTTGATCTGCGCCAACACCCGCGACCCCGAAGAACGCGTGCTGGACTTGCGCGTGCAGATGGCCACCAACCGCCGCGGCGCGGCCGCTGTGCAAGGCCTGATCCGCCAGATGGGGCTGGATGCGGTGCTGCGTTCGGTTGACGATGTCATCGCGTACACACGCCGCCGCTTGCTCAACCGTATCGCCGAATTGCGGCAAGGCAGCTACACGTTTCGCAGCGATCTGGACGACGACGGCATGGGTGGCGATCCGGTGCCGATACAAGTGACGCTGACCGTGAACCCCGACAATCTGCACTTCGATTTCGAAGGCTCGGGCAAGCAGGCGCGTGGCGCAATGAATCTGCCGTTCAACGCCTTGCGCGCTTGCGTGTACTACGCCGTGAAGGCGTTGCTTGACCCGGATCTTGCGCCGAATGCGGGCCTGTTCGATCCCATCTCGGTGTCGGCGCCGGTGGGCACGATTACGAACCCGGAACATCCTGCGGCGGTGGGTGCGCGGTCGATTACGGCGCAGAAAGTGGCGGGCGCCATCTTCGGTGCGTTTCGTGGCTTGCTGCCGCCGGAAAAGACCATGGCGTCCAGCAACGACTGCTGCCCCGCCATTGTGTTTTCAGGCCGCTGGCGCGAACGCGCCGGGCACTTTGTGTATCTGGAAACGTTGGGCGGCGGCGCGGGCGCGCGCTTTGATGCCGATGGCATGGACGCGGTTCATGTGCACATGACCAACACGTCGAACCTGCCGGTGGAAGCGCTGGAAAATGAGTACCCGCTGATGATGGACGAGTACGCGATGATTCCGGATTCGGGCGGCGCGGGCCGCACGCGCGGCGGGCTGGCGATTGCCAAGCAGATTCGCGCGGTGGGGCCGGGCATCGTGTTCTCGGCGCGCTCCGACAGCCATACGGTCGGCGTTGCCGCCGGGGTGGACGGAGGCGGCGACGGGCGCCGTGCGCGC
>Ga0256885_1000710_pt1 | contig 10807 bp, 10 predicted proteins | sample MC6MC0493MT_FD_186344 | JGI IMG/M metagenome (GOLD analysis project Ga0256885, IMG submission 186344) | Metatranscriptome of enriched soil aggregate microbial communities from Iowa State University, Ames, United States - MC6-MC0493-MT... | ecosystem: Environmental > Terrestrial > Soil >...
ACGTTTATTACCGTCTCAGCGTTTGGAATGGTTCCAAATAAACAAACAAACAAACAATGCATTTCATCAGTTATTCACTCATCTCAAATCTTCTTCTTCCTGGAATCACCGAGCACCAACTCGTAGTCTTCAAGCTTGGTACGAAGTGCCTCATTCTCTTCCATTAGTCGCATGTATTCTTTGTTCTGGGCCGCTGCTTGTCGCTGAAGTGTCTCGATCTTCGCTTGGGCTTCGGCCGACAAACCAGAGCTATCCTTCTCGTCCTTCTCGCTGACCGTGTCTTCCACCACCAGCTCCTCGTCAGCAGCGCCTCCGCTACCCGCGTCGCTCGCCATGTCCACCACCTCCTGCTGTCGTTGCACGTTCTCCTTCTCGGCCTTCTCCAGGCGCTTCTTGGCACCACGAATCGCACCAACAACCTTATCACCGTTCTCGGAATCCTGAACTTGCTCCTCGTGCTCTCTCAGCTTCTGTTTGGCCTTCTTCAGCTGATCGAGTTCAGCCTCAAGAGCAGTCGTCTTGTCGATGAACATCTGAGACGACTGTCCAGCGTTCCTAGCCTGAGCAGCCATAGCATTGTACTTGACCTCAAGTCGGTTGTGGGCAGCCAAAATTTCATAGTAGCGCACCATAAAGATGTGGGTGATAAGAGTAAATCCAGCGAGAAAAGTGTCTCGTTCAATTTCCAGAGCATTGTTGCGATAGGCAATACTAAAGTCCGACACCTCATCCATTTTCTTCGACATCTTGGTCATATGCATCACAGAAAGCATGAAATTAGCAGCAATGACAGCAAACAGGGACCAGAAGAACCAGCGGGCCTTGTCAGCCCACGATTGCCTTTCAATTGTGCGAATAAACCAGGTCTTGGCACCATTCAGCACTGGGGCAACGAGAAGCAGACATATAGTCAGCTCAGACATGAGAATCCAAAATAAAAACTTGTCGTTCATTGTTCAAGTGGGTCGGGATCAGGGAAAGCTGTTCTGACAAAATCTTGAAAAAGGGAATAAGGAAACGGAATACTAAGGCACGTCAACGAATCTGAAACTCCAAACAACAACAAAAAATCTTCAAGTGTGAAAATAGATGGTGTTGAATTAATTGGCAAAGCGATCTTATTTTAGAAGCGAACCGATTTTCACGTACTCAAGTTTCCCCCACATATATGTGTCTACGAAATTCGTCTGTCGTGGAAATCGTTTCAAAGCGAAGCCATTTCCGGCAAAAAGTTTTTTTTTTGCTCATCAATGACATGATCATGAGTCATGCAGACAGCTCGGTTATTATATCGATTGAGTAATAGATACCACTGAGAACATAAAGACAATCAGAAAGCTATCAAAATATGATGTTAAACATTGCGACGCGAGGATCGCCGACGAGTCGACCGCGAAACTGGCGAATCCGGAACCGCAGATGATCGAGACGGTCTTGGGGCTGAGGCAGCGACTGCTTCTTCTATTTCTTCCTCCCCTTCTTTCGAGCCTTCTATTTCTTCATCTCCTTCTTTCGAGCCTCCTTTGCCTCCGTCCTCTTCCTTCTCTGCCTCTTCACTGGGCTCATTGGAACTCACTCGCCCAGATCTCGTGACGCGCTTCGCAGAAGAAAGGCTTCCTCGTCCACGTATCTCCGCCTGTAGCTTCTCTGCCTCACTCATCCGCTTCTTCTTCTTCTTCTTCTTCTTGCCAGCATCTTGCACAGGGCTTTCAAGCACATTGTTGGAGAGCTGAGCGATACTAGGTCTTCGTGTCCTCGTCTCTCTAGCTTGGCTGGGGCTGGGGCATCCTTCTCCGTTCGGTTCCGGCTCTTGCTCGCTTTCTCCCGCCGAACCATCGCCTTGCTTCCTGTGACCACTCTTGCTCTCATTACTGCTGCTCGTGCTCTCATTTGATCTGCGGGAACCCATTCCATTCTCACTCTTGGGCTTGTGGCTCATGACCTCTTCCTCTTTGCTATTCTTGCTGCTTCTCGTCTTTCTCACGTTCTCTTGACTGGAGCCATCGTGCTTTCGCATATTCATCCTTTCTCCATCATGATGGGCTTGAGCAGCATCTGCACTACTTGAGCGTGTACTCCGAAGACTTGGACGACGCGCGTTAAGCTGCGCGGATTGGTCATCCGAATTGGGACGAGATGGTTGGCTCGGCTGCAGCTGCGCGCCCTCCTCTGCTTCTGCTGTTTCTGCCTCCAAATCTTGGCCATGCGGCTGGCGGACTGGAGCCATCCTTGCTGGCGTGGCTCGCTTGAGTAACCGACTGCTTCTGATGCTACGCCCACTGACTATGGAAGCAGCTGTGCTTCCAGAAGATTGCTGCACTGCTTCGTCAGCCTCTACTGCTTCTCCTTCTTCCTCTTCCTCTTCCTCTTTTGTTTCTGGCTTGATCTGCTCTGCTTCGTTCTTCACTTTTTCTCCTGCCTCATTCTCATCTTGATTGTCTCCAACTTCTTCGTCTTCTGTCATTGAATCTGCGGCACTTGCTTCGTCTGCAGCATCTTGGGGCTCTTTAGCAGCAGCTTCCGCTTCATCATCACGATCAGCATCTTGCTGACTCGATCGGGTTCGGAGCGAAGCAAGGCGAAGATTAGGAGGACTGCGTCGACTCTTTGCTTTGGCGTTGGTACGGTTGCGGATAGGGCTCTTCTTGCTTTCTTCTTTCTTGTTCTTCTTCTTCTTCTTCTTGATGGTTTCAGAATCCTCGACTTCTTTTGACTCCTTCGTCGCAGATTGCTGTTTGGCGCTGTTGCTGCTTTGCTCTTTCTTGGAAGCCTTGATACTTCTGATCGCCAGCCTCTGCCTCTTTAAAGCTAACTGCATATCTTCTTGTGCTACTTTCTTCGTCTCTCTGGACGAGGCGCCACGCATCATTCTGTACAGCACTTTGCGTGCACTTCGTTCTAATCCCACATACTTTCGCTTGCCTCTCTCTTGCTTCTCCTCAAACTCATCATCACTTTCTTCAGCCTCCTCATCCTCATCTTCTGCCTTGGGCTCCGAAAGCTCGTCATCGCTGACCAAATCCAGTGGAGCATTCACTGGATGGAGCTCGTTGTCGATGTCGAGAGGCTCTGCTGCATCGTCATCATCAGCTGCTTCTTGTTCGGACACCGTTGCTTCAAACTCCTCTCTCAGATGATGCTCTTTCATCTGACCCTTCTGCTCCTCATCCTGCTTCTTCGGCATCCTTCTTCGACTGCTTGCTCCATCCTCAGACTGCTTTATACTCCTGCTCCTCTTGTTCTTCGCATTTCTCGTCTCGTGGACACGTTCTTCTTCATCTGCTTCTCCTTCTTTCTGGACCTCATCTTCGACGAAATCCAATCCCTCATTCACACGATCGAAATTGATGCTGGCCAACAAGGCGAGTCCTTGATGACTGGAGTTTGCCTGATCTCTGCGTCTCTGTCCCCGCCTTAGTCTCTTCGCGAGTCTCCCTCCGTCCTCACTAGAATTTGCGTCCTCTTCTTCCGTGTCCTTGCTCTCGTTCCCTTCCGCCTTCACTACTCCCTGATCCCAAGTCGGCTCGGGCGACGTGCGCTTTGGAGTCGGACGAAGGTGAAGCTTGGAAGCGTCGGCGAGCAGACTGAGCAGGCGATGCTGGCGGGAACGGGGGGACTGTTGCTGATGAGGCTGCGCTTGCTGTTGGCCAAGCACAGAAGAATGGGAGTGGATGCGTTGTTTTCGAGGGCGAGGATGGGCAAGAAGCCTTTCATGGATTTTTGACCAAGAAGAGGAGGAAGAGGAGGAAATAGAAGAGACAGCAGCCACAGAGCCAGAGTAGGCATACGAAGAAGAAGCAAAAGGGAAGCGATTAGAGACGGGCAGTTTGGCACCAGTCTTCTGGAAGATCGCCTCAAGAAGCACACGCTTCACGCGCTTCTGCTGAATCTCATCGACCTCTTGTTGCAGTATCTTGCAAAACACTGTGAGGAAGTACTGCTGTGCTGGCAGCGTCAATCCGAGGATGCGCTCGAAGAACAAACGCGGCGTGACGTTGGAGCTGACCTCCGTTTTAAAATCACCCGGCCGGGGAGCAATGAGGCCCACGCTCGAGAGATGGAAGGAGGGAGAAAGATCACCGCCCAGAGTCAGAATCGTTCCGGCGGTTCCCAGCGGGCGGACGACATCTTTCAGTGTAGATATCAGCGTTTTAAGCGACCGATGACTGACGGAGGAGTCGAGAGGGCAGGGCAGACTGGACGAAGGAGTCGTGAGTACAGCGCCTCTCATAGTCATCAGCAGCGCGGCCTCGGCGAAGAGCGCTTGATCGTGGGCCACGTCCAGTGTGAACATGTGGTAGGGACAGTAGGGCGACTGCGACGCCTCGGGCACAGAAGGGAAGGGCGCGGACGGAGGGAGGGAAGCGCTAAGCTGAGATAGGGCCTGTTGTGCGTTCCAAGGCAATTGCAACACCACATGGGTTAACGGGGCAAAGGAAGCAGACAGAGAAGAAGGCGGATAAAAATCGGTACAAACCGCTCCACTGAGCACGGCCACTCTTTTCTTCCCCGACCAGAACGCCTGCTTTTCTCCCTCGTTGAGCCACTCCACCTGCTCCAGCGGGGAGAGGTGCGACGGAGGGGGACGAGGTTCTGAATGCTGCGCTTTGAAGATACGCTGCATGGAGCGAAGTCGGAAGCGCCGCTCGGTCACCTCCGCCACCTCGCCCACCACCACACGACTCGATTCGTCATGCGCGTCTCGATCTCCGCGTGGATTCGGATGACTGCGGCCGCGCGAGTATTTTTCATCGTAGTCATCGTTGTCGCGTTCGTCTTCATTGTCTTGGTCTGGGTCAGAGTACATATCGTCCTCCTCCCAACTTTTCTTGCTCTTTCGCTTGGACCTCTTCCTCTTCGACTTCTCTGTATCCTCTCTTTGCTTCCGCTTCTTTTTCTCCAACTTTTTCTCCAAGTTTTTCTCCCTGACTTTGTCTCGTGCCTTCTCCTTTCTACCTTTGCCATGGTCCGTGAGAGCCAGTTCGAGCAGCTGAATGAGCATCGACAGCGGCGACAGCGGGGGCAGCGACAGGGACCGCGCTTGGTCGATCAAGTGGCACAGCACAGGGGAAAGGAGGGGAGGGGCGGGGGTGGAAGGAGCTGGAGCAGAAGATGAAGATGGAGATGGAGGCGAGGAAGATGATGCTTGATCTTGTTGTTGATCTTGTTGTTGATGTTGTTGTGGTGGTTGCGATGATTCTTGAGGCTGTGTTTGCTGTTCATGCGGCCGCTTGGGCGCCAAAGAGCTCTGACATCGCGCTGCGATGGTTTCATGCAGGCGCCGCTGCACGTCCACCGCCATGGCAGCCCACGCGGCCCGCCTCACGCGGCATTCGGGCGCGCACCCGCCACGATCCCCGACACGAGTCTCGACACGCTCCGCGCACGTGCACCGCCGCTCCTCCGCCTGAAGCTGGGCCGCCCGCCTCCGCAGCCGATCCCACATCAGCACCACAGACAACGACTGGGAGAGGGGAGGAGGAAAGGAAGAGGACGAGGACGAGGAAGAGGAAGAGGACGAGGACGAGGAAGTGGAAGAGGAAGAGGAAGAGGAAGAGGAGGAGGAGGTAGAGGACGAGGAGGAGGAAGAGGACGAGGTGGAGGAAGAGGAAGAAGAAGAGGAAGAGGAAGAGGAAGAGGAAGAGGAAGAGGAAGAGGAAGAGGAAGAGGAAGAGGAAGAGGAAGAGGAAGAGGAAGAGGAAGAGGAAGAGGAAGAGGACGAGGACGAGGAAGAGGAAGAAGAAGAAGGAGAAGAGGGCGAAGAGGATGAAGGGATAGAGGTAGGCAAAGAAGCGAGAAGGGTAAGAAGCGAAGAGTCTGAAGGAGAAGCAGCTGAATCCGATACGTTAAGCTTGGATGACGTCAAGAACTGGGACGGAGGGTAAGCCGATGACGGTGCGATTTGCGCTGCGATCGAGGAAAACGAAAAGGGCGATGCCGACGAGGCTGACGGCGGCGGTGACGAAGCAAGGGGAACGCCGGCGGGGTCCGGCTCCAACGCGCGGACCAGCTCCGAGGCGCTCATCGGCTGCAGCACGCACGACACCACGTCCATGGTCGGTAACAGCTGGCACATGATGTTGATCTGTTGCTGTCGATGTCGATGCTGAAGGAGGGTGGAGATGTGGTGGGCCTGTTGCCGCAAATGGGCCACGGAACGAAGAGCAGACGAAGAAGAGGAAGGGGACGAGGACGAGGACGAGGAAGCGGTCGAGGAGGAGGATAAGAGAGTAGAGGCGAGGGAATCAGAAAGGTCTTCAGGAGACACAGACGAAGAACTGGCATCGAGCAAATCGGCATAGGAGTCGATGACACGGGCGAGACTGCGCTGGGCTGCCAAACAGACCTCGCCGTCTTGGCTGTCCATGGTGCTGAGAAGGCCGCTCACACCGCGATGATAGGACAAAAGCTCAAAGCTGTGTTGGGTCTTCATCTCATGATACGCTCGCCATCGATGCATCTGTACGATGCGTTGAGAAACGAGATATTCGGGACTGGAAGAGCGATCGTGGACGGGGAGAGGCGAGATGGGAGCGGAGGGCTGGGGGAAATAGGTGAGCAGGAAGTGCATGATAACCTCCAAAGGGCTCCATGCATCGTCAACGAGCTCGTGATCATCATCCGGCCTGAGCATGTGCTGGCGTCCCGCGCGGTCGACGCTGACGACGACCTGCTCGCCGCGCGACACGGCTCGCTTGGCGCACCACACCGCCGACGGTACTTTAAAGCACGTGGTGAGCTGTCGGAAGAAGTGGCGATGGTAGCACCAGTACGCCTCCCACAACGGCGAATCAGACTCTTGTTCGGGGGCCGCCTGGCGAAGCTGAGCTTGCAAATGCAACCAAAACGCCACGGCATCATTGTAGGCCCTTCGCTGTTCTTTGGAGAGTTTTTCTTCGGCGATTCGGACGCGGGCGGCGGCGAAGCGGGCGGAGGAGGCGAGCGGGGCCAGGCACGTCGGGGGCAGCAGGCGGGCCGGAGCGGGGGACGAGGACCCCGAGGACGACGACGAGGACGAGGACGAGAACGCCGCCGAGGCTGATCGGGATTCGGATGCCGATGGGGATGGCGCCGACGATGCTGACGAGTGAGATGAGTGAGATGAAGCAGAGACGGAGGCCATGGCGCGGCGATGGCGGAGATACAGCTCCAGTTCGAACAGGACAGCACTGCGCGCGCCGCCGCTCTGCAGCTCGGCGGGAGGAAGCGTCAGGTGTTGGGGGTGGGAATGCGAGGAAGGGCCAGAGGAAACAGAGCTCTTCGATGGAGACGCTGGAGTTGATGAAGACGATGAAGGCGGGGCACTATTCGATAATGCGTTTTCTCCGTCTTGTTTCTCAAAGTTATCATGATCAGACGTCTCCTGTCCTTGGTGTTCCTCCTGCTCTTGTCCCTGCTGCTCACAAGCACCGTCATTGCCAATTTGACCGATCCTGCCTTCACGACCACCCAGCTCATTACCACGACGGCTGACGACACCGCTGTCGCCACGGTCGAGGTCATCATCACTGCTTTCGATTCCCATTGCCAGCCAGTCCAGATAGCAAACATCACGCTCAGAGGCGCCTGCGCTGCGATCGACACCAGCATCCACAGTGTGATCGGCAGCATCATTAGGGGTCGCCACACCGTAGCCAGCGCCAGCGGCCTCAGCGTCGCTCTTGCCCTCCTCATCGGCATCGGAATCAGCATCGCTATCGTCATTGGCATCGGCCCTGGCACTGGTACTGGCATTGGCACTGGCATTGGCATTGGCATTGGTGTCGACGAGGACATTGACGTAGGACCTGTCAACGGAGGCGAGGTGGCGCGACAAGGCGTTGAAGGAGGCGTAGAGGAAGCCCATGGGTCGGCAGGGCAAGCAAGAGGGGGAAGAGGGGGCAGAGGGGGCAGCAGACGAGGCAGCAGAGGAGGACGAGGGATCGATTAACGACAATATTTGAGGATTGGGTGATGATGGCGATGGAGGCAAAGACGGCACTGAGACAACAGGGCTAGGCAAGGCAGACGAACGAGGTAATTCGAAGGATGGAGATACTAGAGAGGTGGATGATGACAACGATGATGATGATGATGATGATGATGATGATGATGATGATGATGATGATGATGATGATGATGATGATGATGATGATGATGATGATGATGATAAAAATGGTGAAAATGATGAAGATGACGATGACGATGATGACGATGATGACGATGATGATGACTCATCCGGCAGCGTGAGATCAGCGATCGGAGGAAAGTACCACAGTCCCAGGCGTTCCATGATCATGAGATTGCTGTCGAACAACCCCGCCGTCGACGTATACACCACTCGAGCGTTGGGCAGCAGGCGCTGGAAATCGATGAGCGCACGCAGCAGCATCAACTTGAGCTTGACAAACTTGAGCACCCCGTCTCCATCTTCGCCCTCCTTGCGCATGGCCATACGATCGGCCTCACCAGCCCCACCAGCCCCACCATCCTCCCTGTGCGAAGGCCGCGAAGACGACGACGACGCGACGAGTGCGGGGCGAGGAGGTTCGGAGTTGGTGTTGGTGGGCGGCAGCGCCAGCGAGTGGAGGAAATCGAAGAGCGCGGCCAGGTGTTCGACGACGACGACGCCCTGGAAGGCGGGCCCGCCGCACCACGCGCCCAGCTCGGCCATCGGCCGCATCCAGTCGTCGCTCGGCAGATCGCTGGCCACGGGGTCCACGCCCTGGAAATCGAACGCCGGGCCATTGCCGCCCGACGATGACGACGGCGACGAGGAGGAGCAGGGCGAAGAAGAAGAAGAAGAAGAGGAGCATGAGGGAGAAGAGGGAGAGGATGAAGACGCGGAGGAGGACGAAGAAGAAGTTGAGGAAAAGTCAAGAGAAAGCAAAGAGGCGTAGGTCGCAAGCACCACCCCGTCTCCAGCATGCTCAAATGTTGCATCGATGCCTTCGATGAACTCGACAGGCAAGCCCTCGGCGTTGGCGTTGGCGTTGGCCGCCTGGATCTCGGCCCGCGCCCGCGACAGCGACAGCGGCGAAGGCGACAGCCACACATGCTTGCGGATATCTTGTTTGCAATAATGGGCAATGATGCTCGTCAATTGACTCCTCTGGTCAGCATCCGAGCCATAAGCACTGCTCAGCAAAAATCCTGCCCGATAATTGTTGTTAAAAAAACGATGGTGGCGCCGATACGCAAGCTGCCAAGGTTCCAGCGATTCATCCTCATCGCCAACCAGAGAACCTCGATGGGTTTCGCTTCGCGCCTCTTCATTTGCGTCACCCATTAAAAACGATCATCCATGAACGCAACGCATCACATACAAGAGATAAAGAAGCGAAATCGAATCGATCGCGAAAGCTGTGCAAAAAATGTGGAGCGCAGTGCCCGGCCTTTTGTCCTCCTTCCTGCCTGTTTGAGCAGCTTTCGAAATCACGCCTGTACGTAATTATAACCGATGGGAGCATGATGAAACAATGCCAGCGGTGCGGAAATTCTCGGCCTGGCGATCGAACAAGCAGCAGGCCGCGCCGTGATTATCAAAATCATTTGCCAAACCAATTTCGAATAAGATGAACTGATAATGTACCAGCAAAAATTGATCAAACCATGCTCACGTTCGCATTACAAAAAGCAGATGGTCACATGCAAGCCAGCTTGTCAATTAAGTCCCGAACGCTTGACGCGCCTAGGCGGTGGGGTAGGAAGCAGACAGAGAGATGCCGCACTGGTTCTTGCCGCGAATCATGCGGATGTAGCCTTGCTCGCCCCAAGAGGCACCCCATGAATTCTTCACGCGCCAGAAGTTCTTGCCAGAGGCGGCATCAGTACCGTAACCCACAGCCAGAACACCGTGGTCGAGGTTGGTACCGCAAGCAGCATCGAAGACACCGCTCGAGTAGAACTGGAAGGCCATCTGGTCAGCCTCGATGGCGACGGAGACGGGACCAGCAGTGCCAACGGCGGTTTCCAGAGCATTCTCGTTACCGCTGGGGACATCGGTGTACTTGGACACAGTGGCGGCAGACTGGCAAGTCTTCTGGCAAGTGCCCTGAACACCCTTGTAAGGGTAGGCGGACTCCTCGCAGATGCCGTTCTTGATGATCCACTCGAAGGCGTAGTCCATCAGACCACCGTTGCAGCCCATGTTGCCCGAAGAGCCAGCGCAATCAACCAGCTGCTGCTCAGAGAGGCTGACCAGCTTGCCGTTCTTGGCGAAGTTGGCACCCTCGACGGCACCAGTGGTGGAGAAAGCCCAGCAGCTGCCGCACTGGCCCTGGTTCTTGACGGGGGTGACAGCGCCCTTGGAGACCCAGTCAATGGAATCGGGAACGGCGGCCACATTGATGTTGGCCTCGTTCTTGGAGCGGATGAAGTCGCGTTGGATGGGCACGAAGCCGAAGTTCTGGGCCTTGAACTCCTCCTGAGTCAGATCGGCGAACTCGTTGATGCCCATGGTGTACGAGTGGTTGCCCTCGTTGTGCTTAGTGATGGCATCGAGGTTGGACTTGAAGATGTTGTAGCGAGTGAAGAACTGCTCGTGCTCGTAGGCTTTGGAGAACTTGGAGACGAACCGGGTAAAGGAGGTTTGGTATTCGGCTTCGGACAGGGCCTGGGTGCCAACGGCAGCAGCAAACAGCAGGGCAAGAGTGGAGACGCGCATCGTCTGTGAAAGTGGCACATGTACAGTCAGTGGATGCACGGGTCAGTCGACGTCGACGAAACTCAGGCCACAGCGGTCAATAAAGGTTTCAGACAAAAGCACAGGCAGAGAACGAACGAAGTACACCCAGAACACCGCCGAACACCCAGAAACCGACCGAAC
>Ga0256885_1000716_pt1 | contig 10772 bp, 9 predicted proteins | sample MC6MC0493MT_FD_186344 | JGI IMG/M metagenome (GOLD analysis project Ga0256885, IMG submission 186344) | Metatranscriptome of enriched soil aggregate microbial communities from Iowa State University, Ames, United States - MC6-MC0493-MT... | ecosystem: Environmental > Terrestrial > Soil >...
GCTTGCTGATGGCGTTGATGGCGGTGGTGGCGGCCGCCTTGACGGGCTGGCCCTGGGGCGGCGCGTTGATCGGTCCGCAACGTTGGGGCGGTTTGCTGGTAACGCTGATTCTGGCCATTGCCGCGCTGGCCGCCGCCGTGCCGCTGGCCTTTGCGCTGGCGCTGCTGCGGCGCTCAAGCAGCCGCGCGGGGTCGCTGGCTGCCGCCGGCCTGATCGAAGCGGTACGCGGCGTGCCGCTGGTCACGCAGCTGCTGTTCGCGTCATTCGTATTGCCGATGTTGCTGGGCGGCGGCGTGTCCAAGTTCAGCATGGCGCTGGCCGCGCTGACCTTGCACACCGCCTGCCTGCTGGCCGAAGTATTGCGCGGGGCGCTGCAAGCCATTCCCCCGGGTCAGATGATGGCGGCGCGCGCCTTGGGCATGCGCCCCGCCACCGCCTACGCCACCGTCATCTGGCCGCAAGCGCGCCGCATCGCCGCGCCCGCCGCACTGGGCGTGTTCGTGGGCGCGGTGAAAGACACGTCGCTGGTCAGCATCATCGGCGTGTTCGACGTGCTGGGCGCAGCCAAGGCGGTGGTGGCCGGCACCGATTGGCGGCCCTATCACGTTGAGGTCTATCTGGCGGTGGCGCTGCTGTACTTCGCGGCAAGCCTGGCGTTGACGCGCGTGGCCCGCCGCATGGAAACGCGCGGCGGGTAGCCCGGGAAAAATCTGGCACCGCCTGCTTAATTTGCTTGCGCACGTGGGCCAGCGTCCTGCCGCGCCAATCGTCCAATTCCTGGATGCGGGCGTCGATCTTGTCGGACGCGCTGGCGTCCGGGCCGCTTGCCTTGCCGGTGTCTGTCGTCATGGTGGCTCTCTGATGCCATTACCGCTGGTCAGCCCGCCCTCGAGTCCAGCGGCGTGCGGGCCAGGAAGCGGTCGAAGGCGGCCAGATACGCGCCTTCCACCGCCGTCAGTTTGCGCTGCTTGTGCCAGGTCAGAAACACGTCGATCTCGGCCACGGATTCGGCCGGCGGCAAGCGCCGCAGTTCGCCGCTCATGACGTCCTGGCGAATCAGGTGCTCGGGCAGAAAGCTCAGCCCGATGCCCGCCACCACCATGCGCCGCACCTCTTCGATGTTGGGCGACGTGCCAACGATGCGCCCGGTGAAGCCCTGCTGATCGCGGAAGATGGTCAGCGGAGACAAGGTGTCGCCGATCTGGTCGCTGGCGAAGCACACGAAGTTCTGGTCCATCAAGTCTTCGATGCTCACGCGCTGCTTCGCAAAGAGCGGATGGTGCCGGCCGCAGACCACCGCATAGTGATGCCGAAGAAAGAGCCGGCGCTCCAGCCCTTCCACCGGTTTGCGGCACAGGCAGATGCCCAGCGCTGGCACGCGCTTGGCCAGCGCGTCCAGAATGGCGGCGCTGGGCAGCACGTCGATATGGAATTCAATCTTGGGATAGCGGCGATGAAATTGCGCCAGGAAATCATCGTAAGCCGGGCTTTGCACCTTGCTCATCACCAGCAGCCGCAACGTGCCGGCGACTTCGGCCTTGTCTTGCGTGGCGGCGTTTTCAATACGGGCCATGGTGCCGTACATGTCGCGCGCGATAGCGTAGATTTCGTCGCCCAAGCCCGTCAGCCGGAACTCGCCATTGCGCCGGTGCAGCAGCATGCCGCCCACCGCGTCCTCCAGCCGCTTCAGCGCCTGGCTGACTGCGGGCTGGCTCAGGTGCAGCGCCTGCGCCGCCCTGCCCACCCCGCGTTCCTGCACCACGAACATGAACGTGCGCAGCAGGTTCCAGTCCATGCGTTCGGGCGCCAGCGACAGCGTTGAGGGGGTACGGCAGGCAGGCTGTGACATGGGCGGGGTTAGAAAAGGCGGCGGGAAAGGGATGTGCATCCACGCCCAGCCGGCCGCCGCCCCAAGAGTCAAGCGCCGGTCAGCCCCGCGAAAAACCGCGACGCGTTGGATTCCAGGCCCTCAATATAGTAGCCACCCTCTTGCACAATCAAGGTCGGCAAACGCATGCCGCCCACCGCCCGCCCCAGGCGCTCAAAGCCGTCTTCCGTCACGCTGACCATCGCTTGCGGATCTTTCTCGAAGATATCGAAACCCAAGGACAGCACCAGCGCATCCGGCTGGAAGAGGTCAATGGCCTGGCGCGCCTGAGTCAGCCGGTCGAAGAACACGGATTCCGGCGAGCCGTGCGGCATGGGCAGGTTGATGTTGTAGCCGTAGCCCGCGCCCGCGCCGCGCTCATCTTCAAAGCCTGCGACGACTGGGTAGAAGTTTTCGGGATCGCCATGGATCGACACGTAGAGCACGTCGCTGCGCTCGTAGAAAATTTCCTGGATGCCCTGGCCGTGGTGCATGTCGGTGTCCAGGATCGCCACGCGCGGAAAGCGCGAGGTCAGGTGCTGCGCGGCGATGGCCGCATTGTTCAGGTAGCAGAAGCCGCCTGCGGCGTCGCGGCGCGCATGATGGCCGGGCGGACGGCACAGCGCGTAGGCGTGGCGGTCGCCCGCCAGCAGCGCTTCGGCGCCCGCCACCGCGCATTGCGCCGACCAATACGCCGACCGCCACGTGTTCGGGCCGACCGGGCAGCTGCCATCCGCCAGATAGCGCCCGGCCTTGGCCAGCACGCCGCGCAAGGCGTTGGGTTCGCGCACGAACACATTCGACACGACTTCGCCGCCCCAATCGCCCGGCAGTTTCATCCAGTCGTCATGGGCGCTTTTCAGAAAGCGCAGATAGTCCAGCGAGTGCACGGCCGAAATAGCGCCGGCCCCGTGGTCGGCCGGCGTCTGCACGTCAAAGCCCAGCTTGCGGGCCGCCTGCACCAGGCCATCCAGACGCGCCGGCACTTCTTGCGGGGTGCGCATCTTGCCGCGCGAAAAATAGGTTTGCGGATGATGCAGCTTCTGGTCGTCGTGAAAAAATGCCTTCATGCTTGCTGATCCTTCAGGTGAAATTGCTCGGTGCGCTGGCCAGCATTGCCCAGCAGCAGAACGGAAACCAGGGAAAGCAACGAAATCGCCGAGAACAGCAGCGCCAGCGGCCACCACTGCCCTTTGAAATTCTCCGCCAGCACGGTGCCAAGCAAGGGCGTCAAACCGCCGAAGATGGCGCCCGACAACTGGTAGGCCATCGAGATGCCCGTATAGCGGATGCCGGTCGGAAAGCTGTCGCTGACATAGCCCGCGATGACCGCGTAGTAGGCGCCCATGAAGAGTACCGCCACGCCGACCCCCAGCGTAATACTGGAAAGCGAGCCCTGGTCGACCAGGTTGAACATCGCGTAGGGCGTGAAGATGGACACAAACGCCATCGCGCCCAGGAACCGCAGGTTACCGACGCGGCTGGCGATGTAGGCCGCAAGCGGCGTGATGAAGAACTGCATGATCGACACGACCAGCAGGCAATCCAGAATCACCGCCCGGTTCAAGCCCACGTACTGCGTGGTGTACGCAATCATGAACGTGTTGGTGAAGTAGAAGCCGGCAATGCCCAGCACGTTGGCGCCCACCGCCAGCGCCAGCAGACGGGGCGCGCCGCGCAGCACTTGCGCAAGCGGGGCCTGGGCGGGTTTGGCGGGGTTGGCGCGTTTGGCCTGCGCCGCCTTTTCAGCGATGAAATCGGGCGATTCGTTGACGCTCAAGCGAATCACGAAACCCACCACCAGCAGCACCGCCGAGAACAGGAACGGCACGCGCCAGCCCCAGCTCAGAAACGCTTCGTCGTCCAGGCCCGTCACCAGCTTGAACATCAGCATCGACAAGATCAAGCCAGCCGGGCTGCCCAGTTGGGCGAACGACGCGAAGAAGGTGCGCTTGCTTTGGTCCGGCGAATGCTCGCCCGCCATCAGCACCGCCCCGCCCCATTCGCCGCCCACCGCGATCCCCTGCACGATACGCAGCAGGATCAGCAGCACCGGCGCCCAGACGCCGATGGACGCATGGGTGGGCAGCAGGCCGATCAAGACGGTGACCGTGCCCATCATCACCAAGGTGATCACCAACGATTTCTTGCGGCCGATCTTGTCGCCGATGTGGCCGAAGATGGCGCCGCCCAGCGGCCGGGCGAAGAAGCCCACCGCGAATGTGCCAAAGGCGGCCAAGGTGCCGTAAAAGCCGGTGGCCGATGGGAAGAAGAGTTTGCCAAACACCAGCGCGGCTGCCGTCGCGTAGATGTAGAAGTCGTACCACTCGATCATCGTGCCGACAAAAGCGGCGGTCGACGCGCGCACCGGCTGGTGGCCCGTCACGGGTTTTCCCCTCATGTTTATCTCTCTTTACGTAGTTGAGGTCTAGCAGACGATCGTTATAGCCCTGCCCCAACCATAAGAAAAATTCTTATTTCTTATCCGCTGGATTCGTTTGGCTAATGAGTGGAAACCCTTAAATTCGCACCGACGCTGCGCGCAGCAGCGTGTCAAAACGCTCGGGTGATTCCAGCCCGGGGAAGTGTCCGCAATCGTCAAACGCCACCCATCTTGCGGCCGGCACGTCATGCAGCAAGGACTGCGGCGGCGTGTGAGCGTGCGTGCGGTCTGCCCCGCCCCACACGGCGGTGACCGGTTGCGGCGGCGCGCTTGCGCTTGGGGGGTGCGCCAACAACGCCTGGTAGGCGTCGGCCAACAGAAACAGGCCGCCTGCGTCCACCGCGTTCAATGCGGGCGTGGTGAAGGTTTGGCGCAGCGCATCGTCATGCGCCGCCGGCAACGCGGCCCCGTACCAATGCCGCGTGGCTTGCCGCCGGAACGCGCACATGAAACATTGGCCGACCCACGGCGTGCGGATCAGTCCGTGCAGATCCGCACGCCTGGCCCAGCGTTGTGCGTCGGCGATTGCCGGCGTCTGCTGAAGAATCAGGTGCCTGACACGCTCGGGATGGCGCGCGGCAAACTCCATGCCGACATACGCGCCCAGGCACGACATGTCGAGCACGGTCTCGGTCAGCGCCAGGCGCTCAAACAACTGATGCAAGGTGGCGCTTTGGCTCGCCAGGCCGAAACGAAACCCGGGACGTGGCCGGGAATAGCCGAAGCCCGGCAACTCAAACGCCACCACGCGCTGGCGCGCCGCCACACGGCGTATCAATGGCAGGCAATGTTCGATGACGTTCGGCGGGTCAGGCACGACCACATAGGCGCCCCGGCCGGAACCGTTGCCGCTGTCGAAGACGCAAATCTGCGTGTGCGGCAGTTCGATGATGTGGCCCACGGCATGCGCAGGCAAACGTGGGCGGCGCCATAGCATCAGGCTGAGTCGGGCCATCACCGATACCGGCGGGCCGGCAAGCGCCAAAAATCAAACGCATGCGGATGCCCGCCATCCGCGACGTGAGACAGCCACTGCACACAGTCCCGCCACAGCCCTTCCTCACAACGGCGGGGGTCGAAGAAGCCGGAATGGCCGAGTCCGGGCCGGGAGGCTGCATGGGCATCACTGGCCGCCACGTGCGCGCGGATGACGGCGGCGTTGACGTAGAAGTGCTCCACCAAGGCGTCCACGGCAGGCTTGGGTGCGTAGACGACATCGTCATCGAAACTCAGCGACAGGATCGGCGCGCGAAAGCGCCGATGCGCAGACTCCAGCCGCCCGCCTTGCGCATCCGTGTAGCCGCCATTCAGCGTCCAGCGCGCGTAATCACGCGCCACGCCGCGCTCGAGCCGATGCAGCCCCATCCATTGCAGCGGCACATGCCCGAACAGGCCCAGGCACAGCGGCACGACGCCTTGGAAGAAGGCCAGCACCGCATACCGGCGCCAGTCGGGCCACCAACGCCAATAGCCTTTTTGGCATCCCACCGCCAGCATCGCGTCGACCCGGTGTGCATTGGGCGCCAAGGCGGCGATCTGGCCGCCGATGCTGTGGCAGATCAACGCAATGCGTGGGTGGCCAAACTCAGCGTCTGCCCAGGCAATCATGGCCGCAAGGTCCTGTTCGCCCCACGCCTGCATCGACACGCGTTGCGCCATGCCAGGGGGAATTGCCGAATCCCCAATGCCGCGGTAATCGAAGGTCAGCGCGTGCCATCCCGATTGCGCAACATAGGCCGCCAACGAACGAAAACGATCCTGCGACGCCCCTGTGGCATTCAGGAAAATAGCGACGCGCGGCGGATGCATGGCCCCCCCCTCCGACGCCGCGTAGTGATGCGCGCTCAGGGGAAATTGATCCGCCGCCAGGATGCGCAAGGCGCGGGGCGCAGAAGCGGGCGCCGTCATTGCGCCAGCAGCCAGGCCGACCCAGCCGGCCAAAGCGCGCGACTGCCGCGGCGGAAATAGCCGAAATGCCCCAGCGCGCTCAAGCCAAACGCCGACGGCGCAAGCGGCCGGGTTTCGACATTGGCCGACGCATAGAACGCGAGCAAGGCGTGAACCGCCTTGGCGGGCGCCATCCAGTCATCCTCAATGATGTAGGCCAGGATATTGCCGTTGTACGCCTTGAAGTGTTGCCGCAGCGGCTGCCCGGATGCGTCGACGATGTAGTCGGGATGGCGGCACCAGCGCGCCCATTCACGAGCCACGCCTGGTGGCAGATCCGAACTGCCCAGCCCCAGGCGGCGGGCCGGAAAGCGCGAACAGAGCCGCGTCAACATGGGCAGCAGCGCAAACCAAAGCGCGGCCAGCCCCACGCGGCGCGGCCAGGGCCAATAGCGCCAATAACCGCTTTGGCTGCTAACGGCCAACAGGCCCGCCGCCTGCCGGTTGTTGGCGGCCAACCCGAACAGCTGTCCGCCCGCGCTATGGCCCACCACCAGCAGGCGGTACCCGGGATGGCGCTGCGTCAGGAAGGCAATGGCGCCCGCGGTATCCGCTTCGCCCCACTGCCGCATCGTTCCAGGTTCTTGCCGGACAGACCGTACGCAGGAATCGCCAATGCCGCGGTAGTCGTACGTCAACACGGTGAATCCAGCCGCAGCCAGATAGCGGGCGTAAGCATCGTAATAGCCGCGTTTGACGGCGGTCGCGCCATTTAACAGCACACATCGCTGGTTCGCGTCGACGGGCAGGTAGACGGTGCCCGTCAATGTTCGCCCGTCGCTGGCCGCAAAGCGCACCACGTCAGTTTGAATATTCTGCTCTTCCGGCATGCCGCCCTCCTTGGCTGCGTTGCGCCTTCGCGCCGTCACCGCTGCGAGATGCGCGACTCGGGTTCCGGCAGCGCGGCGTGCACCACCTTGGGACGCCAGAACGTCACGAATGAATGCCACATGGCCTCGAACCAGCCTTCGGTTCGATACGGATACCCGTGCTCGTCACAGAAGCGCTTCACGATGGGATTGATGGCGCGGTAATGCCGCGGGCTGATGCTGGGGAACAGATGATGTTCGATCTGATATTCGACGCCGCCGCAAAGCAGCCGGCCAACTGGCCCGGTGCGGAAGTTGATGGTGGTGGCGGTTTGCAGCATCAGGAAGTTGCCGTCCATGGTGCTGCGGTCGTACAGGCCCGCGGCGGCCGGATAATGCGCGGGTGCAAACAGCGCAAACGCGGCGTATGACATCGCGGCATAACGCAGCAGCGTGAACATCAGCACCGCTTCCAGCGTGAAGAACAGGCAAGGCAGGCCCACCCAGACGACCCAGTGCAGCATCAGCACTGACAAATCCGCCCAGTGCGCCCGCGTACGCTTTGCCGGGTCGGCCAGCCGGCGCAACAGATACCGCCAGCTTTGGAACACCACGCCAAAGGCGTTACCCACCAGCATCAACGGCAGAAAATAGCCTTGGTGTGCGTACCACCAGCGATGCAGGCCGCGCACCCGATGCAATTCGGTTTGGTTCAACGCGAACACCGGCGCCAGATTGGCATCGTTATCCACGCCAACAATGTTCGGGTGCGGATGATGAATCACCAAGTGCTTTTGCCGCCAGTAGTTCGCCGACACCTGGCTGAAGAACGGGTAGCCGAAATACAGGAAGAAGTCGTTCACCCACCGCCGCTTGCTGATGGCGTGATGTGAGGCGGTATGCGCATTGGTGGTGATCCCCATGCTGCCCATGATGATGGCCACAAACGCCAAGAGGCGCACCCACCACGCATCCGACATCGCCAGCGCCGCGACGCCCGCGATCGTCATACCGACAAACACCAGCCATTCACCAAAGATGGCCCAAGGCGTCCGTTTGCTGTACCCCGCGGCCATGAGCGTATTGCGCAGTCTGGCAAAGTCGCGGTTCGCAGGCATCGCGATGTCTCCTTAAACGCGCTGATACCGGTACGGCGCGTGGTAATCGTTGGTGAACAGCACTTGGTACAACGCGGCCTCGCCCGCCCTCGCGGCCGCAATGCCGCAGCACAGGTAGTATTCCCACATGCGTTTGAAGGCCGCGTCGTAGCGCTTGGCATCCAACGATGGCCCGTGTGCGCGAAACGCCTCCAGCCAACGCTGCGCCGTGACGGCATAGTGGCGAACCAGGTTTTCCGCATCCAGGATGGCCAGGTGGTTGTTCTCTAGCTGCCGGGTGATCGCCGACAACTTGGGCGTATCCGAACCGGGAAAGATGTAGCGCTGGATGAACGGATCGTGACGGTTGACGCGCGTGTTGCACCCGATGGCGTGCACCAGACCGCGTCCGTTTTGCCGCAGCGCTTTGGCTAGCGTTTGGAAATATCGCGGGTACTCGCGCCGGGGAAGGTGTTCCAGCATGCCCACGCTGACCACCCGATCAAACACCCCGGCAACAGATGCGTAATCTTGCAGCAGCACTTTGACGCGGTCGCCCACCCCATGGTGGTTGATCAGCGCGTTGGCGCGTTCCCAATGCGCCAGGCTGTTGGTGACGCCGGTGCCCTTCACCCCGTAGTGCCGCGCCGCATGGATCAGCAAGCCGCCCTTGCCGCATCCCACATCCAGCAATGTTTGGCGCGGCGCCAGCTCCAGCTTCTGGCAGATGCGGTCAAGTTTGTCGTGTTGAAGCGTGTCAATGTCGGCGTCCGCGTTGCGCGCGTAGCCGCAGGAATACACCTGATAGCGGTCGTGCAGGAACGAATCGAACAGGTCTTCGCCGACGTCGTAGTGGCGGCGCACATTGCGCGTCTTGCCTGCCAGCAGGTTGCCTGCCAGCAACGCCCCATACCGCAAGGCGTAGCGCCAGTGCCGGCCGGTCTTGCGGTCCATCCGCGCCTTCAGCAAGACCGCCAGCACATCCGCCAGCCGGCCGTCATCGACATCGAAGCCGCCTTCCATGAAGGACTCGCCCATGCCCAGGTTGCCTTGCAACAGCACGCGCGCATAGAAGTCCGGCCGGTGAACCCGCAGCACGAGTTCAGCCGCCCCGCTTTGGCCCACGGCGTGACGGCGGCCCCCATCAATGATCAGCAGCGATGCGTCGCGCAGATGCTGGCGCAGCAGGTCAATGAACAGGCGTTCCGCCCGCGACGGCGCAGCCGCCTGCGCCCCTTTCGCCGGAATGGGAAGTTCTGCACCGGTGTTGCTATGCATGCTGAATGCTCCCTTGCCTGATGGCAGTTGAGCAGCAGCTTAGGCGAAATGGACGGCAATTTTGGCCTTGCACCGTCGTCAGAACGTGAAATCTGAGTCTTCCTATTTCACGCCGCGTGGTATAGCCCCCGCTCCGCAGGCTTGCGCCATTTGGGACTCGTGGCGGACCTTACCCCGCAGGCTTCAGCCACGCAGGGCGCGGGGCGGCGTCCAGCCAATTCTTGACGATGAGCCCCAATTCGGTGTCGCCCGATATGCGCAGGCGCCGTTGAAAGAACAAGGTGTCCGCATCGGTGTCGGCGCGCATCAAGCTCAGCAGGTCCGCCATCGTTGCGCCCAGTTCCAGCTCGGCGGGCGCGCCATTCCACATCGGCCGAAACGCCCCGCCCCGCACCCCGAAACTGCTGCGCAGCCCAAGGTCTTCGATGGTGATGGCGAAGCTGCGACCTTCCAGTTCGGGCGGCGGCGACAGCCATTTGAAGCGGCGCGCCAATTCCAGCCCGGCCACAAAGTGCATCGATACGAGCGGCGCGGGCAAGCGCCGCCCCACCTTTGTCAGCAGACCTGAAAACCCCATCGCCACGCTCATGCCGCCGTCTCCAGCAGTGCTATGCCCGAGCGGCCGTAGTAGTAGCCATTGCAGCGCCCCATCCCTGCGGGCGGCGTCACGGCCTCGGGCGAGCCGCCCGCGCGGATCGCGTCCAGCGCGGCAATGGCGTCAAGCGTTCCTGCCGACTGCGGATTCACGCGCATGACCTCGACACCCATGCTGGCAAGCTCCCTGGCCTGCGCCAGCAAGTCCAGACAGGCGGCGGATTGCACCTGGATGCCGTTGATGCTGAGAAATTCATTGGATTCGCGTGTCCGCATGTCGAGCCCATCGGGGTGTTCAATGCACCGGAATCCGCACTCGTCCTTCTTCAAGCGGAAATGCCGCGCGGTAAAGCAGCGCGCCGAAAACGCCAGCGCCATGCGGCCCCACACCTGCACTTCGGCGGCCAGCCCGACGGGGCGTTCTTCCAGCAGCCGGGCAAGCGTATGGCCATCCATTTCCAGCGGCGCCACAAAGCGTATTGCGCCCAGGCTGGCCAGCCATTGCAAGGTGCCGCCGTGATACGCATTGACGTGCGGCCCCGCCACAAAGGGCCGCCCGCCCAAATGCCGCAAGGCGCCGACTTCACCCGCCTCGATCATGAAGTCTTCTTGCGCGCACAGTTTCTTCAACGCCGCCGCTTCCGCGCCCGTCTCAATCAGCGTGCGCCCCGACAGCACCACCGTCTTGCCCGTGGCGCGCAAGTCCCGCGCCAGGTCCAGCCAATCGCCCGCGCGCA
>Ga0256885_1000721_pt1 | contig 10743 bp, 16 predicted proteins | sample MC6MC0493MT_FD_186344 | JGI IMG/M metagenome (GOLD analysis project Ga0256885, IMG submission 186344) | Metatranscriptome of enriched soil aggregate microbial communities from Iowa State University, Ames, United States - MC6-MC0493-MT... | ecosystem: Environmental > Terrestrial > Soil >...
CAGCAATCCAACGGGCCGATCTGGACGCGGTCATCCGGTGTGGGTACTGGCGCTATCGGCTGGATTGGGTTGGGTTCTTTACTGCTGTCCATGTGCTGCCTCCTTGAGTTCGGGCCATACGCGGTCCCAGCCGTCCGGCCAAAGATCTCGGCGGCTGACAACGGCAGCGGTCGCCTTCTCGATTGCTACGCAGCGCTCTGGCGAGATGGGCGATTGCCCGGATGCCATCTGCGATAGGTAAGAAGGCGAGACGCCAATTGCCTTAGCTAAGCTCGCCGCCGTGCCACGTGGGCTAGTGCTGATATAGGTCTTAAGGTCCATGCCCAAGTTTAGTGAGAACTAAACCGTAAGGTCAAGTGTTTACTAATTTAGTGTCCTATAAACTTTCGCCATGACCATCCAAGAAACTCGACGGGCGAATCTTCGTGCGTGGGTGCAGCAGAACGGCGCACCCAGCAAGGAGAAAAGCTACTTCTCGCAAGTCCTATCCGGCACGGCCCCCATTGGGGAACGAGCCGCGCGCCGGCTTGAGCGGGACTACCGGATGGGCGAGGGCTTTCTGGATACGCCCCAGAACGGCGACACCAAGCCGACCCCAGACGCGAACCCGCCCTCCCCGTGGCCCTTCGCGTCCATCGCAGAGGCTGAAGTCCGCGCGTTGCCGCCCAGCCAACTCAATGCGCTCGAGGGGGCCATTGCCCTCGCTATTGCGCAGCTGAAACTGGGCATAAACGTTGCGCCGCCAGTGCAACCGCGCGCCCAGGCCGCTAATCGCGGCGCACTGGTCGACATGGATGCGGCCGACGATCCATTCCCAATGCGAATCGGCGGGGAGCAGGCGGCTCCGTGGGAAGGCGGTAAAACGACATTGCAGGCCGAGCGCGATAGCAGGATTCGCATCAGCACCCAAACTGGTGTGGTCGCCAACGTCGGGCCGGGCGAGCCACACGCCGCCAACGACAAGTTTGAAAAAGTGCCTGAAATGGCAGACGTTCGTTTGGCTGCGGGCGACGGTATCGAGAACCTGGCGGAAGAGGAAACCGGCACGGTTCAATTCCGCCGGTCATTTCTTCGGTCGGTTGGCGCTGGCGCAGGCAAGGCCCGCGTCGTCTACGCCAAGGGTGACAGCATGGAACCGATCATTCGGGATGGTGCGGCTTTGTTGGTCGTGCCTAACGAAAACGTGACACTGCATGACGTCGCTGCTGGCGGCGTCTACGCCATCAACTACGACGGCAAGATGATCGTAAAGACTGTGACCCGCGACAGGTTGACCAAGCGTTGGGTTGCGCGGTCGTTCAACCCCGGCTATCCAGACATTCCCCTCGAGAACGGCACCCCCATTCGCGTCCTGGGCCAAGTTGTTTGGGCAGGATCGCGCTTGAGCGACAGCGAATCGGGGCAGTGGACCCGCGCATAGTCGCTCCCCTTCCGCCAGCAAAGCCACCTTCGGGTGGCTTTTTTTTCGCCCCCCTCCCCCTCCCTTCCCTCCAATGGCCGCTGCGACTCGCGCCGGACAGTTTAGTTTTTACTTGACGATAAGTTTAGTGTTTACTAATATCCGTCTTAACGCAGCTTCGCGCTGCAAGCAAAACCCCACGGACCCGCAGGCAGCAGTCAGGCCATCGCCTAGAGCGGGAGACGTCACCGCCACAAAGTCGGATTGGGGAAGGCGAGCACCGCTCTTTAACAACTTAGGCCGCCCGCCCCCGCGAGGGAGGAAGGGCGAAACAGGACAACCAGGCGCAAGCGCGCCCCCGGACCCTGTGTGCTTGGGCTTCTACAGCCAGGCAACGCCCAGCCGGGCGTGGCGACGATAACCCCGGCCATCCGAACCGCTGAAAAGCGGGTTTCGGCCAGCGCTGCGAGTCAGCGCTTACCGAAGCCAACTCACACAGGAATTTCGCCATGAACAAAGACCGCCGCAAGCAGCTGGACGCGCTGCGTCAGCGCATCGAAACGCTCAAGTCCGAAGCCGAAAGCCTTAAAGACGATCTGGAAAGCGGGCCGCACAGCGACGAGCAAGACGCTTTCGACAACATGCCCGAATCGCTTCAGAACGGCGAGAAGGGGGAGAAGGCGCAAGAGGCATTGGACGCCATGCAAGAGGCCATCGACGCCCTGGACGAAGTTTGCAGCGCACTGGACGAAGCAACTCAGGCTTTGGAAAAGGCCGCCGAATAACCCGCGCCCGCCCGCCGGGTCGAACTAAGGGAATGATCATGAGCCTGAAGCAACAGTACGAAGACTACATCGCACGCGTCCGCGCTCGCGGAGACGCGATCACCAATTACGAATGCCCTGATTGCGGCGCGGTCATCGAAACCAGAGCCGCCCCCGAGGGTGAATCGTGGGACACGCTGTCCACCTGCCCGCATTGCGACAGCCTGCATTGGAAATTCACGAACGGGCTTAACGCCCACGGCGAAGCGCTCCCCGCCTGACAGCCCCGGCTCATGCCCCGCGTGCGGGGTATCGGCAGGCGCTGCCTGATCCCCATCAACCCTACGTCCACACCGGAACCATCCCCATGGCCGAAAAGATCATTCGCTTCATCGAAGAACTCATCGACGCATTCAACTTCGGCAGCAGCATCAACAAGTAGCACCGCGCCGGCCCCGCCTCACCGGGGCGGCTTTGGAGAGTGGGCCAGCGCCGCAACGTCACCGGCGCTGAAAGTGACTTTCTGGGATTACCGGGCTACTGGCCCGCTCTCCAAAGCCCATCACCGCGCCTTCGCGCAAATCCCCATGCCTACGACTATCCCCGCCATCTGGTGGGGGCTGGCCCTGCTCGCCTTGGCGGCGGTGGCGCTGGCCCCCTTCTGCGAATACCTCAACCGCCGCTATGTCGCGGCCGATCCCTGGGAAGCAACATGAACGCAATCACCGCATCCGCGCCCGCCGCGCGCCGCCGCAAGCTGCCGTCCATCGCCCAGGTGGCGCGCAAAACCGTAGACCTCATTGCGCCCCGTGACCACGCTGGCAAAGGCAACTGGAGCCACGACGCCGATATCCCGCGCGTCTGGGCATGGTCCGCTGGCACCGCGTTCGCGGCGTTTCTTCTCTTCGGCCGTCAAGTCCTCGGCTGGCTGCTGAGCTTCGCGATTTGAACGGCATTGAATTCATCGTGCGGGACCGCGCTGGGTGGTGGCCGCCGATCCCTCTACCCCGTCGCCGCATTTCTGCCGCCGAAGTCAGGAGCGTGAAGCCGCGCGCCCGCAGAAAGCCCACGAACAAGCCCAGATCAACCTAACCGGAGTTCCCCCAATGTGGTTTAGAAATCTCAAGATCTACCGCCTGTCCGCCGCCTGGACTTTGTACGGCGAAGATTTGGAAACCGCCCTTTCCCGCTGCGCATACCAGCCCGGCAACAACCTCGAAATGCAGGCCATCGGGTGGGTGCCGCCCCGCGAAAATGGCGGCCTCGCTCACGTCGTCAACGGGCAAATCCTGTTGTCGTTGCGCGCCGAAAAGAAGCTGCTCCCGGCGACGGTCATCAACCAGGTGGCCAAGTTCCGCGCCCAGGAAATCGAAGAGCAGCAAGGCTACAAGCCGGGCCGCAAGCAGATGAAGGAAATCAAGGAGCGCGTCACTGACGAACTCTTGCCGCGCGCCTTCAGCGTCTACCGCGATACCCGCGTGTGGATCGACCCGTTGAACCGCTGGCTTGTGATCGACGCCGCCGCTTCCAGCAAGGCCGATGAGGTTATCGGCGTACTCGCAAAATGCATAGACCCGTTCCCGCTTGAGAACCTGTATGTCGCGCAATCCCCTGCGGCAGCCATGACCGGCTGGCTTGCCGAAGATGAAGCTCCGGCCAACTTCACCATAGACCAAGACACCGAACTCCGGTCATCCGGCGAAAGCGGCGCAGCCATCCGCTACATCAAGCATTCCATCGACGCCGACGACGTGCGCCGCCACGTCCAATCCGGCAAGCAGTGCGCCCGCCTTGCCATGACCTGGTCGGATCGAATTTCCTTCGTCCTGACTGAAAGCCTGGACATCAGGCGCGTATCGCCTCTGGATGTGCTTAAGGAAGGCACCGATGGCGTCGCCGCGAACGACGACGAGAAATTCGATTCGGACATGACCCTCATGACCGGCGAGCTGGCAAAGATGATGGCCGAACTCGTCCACGCCTTGGGCGGCGAGAAGCGGCTCTGATCACCGCCTTTTAGGACCGTGCATTGGCAAGGATTCGATATATGCCTTCCCCCTGCTCTCGCCATCAGCCATTGCAGAAGCCACGTCCGAAAAGGGCATTCCGTTGCCGACCTCAAGCCAATCTCCCTCAGATGGCTGCACGGTCACGTTCGCTCGCCATAGCCCCGTGGTGAAACCAACAGTCTCCCCCGAAATCTCGCGGACTCGGACGTAAACCTGGCACCCCCGGTACTCGAATTCCGTATCCATCACACCCCCTCTGCAATCGATTCGAAAATCGTAACCCACTGAGGATATTCCATGTCCGATCAATCAACCGCGCCTGTGTCTTTCAGGCAAAAAATCCTCAACAAAGAAATCAAGCGCGCCCATGCAATGCAGGTCCGGTATGAGGATCTGCACGTAGAACCCGGATTCAACCTCCGCGCCCCCATCGAACGCCTGGGCGGCAAGCTTCGCCAGCAGGCAGAAGCGGCCGAGGAAAGCTTGTTTCGGCACATCATGGCCGGGGGGCAGTACCCCGCACTTGAGGTTCGCCCCCGCGCCGAGGGTGGCGTGTGGATCGTGGACGGCCACCGCAGACACAGGAATATCGGGCGGGCAATCGCTGCCGGCGCTCCGCTTCAGGATAAAGACGGCTTCGTGATGATCGACGTCGTTGCGTTCGACGGCAACGACGCCGAGCGAACGAAGCGCGTTATTTCAAGCTCGAAAGGCCAGGGCCTGCTAACTCTGGAAACCGCCTTCGGGTATGCACGCTTGGCGCGATTCAAGTGGGACTGCGACCGCATCGCCGCTGAGGAAGGCGTCTCTTCAGTTTGGGTCGGCAAGCTCTTGACCCTGGCAAACGCAAATACCGACGTTCATGACCTCATCCTCGCCGACCTGGTCAAGCCCACCGTAGCAATTGCCGCAGTCGAAAAGTATGGCGAGGCTGCCGGCGAGTTTCTGCGCAATCGGGGAAAGACCACTGTAAGCGATATCAAGGGCCGCGCCCTGCCCCGCAAGGTCGTATCCCCGCTCATCAGCGGCGTTGATGCCTTCATCAAGGGCCTTGACGCCAACCAGCGCGCAACCCTTGTGGACATCAAGGAAGGCCGCGTAGCCAGCGAGACGATCACCATTCCAACCTCCGCCCTTATCGACCTGTTCGACGCACACGGTGCCGTCGAAACCGTCCGCGCCAAGCAGGCCGAGAAGCAGCGCCGCCAGGCCGAAGCCGCCGCGTCTGCCGGCCAGGCTGAAATCCCCACCGAACAGGAAGCCAAGCCATGAGCGCCCCCGAGAATGCGCCCCCGGCCAAACTGGTCGACGCAGCGGTGAATGCGTGGTTCGCAGAAACGCCGCGCGCTGCGTTGGTCCGCGACTCGCACGAACACTTCCGCGAACGAATGCGCGCCGCCCTTGTTGCGGCGGGCTGGACGGCCACAGCCGCCGCCGACGCGCGGGAGGCCGCGCGTCAGCAACGCTTGATTGATGAACTGAGCAAGATCGTTCACAACATGGTCGTCGCAGACCAAGCAGCCTGGATCGAATGGAGGCACGGCAAGGGCGCAGAGGCGGCCATGCAGTGGATTGCCAACGGTCTACTGGGACCAGGTCACATCCCCGCAGAGAATGAGCCTTACAGCACCGAAGCCCAGGCATGGTACGACGCCAACCGCGCCGACGCCTTCCCGGCCTGCCAGTGCGGCCGACCATCCAACATCCTGCACATGGGAAAAGGCTATTGCTCTACGGAGCACTACGAAGCGTCCATTGCCGCCCAGCAGGGCAAAGGAAACGCGTGATGGCCTTCATTCGACTCACCGACTACGACGGCTATCCGCTTGTCCTCAATCCGGCCTCCATCGTCTCCGTGACAACTGCTCGCTCCAGCTACGGCGGGAACAAAGCCAACATCCGGACAGAGGACGGCATCACCCATTCGGTGCGCGATTCTGTCGATGAAGTCTACGCGCTGATCGACGCCGCCCAACAGACAAAAGGGGATACGCAATGACAATGACCAAAGGCCGCATCAAACGCTCCGGCAGTATCCACTTCCACGACGCCTCGCTGTCTATCTGGGAAGACGGAATTGCCGAAGCACGAAACGCAGGGGGATACCAAGGCGAAAAATCCTGGAAGCGCCAGTTCAAGCGCGACGTGTTCGCACGCATCGTGCAGCAACTCAACCGATTGGGCTGGACGGTTGCCGCCTGGGTGGAGGCTGACAAATACAAGGCCATCGCGCTCGACCGTCGCACTTGCACGAAGGGCGACTTGCAGGCCGAGCTTTCGCTAAACGGCCGCCACATTGAGTTCCAGATGTGGCAGGACGTGCAGAACGTCGAAAACCCGAATGGGGGCAAGTACGACTTCGACAAGGCGGAGCGTATGACGTACCTGCAACGCCTGGAAATGGATCGCACCCGCAGCCGGATCAGAGACTACCTGTGCAACGTATTCACCGACTACACGTTTGATCCTCCAAAGATCAAAAGCCCCAACCCGGACCCCCTGGCCTACTTCAACGACAGATGGGACGGCGAATACGAAAAGCGCCGTGGTACGCACCGATTCAATCGCGGCGCGGACGGCTGGCCCAGCGACAACGAACTCGCGTCTTGGAGCAGGAGGGACGCCGACGGCGCGCTGCTTAGCCATGGCGATGTGCGCTGGACACGCGACCGCAAGGGGAGGTTGCTCCGTGGACGGGTGTACGGCGGAATCAATGGCATGTGGATGCTGGTTTACGGCCCAGGTCAACGCGACCACACCCATGATAACGCCAACAGATTCTTCACATACCGCCCGGGTGAAACGGCGCGGAAGCTAATCGCGCCGTATGAGCGCCGTAAGCGCCTGGAAGTTGAATTGTCCAAGGCCATAAATGCGATGCACTTTGAGCGTGCAGCCGTTCTGCGCGACATCATGGCGCGAGACCAGGCCGCAGGGGAGCAAGCATGCGCAAGCTGATCTGGATCGTGTTGGCCGCAATGCTGGTGGCCTGCTCTAAAGAACCTGTCGCCGTGTCCGGCACCGACAACAAAGACATCGCGGTTGCCGAGCTGTTCACCCACAAAGGTGTCACCGTCTACAGGTTCTACGACGCAAACCGCTGGGTCTACTTCACCAGCAAGGCCAGCGACATTACATCGACTCACCAGGAATATTGCGGAAAGGGCTGCACTCACGCCGTAACCGTGGAAACGATGGGTGATGCCGGGTATGCGAGGGGCGGCAGATAACGATGGTAGCGCCTCAATTTCCCGTCCCTGGCGCGTTCCTGCGGCCCGTGGCGCGTCTTCACCCGTTCTTCTTCTGCTACGAGGTGATTCGCGTCATCCCCGAGAACGATGAAGGGCCGGACCACTGGACGATGCGCCGCTGGGGCCTGAATAGCGAACATCAGCCGTACCAAGACGACGGCCCGCGCGGCGCGAACGCCCTGCAATACCTCACCAACCTTGAGCGCGTGGCGTCAGGCGTCTGGAAAGACACCGTGGCGCATCCCTACGAGCCGCTTTACTACCGCCTGATCGACGTTGGCGGGCAAAAGGATCTTTTCTCATGACCGACCAGAACAACGCCGCCCAGCAGGGAGGTGAGGGATGAGCAGAAGCGGATACACCGATGACGACGACGATCCCCTGGCGCTGGGTCGTTGGCGCGGGCGCGTTGCGAGCGCTCTACGCGGGAAGCGTGGCCAGGCATTTTTACGGGAACTGGCGGCCAGTCTGGATGCCATGCCGGAAAAGCGGCTGATCGCTCATGAACTGAAAACGGAGGGTCAATTCTGCACGCTCGGCGTCCTGGGCGATGCTCGTGGGATCGACCTAGCGAAGCTTGATCCGGAGGACTACGACGGAGTGGCAGAGGCGTTCGGCATTGCGCCCTGCATGGCGCAGGAGATCGTATACGAAAACGACGAGGCCTTTTGCGACTACGACTTTGTCGAAGTGGAGATCTGCGGCCCGATCCGGCGCGGATATCCAGACTTCGGCCGACGCCAAAAGACCGTCCGGGTACAGATTGAAGATGCGGAATCGCTGCGCTGGAAGCATATGCGCGCCTGGGTGCAGAAGCAGCTCGACCGCGCTGCCCAGCCCACCACCAAGGAAAGCCATGACTGAGAACAACGCCGCCCAGCCTGGCGAAAAATTGCTGGATTACGCAGTGGCCATCGCCCACGAGCGAGAGCTTGAAGTCACCGGGCATAAGCACGACAGCGAAGGGGCGGTGCGTCGCTTCAAAGCTGCTGTAGACCGCGCCCTGCTGTCCAAGGTGCGCGCGGAGGGCGTGCAGGCGGGAGATGAGCGGGCGAACGATGCCTTGACGCTCTTGCGGAAATACAAAGCGCTTTGCATGGAAATCGGCCGGGGTGACTCGTACCATTTGGGGAGGATCGACGCGGCAATCGCCGCCCTGGCAAGCGCCCCTGTAGCCGGGGAGGCGGTAGCGATCCCGCTGCGGCCCTTGACCGAAGACGAGCGCGCCGCCGTCGAGTTCTACACCCTGAATCCGACTGCGGCAGTGCGCGACCTGGACAAAAGGCTGTCGAGCCACGCCGCCCTCGCAAGCACCGCTGTAGCCGGGAAGGCGCAAAAGCCGACCACGGTTGCTTTTGTGAACGGTGAACCCGCGTCATGCGGTTGCACGGTTCGATTCAGCGACGGTGGTGGCGAATACTCCAACGTCCATTACGTGAACCTCTGCGACACGCATAGTGGAGCAGCGTTGCTTTCCAAAGTTATCGCAACGGGAGAGCTGACGCGCCCGCAGCACGAGGATCTGGAAGGAGAGGTATGCGCTGCGCTTGATCTCGGGCGACTCGAGCCTGCCAGTGGCGCGCCCCAGGCCAGCGAGGCGGTGCGCATTCTGTTCCCCACACACCTGCGCAAGATGTGGTCAGGTGGCGAAGTGCAGGCGTGGCTGGACGAGCATCAGGGCATCACGCCGCCGAAGGTAAGCGCAAAGGGAAGCCTGGAACGCTACCGGAAGTGGCAGGCCGAACAGACCCAGGCTGACAAGGACGGCGTAAACGAATTGCAGCCAAGTTCATGGGAAGCCGATTGGGCAAAATTCATCGACTGGCACAAGCGCCAATTCGGCGTGTTCGACCCCACGAACCCCGAGCACAACCGCCACCGGATCAGCTGGCAAGCCGGAGTAAGAAGCAAGGAACGTCAATGACCCTGACAATCGAACAACACGAACTGCAAAGCATGCTCATCGAAGCCGCGAGGATCGGCGCGAACCTCGCAATTGAGGACATGGTGTGCTACCACCTGAAAGATGCTTGCACCCGCCTTGGCGTCAGCTACAACACCCTGCAAAAACGCATTCTCGAAGGGAAGATTCGACCTGTGGATGGGCGAATCACCGGAGCCGAACTCCGCCGGTATCTAACCCAGTCGCGCAGCAATGCTTGATGCGTGCGGGTTGTAGTAGACCATCGCCATCTTTGGGTCTGTCCATCCAAACATTTTGCACAGGTCCAGCACGTCAATCCTCTTGGAAATCATCGTTGCTGCGGTGTGGCGGCTGTCGTGGAAGGTAAATCCGTCCACCTCCGCCCGCCCCCGGTACTTCCTAAAAAGTGCGTCCAGCGAAGCCGATTTGAGGCCGAACACCAGCTTGTCGTCCCACCCTTTCATCCTTTTCAGAATTGCGACCGCCCGCGTAGATAGAGGCACATCACGCGGACGGTCGCTTTTTGTTTTTGGAAGGTGGACATGCTGATCATAGACATGATCCCAGGTCAGGCCGCAAAGCTCGCCTGCGCGCATTCCAGTGCGGAGCGCCAGAAGGAAACAATGGGCGATGGCCTCCCCCATGCTCGCAACTCGGGCGCGACGGTCATACCCCATAGCTCGGAGCATCTTTCGAATTTCCCAGATATGTATCGTTCGTTCGCGGTGCTTGCCCTTAAGCGGCTTTCTAATGCCTCTGCATGGATTCTGCTCCACCCACTCCCATTCAAGGCGAGCGGCCTCAAATACGGACGCTAGCAGGCTCAACTCGCGCAGCACGGAAGACGGGCCAACCTTTTTGCCTCGGGCGTCCCGAAATGCCGCAACGTGCTGGGGTGTAACCTTGGAAATCGGCAGATCCAAGGGCAAAAGGTAACTTTCGAATGCGGCCAGGCGTACCTGTTCCCACCGCTCGCCCTTTCGGTGCGGTGAAATCTCGTCGCTGTATTTTCGCAACGCTTCGCGCAACGTGTGCAGGTCACCGGCCGGTTTTGTGGCCTTGTCGCGGATTTCCGCCTCGCGCCTCGCACCCCATTCGACAGCTTCGCGCCGCGTGGGGAACACCTGGCTATCGCGTTGGCCCGATAATTTGATCTGGACCCGATACCCTTTTGCCGTCTTTTGGATGCTTGCCATGTGGGGCCTGAGATGGGGCCAGGATGGGGCCGGAGGCTGCGAATTCTTGCTATTTAGCAGTCAACCGATCACCCACCCTTGCCGCTAAACCATTGATTTAAAAGACCCTGATTATAGGGAATCAATGATTCTCAGTTGTATGGTGCGAAGGAGGGGACTCGAACCCCTACACCTGTTACGGCGTCAGGACCTAAACCTGG
>Ga0256885_1000727_pt1 | contig 10715 bp, 4 predicted proteins | sample MC6MC0493MT_FD_186344 | JGI IMG/M metagenome (GOLD analysis project Ga0256885, IMG submission 186344) | Metatranscriptome of enriched soil aggregate microbial communities from Iowa State University, Ames, United States - MC6-MC0493-MT... | ecosystem: Environmental > Terrestrial > Soil >...
CGAGTTTTTACGGTTTTCGAAAGGCCTGGGAGCTTGGCGATTTGCCTACTGAGACCAAGCGGCCAAGTCGGGCCTCGATGCAAATGACGACGCGACGCTGGCTTTGGCTCGTCGTGTTGTTGTCGATCTTCGTGTTTGTCCACTCCCAATGCAGCTGTGACTGTGTCGACACTGAGAGTAATAGCTGTCCAAATTCGTGTAATGGGTGCCCGACTGTCAGTACAAGGTGCACATGTAAGCCTGGCTGTGACAAGAGTTGTCCTCGCAACTATAAAGAAGAGAGCTACTCAGGGTGTGGCTGGTTCAATTGGGGCCGAGACCGAACCTGCTACCGTACGGATTGCAGGGATGGCTACAATCAATGCACCTCGTGTAGAGGCGGCCGTTTTCCCCTCTCGCAAGATGATCCTTGGTGCACTGGAGTTTGCCCTGGCACAAGGTTAAACAACAAAGGAGAAGTGACGTCCATTTGCAACGGACGCGGTTCTTGCTCCGAGACTGGCCAATGTCAATGCAATCCTGGCTTCGTGGGTACCGCATGCGAGTATTCCCATGTCGATACGTGCAATAATAATGGTGAAGCCCAACCCGATGGCACTTGTATTTGCCGGTCGACGTTCACGGGCGCTTCGTGCAATAAATGTGCTGCGAACTACTTTACCTACCCCAACTGCAACGTTTATTGTGATGCAGCCACTTGCACTGATCACGGCTCCTGCTCAGCTTCGGGCACCTGTACTTGCAGTGAGGGATACGATGGCCAATGGTGCAATCGCTGCAGAAGCAACTTTTATGGCTACCCCGATTGCGTGTACTGCCTTTCGACAACGAGCTGCAATGGTAAAGGTAGTTGCCAAAGTGATGGCTCGTGTCTTTGCTCGGGCAATTTTGCTGGTACTTCTTGCAACCAATGCAAGCCTGGTTCCTATGGTTCTGGATGTAATGTGTGCCCTGTCTGTCAAAACGGCGGTACGTGCAATGATGGCATCAGCGGTAACGGCCGATGCTCATGTCCCTCGGGCTTTGCTGGGTCACTTTGCCAATATTCTGATGAGATTACTTGCAGTGGACGCGGTACGGTCTCCAGCACCGGATCATGCACTTGTCACCCGGGATGGGGCGGAGCCAGCTGTGACCGATGTGCTGCTGACCACTATGGCCCCACTTGCAAATTTTGCACAAGTACCCTGTGCAGTTCTCGCGGCACTTGTGATCCTGCTTCAGGCGATTGCATCTGCCAAACTGGCTTCAACGGCACTTTGTGCGGTTCTTGTTCGGCAAACTACTACAACTACCCCACGTGCAAGTACTGCCTGAGCTCTACGACCTGCAGCGGCAATGGTGAGTGTAACACTCAAGGCTCATGTGTTTGCAGTGGCAACTTCAGGGGCACAGCGTGCAATGAGTGCAACGCCTACTACAGCACCTCGGCATGTGTGTCTTGTCCCGGCGGCGCGACGAGTAGCACGGCTTGTGGTGGCTCCACGCGGGGCACTTGTCGTTTTGGCTACACCAACGACAATACCTGTGTTTGTAATTCCCCTTTCCGTGGCCCAGCCTGTCTTGACCCAACCATCACTGGTCGCTCTGGCCCTACCCTGCTCTCTAGTTCTGGTGGTCAATCTGTGACCATCAGCGGGTTCTCGTTTGGCGCCTCGCGTGGCACCGGCACGATCATGCTCAACAATTCTGGTTCTTCGTTGGAGAATTTGTGCGCATCGTTTTCGTCGTGGTCTGATACCCAAGTGGTCTGTATTACCGCTCCGAATCAAGCACCGCTGAATGGCCAGGGTTTCTTCCAGCTCACTCGTTCCGACGACATTGCCAGTCAATGGTTTAGCATATCCTATTCTCCTCCGAGCATCTCTTCCATCTCACCTCGTAATGGCCCGACCGCTGGCAATGTTCCCATCACGCTCACTGGTTCGAACTTTGGCCTTACGTATACGGTCAAGGTTGGCACGCAGGACGTGAGTCAGTTCACCACTCGAGAGCAGACCTCGTGTGTCTTCACTCTGCCTGCTGGTTGTGGTCCTCAAACCGTCGTTCTCCAATCTTCGAACCAGACAAGCTCCATTTCCTTTGCCTATCAGCCTCCTTCGATCACGTCAACCGTTCCCGACATGGCCCAGATGGCGACTCAAATGAGCACGGATGGCTCAACCGCTCTGACCATCCATGGCTCGAACTTTGGTGCCGAGGCGGCTCATTTTGGCGTCGCTTCCATTTCTCTCGGAGCTTTCTTGAGTTGTGCGATTCAGATCCGCGATCATGACAAGATTGTCTGCTTACCTAGCCCAGGTTCAGGCTCTCAGTTCGGCTCGTTGATAACGACAAGTGGCTCAACCTCCTTTTCGTTTACCTATGCTGCCCCTGTCGTGACTGCTGTTAGTGCTGATGGAGCCCTTGCTTCGGGTTTGGTCATCAGCAACGTCAACTATCGAGGCAATCAGTCTCTTACGTTGACGGGTACCAACTTTGGTCCGGAGTTGCAAACTCCCGGATCTGGTGCGCGATTGACGGTCACCATTGATGGCGCAGAATGCACCAATCCTGAGTTTACCACTCTTCATTCGGTTCTGAAGTGTACCATTCCTGCCGGCTATGGCTATAACCTCGCGTTGGTCCTTTCTCGTGGCATCCAGCGCTTTGCCACCTCGACCTTTTCTTACAGAGGCCCGCTGATCACTGCTGGAACTCTGACTCAAGTCGGTGAGGCTCCTCAGATTTCCAATGGCGTTGCTTCTGTCGTCGGGCTGAGCACCAGCGGCGGCCTTTTGGTGCAATTCGGTGGTGTCAATTTTGTCATGGACAATCAGCCCTCCGACGTTCGTGTCTTTTATGGGCCGTCTTATAACCTCACTCAGTATGAATGCATCATCTCCAATGCGGCCTGGGTGACGGACACCAGTATCCAATGCGCCGTTAGCTCCGGTGTCGGCAAAGAGCTGAAGTTCCAAGTTCATATCGATGGTGTTCGGTCGCCTGTTAGCGCGGACCACTTCTCGTATCCCGTTCCGACCATCGACGAGTACTCGTTCTGGCAGGTCGAATTTGACTATGCTGCAGGCAATACGCTGTTTGCGACTTCTTCTGCTGGTGAGTTGATTATGTTCAACGGAACCAACTTCGGCACCGATCCTTCTCAAATCTCAGTATCCTACGGTGTGTGGAGCTGCTCTGTTTATACTGTAACCGATCAGACAGTATTGTGCAAGACGAGCCCTGGTGTGGGTGAGAATCTTGCTTTCAGGATTTCGGTTGGCAAGGGCGCGAGTGCCTATGTGATCACCCCCAATGCCACCTACAGCTATCCTGGGTCTCCTGAACTCTACACTGTGTCCGGATGCGCTGCCAACACCACTACCGCGACTTCCCTTTGCCCCACGGAGGGCTCCAGGCCCAGTGCCCCTGTGATTTTAACGCTGAGCGGCAAGGGTTTTGCGAAATTCCCCACCATTACTGTTGGCGGTCGTGTCTGCACTTTGGTGAGCAGTCAAGTCACTGTCCTCACTTGTGAGTTGCCTCCGGGTATTGGTCTCGAGCAGCCTGTCACCGTCAAGCAAGGTGGTTATTTCTCTCGTCCTCTGCCGTACGTTTCCTATGCACCGCCTTCGATTACCAGCACCACTGGCTGTTCGACTGTCTCGCCTTGGACCACTAACTGCGATCGTCTTGGTCATTCGATCACGATTCATGGTATGAACTTCGGCTCTTCTGGTGCCAAAGTCGTGGTTGCGGGTGTGCCTTGCACTTCCGTCGTGCATAATGCCTCATTGCCGCACCGTGTTCTGGTATGTAACGCTCCCGAAGGTGTCGGTCTTCGTCGTTCGGTACTTTTGTTCCAAGATCAAGGCCAGCCTTCTGCCACTTCAGCTGTCATTTCTTACGAGCAGTGTCCCCTGGGCACTTATGTGCAAGGCTTAGGATGCGAACCCTGTGCGCCCGGCAATTACTCGACTCTTGAGAATCAAGACTTTTGTTTCGAGTGCCCCGCGGGTCGCTTTCAGCGTGAATCAGGCAAGTCTTTCTGCGATCCATGCCCTGTGGGTCGCAGTGCTCAAGTCGTGGGTCTGTCTGAGTGCCACATCTGCAAAGCTGGCAAGTTTAGCAATGCACCCGGTGCAGTTACCTGTCTGGACTGTGCTGCTGGTTCGTATTCAAACGTTGACGGTGCGTCAGAATGCAACTCCTGTCTGGCTGGTGAATATCAGCCCGATCCTGGTGCCACCATTTGCGTTGACTGCGCAGTGGGTTTCATTTCAACGCAACAGCAGCCCACTTGCCAAGCCTGTCCCGGTGGCTACATTGCTGCCACTACAGGCTCTAACACCTGTGTCAAGTGTCACGCTGGTACCCGAAGCAACGAAGCTTCGAACTCGACATCGTGCGTGCCGTGCCTTCCCGGTACTTACAATCCGGCCGATGCACAGAGCTCGTGCAGCGAGTGTGCGCCTGGTCGCTTTAGCAAGGACCCGAGTGCCAACCAGTGTCAGGAGTGTGAGATGGGCAAGTTTGCCAATATTTCAGGCCAATCGATCTGCTCCGAGTGCTCTCCTGGTTTTTATACGCTGGGCAGAGGCTCTATGCGATGTGAGCAGTGCTCTCCTGGATCGTATTCATCAAGCGACGCGGCTTTCTCGTGCACTCCCTGTCCTCGTGGCCAGTACCAGCCTTCCTTTGGCTCCTCATCCTGTTTGGTGTGCCCTATTGGCAGTTTCCAGTCTTCTATCTCCCAAGCTCGTTGCGACGAATGTCCCATTGGCGAGTTTTCATCATCGCCCAACTCTGTTGCTTGCACGCGCTGTCCTGCTGGCTTCTACAACTCCGCCTCCAATTCGACGGCTTGTCTCGCTTGCCCTCCCGGTCAGTATTCTCAGCTCACTGCCATGGATCGCTGTCTCAGTTGCGTGAGTGGCACATACTCCCCTGCCTATAACTCCACGCTCTGTTTGAACTGTGTGGCTGGTAAGTTCGCCCGCACGAACGGCATGAGCCAATGCGAGAGTTGCCCTGCCGGTACCTACTCGCTCCAGAAGGCAGCCGAATGCTTGAAGTGCGAAGCTGGTCGCTATTCTGGCGCCGATTCATCCACAACTTGCACCGACTGTGCGGCGGGACATGAGCAACCCGCCAGTGGTGCCTCGGACTGCGTCGAGTGTCAACCTGGTTTCATTGCGGCGACTCCTGCTACCAAGTCGTGTTCTCCTTGCTTAACCGGTACTTTCGTCAACACCACCAAGGCAATTGCTTGCGAGAACTGTGTTCCGGGTAAGTACAACGCACTCAATTCCGGAGCCACCGCTTGCTTGGACTGCTTGGCAGGTTCGGCGACCAACTTGTATTCTTCGGCTAGCTGTCCTTCCTGTTCCGCTGGCTCGTACACGAACACCGACGGCTCGCAAGCTTGCATTGGATGCACTTCGGGTCACTACCAGAGCAGTCCCAACAAGCAGAAATGTGATCCTTGCCCAGTGGGTCAGTATGTTGCTGGCAGCAAGGCCTCTTCATGCTTCCGGTGCGATGTCGGCACCTATCAGAACGAAACTGGTTCCAACTCGTGCAACCCGTGTCCTCTGGGTACTTTTGCCATCACCCAGGGTCTAAGTATTTGCGCGCTATGTGATCCTGGCTACTTCACCCGAACGCAAAAGCAAGAGAAGTGCACCCCTTGTGAAGCTGGCCGGTATGCTCCTGCAAGGGGCAGCCAGGTGTGCATTCAATGTGAGCCTGGTAAGTATCAGCCTTCGCCGGGCGCGAGTGCTTGTCGCGTGTGCGAGGCCGGCAAGTTCACTGAGTCTGCTTCTTCTGTCTCGTGCACTGCCTGTCCTGCTGGTCGCTTCCAGCCACTTAACAACAGCAATAGCTGCAATCTCTGCTCTCCCGGCTCGTATTCTGAATATTCTCCCAACGGCATCACCAACTGCGCTGCCTGTGAGCTTGGTCACGTCGCTCCCAATTCGGCTGCCGTATCTTGTGTCTCGTGCGGTGTCGGCTTCTTCATTGATGCCCCTGGCGAGAAAGTCTGCCGTGCTTGTTCGCAAGGTGAATATCAGTTCAAAACTGGTCAGTCGATCTGTCTCAAATGTGACGCAGGCACCGCCAATCCCAACAACGGTGCATCCAGCTGTACCCAGTGCTCGATTGGTCGTTATGCCAATACCACTGGGCATCCTGAATGTGTGACCTGTCCGCCAGGCACTTACCAGCCTGGTGTTCGTTCCACTTCTTGTCTGTCGTGTCCTGCAGGCAAGTATCAGGGCAGACGTGGCCAAACTGAATGTATCGATGTTCAGCCTGGTAGCTACACTGCAACTCCCTCTTCCGAGTATCCCGTTGATTGTCCTACCGGTACCTTCCAAGTCGATGGTGGTCGAAGTTTCTGCAACAACTGCACCGTGGGTTACATCTCCGCGTCTCCTCGCTCCATTATCTGTGTCGCGTGTGACGCGGGCCGCTTTGCTGGCGTTCGACGGAGCAGCCAGTGCACAGAATGCCCTTCGGGTTTCTATCAGGGTAGCCAAGGCGCATCCGCGTGCGACGCCTGTCCTCCGACCCAGTACCAGAGCAAGTCGCGCTCGACCGCTTGCGCCAACTGTGAATCTGGTAAGTATACCAACACCTCTGCGAACACCGCCTGTATCCCTTGCCAACCTGGCAAGTTCCAGATCTCGACTGCTTCATCCCACTGCCTCGATTGCACTGCTGGTACTTATTCCGTCTCCGGTGGCTCGACGGCTTGTGCTAATTGTGCTCCTGGCCAGTACAGCAACGGCTCAGTGCCATGTGCCGATTGCACCACTGGTCACTATCAACCTGCCCCTGGTCAGTCTGATTGTCTCCCATGTCAGCCGGGATATGCTCAAGGTGGTAGTCGTGCCACTCTATGTACTCCCTGTACAGCAGGTTATATGGCTCCCATGAATGGGTCGAGCCTTTGTACGGCTTGTAGTGAAGGTTTCTTCCAAAACTCGCTGGCCCAAACCCACTGTATGCAATGTGAGAACGGAACTTATGCGGAGGCTACTGGCGCCACGATTTGTGACCTGTGCGCAGCGGGTACCTGGAGCAGTGGAGCCATCCCGTGTACTTTGTGTGAAGCCGGTAAATATCAGAACAGCCGCCGTGGTTCTTCCTGTCTCGAATGCGGAGTTGGTCAGTTCCAGACGAACCCAGGCGCCGATCGATGTATTTCGTGCAGCGAAGGCAAGATCGCCGCTCATAACGGCTCTGCCATTTGCGACAACTGCGCTTCGGGTACTTTCCAAGCCCTTCCAGGCCAAAGTGTCTGCATCAGGTGTGAGGTGGGATCGTATTCTATTACTGAGGGGCAGAGTTTCTGCCAGACGTGTGAGGTCGGTACCTTTAGCGACGGTCTGCAATCCTGTACGCAATGTGATCCTGGCTCTTTCCAGTCACTTCCTGGCCAGTCTATCTGCATCGGTTGTGATCCCGGCTATTTCCAAAACACCCGAGGCAAATCTTTCTGCGAACGTTGTCGTGCTGGCCAATTCTCCCCGACCAACTTCACACAGACATGTCGTGACTGTCCTCAGGGTACATTCCAGTCTTTGGATGGCAGTATTGCGTGTTTGCCTTGCGAGGCTGGATCCTATTCTCCTGGTGAGGGTGCTTCGGCGTGTCTGGTCTGTGAGGCCGGCAAAGCGGGTAACGGAAGTGATATTTGCCGCAGCTGTGACCCGGGCTACTACTCTGATACTCCCAAGCTTTCAGTTTGCAAGATCTGCTTCCCTGGTCGATATTCAGCTGCTGGCGCTCTGGAGTGCACTCGATGCGACTTGCGTGGTGCGGCCCCTGATCCAGGGATGGAGACGTGCTTACCATGTCCTGATGGAGCCTACTCTAGCGATGATCGCACCAAGTGTATTTGCTCTAAAGGTCTCTATGGCGCCACTGTTAACGTCAGCGGCATCCAGACCCTTTCTTGTCTGCCTTGCCCTCGAGGAGCCTTGTGTGATCGCGCCGGTTTGACTGTGGAAACTATGCAATCTGTGGAAGGCTACTGGCGCTCTGGCAATCAGTCGCTCGAGTACCAGCGCTGCCTGCTTCCGACCCACTGCGCCTCCGGTACCGCCGCCTGCGTTGGCCATCGAACAGGTCCGATTTGCTCGCTGTGTGAGACCGGTTATCGATCGCAGACCGCCACAGGCGAGTGTCAGCTATGTCCCACGCGCTCTGTCGGTATGGCTGTCTCGGTGGTTCTCTGTATCGTCATTGCCCTTGCCATCTTCGTGTTGTTCTGGATCATTCTGCGTGCGGACAAAGGCCTCGCTGATGAGATGGAGCGTTTGGATCGCTTGGCTCTGGATTGGGACCAGTATGGCACGGATTTGGAGGTGAAGCGCGTCCGCGTTGAGGATGAAGAGGAAGAAGGCGAGGGTCATCTTCTCATGGCCTATCAGAAGAAGGACACGGGCCTGAACATTACCGCGAAGATCAAGATTCTCATCACTTTCCTCCAGATTTCCATGAACATGGCTTTCGCCCTCGATGTCGACTGGCCTCCGACCTATGCCAGCTTCATTGCCGCTTTCTCCTTTGTCAACTTGGACTTTGTTCCTTGGCAGAGTGTGGGCTGTGTGACGCTGATGTCTTTCTTCGTCAAGTACTACATCATTCTCGTGTTGCCGATTGTTGCCGTGAGCGCGATTCTGCTGATCTTCCTGGTGCCTTCCTACTACATTGACAAGAAGAACGCAGGCGATGATTGGGAGTTACTGCGCTTGGCTCGAAAGCGTTCGCGTAGGAAGTTCTGGAAGCTGGTGCTGTTCTCTGCCTTTGCCATGTATCCCAACCTGTCGTCTTCCGTGCTGAGCTACTTTGTCTGCCGTGAAATCGGCGGCAAGCGCTTGCTGTTGGCCGATGTGAACGTGGAGTGTGGCGGCACCGAGTACCACGCCAACATGGCGCTGGCCATCATCGCCATCATCGCCTATCCGCTCGGTATCCCCGCCTTCATCTTCTACACGCTGCGTCGCTACCGCAAGCGCCTGCATGAGCCTGGTGTGCGTCTGCAGCTTGGATTCCTCTATCATGCCTTCACTCCGGAGTCGTGGTACTTTGAACTGTGTGATATGGCCAATAAGCTCATCATGGTGGCCTTGCTTGCCTTCCTGCCTTCCGACAACCAAATGCAAGCAGGCATGGTGATATGCTGTCTATTTACCATTCTATTGCTCTGGCGCCCGCCTTACAACCACATCAACGACTTCCGTCTGCATCTGTTGGTGGAGTCTGTGATCTTCTTGATTGTGGCTGCTGCCTATACCATGACCGAGTCTGACATGCGTGGTTACGACGAAAGCACCGACGTGTTCTTGTCTTCTGTCTTCATCATCGAGACCGTCGTCATTATCATCGCCTTTTTGGTGCTGGCCATCAAGCATCTCTTTACCCTCTTGCGTACCGTCAACTGGCGCGTTCTGCGTGTCCATCTTTGCTGGATGCTGTGCCGTCGTGATCTCTCTGACACTCTGCCTCCTGAGGATGACAGCGACGATGAGTACGAAGGCGAAGGCGAGACCGACAAGGAGATTGAGCTGGCGGCGCTGGGCGAAGGCGCTGAGCCGGTCTCACCGCGTAACAAACCCTCTCGCGGTTCGCGCTCTAACCTCTCCATCTTCAAGACTTCCCACGTTCAAGAGAAGCAAGTCGAGTTGTCGCTGGGCGGCTTCATCAATCCTCTCATCGCCGATGAGAACGGCGAGCCCAAATCAGAAGCCTCCAGTCCTCGTTCGCGAACGCGATCTCGTTTGGCCTCTCAATCAGACGCCGATGAGGGGCTGGACTGGGAAGATCCGTTTGAGCTCGATGGCAAGGAGAATTCTCCAGAATTCAAACCTGCCTCGGCCCAGGCTCGTATTTCAGCCCTGATGGGTGATGCGGAAGACTTTGAGATGGAAGTGGCTGACGAGGAGCCTTCCCCCAGTCAACAACCCCAACAACAACAACCTGAAGAAGTACAAGGAGAAGATCTCGATGGCAACGCTTCCTCGTCACCAGTCCAGTCAGACTTGGAAGAGAATATGGAAGGTGAGGCTTCTGCAGAGCATCCTGGTTCATCGGAAGCGTAGGGTGAGACTCATCATCATAGCTTTTTCATGCTATGCTCTCACATGTAGTTATGTCTCTCTTTTTATTTTATTTTTACTTTTTATTTTTTAACTTTTTTTTCGTTGTTGCTTTTGGTTTTTCTTCTGTGTTCCGTCTATTTATAGTTTGCTCATTTAGCTGATCCTTTGTCGTTTGCATGTCAAATGTCCCAATCAAACCCTGTTACTTTATCGTTTCATTATATTCTTTTTTTCTTCTTTTTTTCCGAATTCATGCAATAATTGTTTATTATTCCTCTAGCTCTTTTGTTGTGCTTTCCTCGTTGGTTCCGTTTCTGGTTGATTTATATACTTTTTGTGTCGCAAGGCCTTTGTTGTTACGTTCTCGGTTACGCTTTATTCATATCTTTCGGTTAGTCAGTACGTCATCTGATCATCAGGCTGACATATGCAGTTGTTTCTTTTTGCTACTTTGTCTCTTTTTTTAATGTCGCAATACTGCCCTGAAATGTGTCAATGCGAATTGTTTGGTGTTTTTACGAGACAACCTGTTCCAATCCAATTCTTGATTTGTCACGGAAGGGGATGTAGCTCATATGGTAGAGCGCGTCGTTAGCAACGACGAGGCAAAGGGATCGATAC
>Ga0256885_1000736_pt1 | contig 10660 bp, 12 predicted proteins | sample MC6MC0493MT_FD_186344 | JGI IMG/M metagenome (GOLD analysis project Ga0256885, IMG submission 186344) | Metatranscriptome of enriched soil aggregate microbial communities from Iowa State University, Ames, United States - MC6-MC0493-MT... | ecosystem: Environmental > Terrestrial > Soil >...
CCGCACTCGAACGCATGCTCGCGATGCGCGTCTATTTCCGTCAGCGCCAACTGAGCGAGGGCGATGGGCAGACCGTCCTCGATCAACTCGGACTTTCAGTGGCGCAGGTCGAGGAGATGCACCGGTACCTCTCCATTGCCAACTACGAAGATCGCTTCGTGATTCCCACAAGTCATCGCGAGCAAGCCGAGGATGCTTATGGCCTGAAGGGCTCGTGCGGCTTCACCTTCGGCAACGGCTGCGATTTCGGGGCGCCACATTCGACGCTGTTCGGCGGCAAGATGGGCCGCCGCAAGCTTACTCCGATGCGTCCGTTGGATACGTGAGAGGCTGATCATGCTGGAGTTCAAGGCGCTGAGCGCGCTCCTTTCCTACCCGACCGCCGAACTGCGTGAAGCGCTGCCCGAAATTGCTGCCGTCATCGCCACTTCGCCGTTGATTGCGCCTCCCGAGCGCAACGAGCTTTCAGCTCTGATCGATGAGATTGGCGAAAAAGATCTGCTCGCGGCGGAGGAAAGCTATGTCGATCTTTTCGATCGCGGCCGGGCCCTCTCGTTACATCTCTTCGAGCACCTGCACGGAGACGGTCGCGAGCGCGGCGAGGCAATGGTCGAGCTGAAGCAACTTTATGCCGCTGCCGGTTTCGTACTCGCGGCGCGAGAGCTGCCCGATTATCTGCCGGTCGTGCTCGAATATCTCAGCCACAGGAATATCGCGGAGGCGCGCGATATGCTGACCGACTGCGCGCATATCCTCACCGCCATTGGCCGTTCGCTCGTGGCGCGACGCAGCCGCTACGCAGCCGTCATCCAAGCGTTGTTGGTCATGGCCGGCGAGCAACCCATTGACAGCGCCAAGATCCCACCGGTCCACGAGCGGCCCGAAGCTCTCGACCACGATTGGGCCGAACAACCTGCCTTTTCCGACGCCGCGCCGCGGCAAGCTGGATAATCGAAAAGGAGATCGCCATGCTCTCCAACACGTACGTCAACACGCTGCTGTTCGGAGTGTATCCATATATCTGCCTCGTGGTGCTGCTTATCGGCAGCCTCATCCGCTTCGATCGCGAGCCCTACACCTGGAAAAGCGATTCCTCACAGATGCTGCGGAAACGCGAGCTTCGGCTGGGCTCCAACCTCTTCCATTACGGCGTTATCATCGTGATCCTCGGCCATTTCGCCGGCTTCCTCGCACCGCACTGGGCTATCGATTGGGCGTTATCGCCGATCGCGCACCAACTTCTTGCTATGGTAGTGGGAGGCATTGCCGGCGCGGTTGCAATCATTGGTCTGACAATCCTCATCCATCGACGGCTCACCGATCCACGTATTCGGCTCAACAGTCGCAAATGGGATATCGCTATCACCCTTATGCTTTGGCTACAGCTTGCGCTTGGGCTGCTCACGGTACCGTTATCCGCCTATCACATGGATGGCGAGCTGTTCGAAACATTGACGAGCTACGTCAAGGGCATCGTTACCCTCGACGGTGGCGCCGCGGCGTTGATGATCGGGGTGCCGCTCGCTTACAAACTTCATATCCTGCTTGGCTTCACGCTATTCCTCGTCTCGCCGTTCACCCGCATGATTCACATCTGGAGCGGAGCCGGTGCGCTTGCCTATCTGTTCAGGCCCTATCAGATTGTGCGCACGCCAAAGACGCGGGCCGAGGAGCCGACCCGCTCATGACCGTCTCTGTCAATGGCGTCGGCGTTAAGGTCGAGCCGCAAACCTCCAACGAGTTCGCTGCGGTGCGCGAGCTATTGCGGCAGCGCGCCGTCGCAGTAGAGTTGCTTGCGGAGGACGCGGGCGGCGATCAGGTCGATGCCGCCGTCGAAGCGCTCCTCGCTCGGGAAGTCGCGACGCCAACGCCAACCGACGCCGAATGCCGGCGCTATTATGATCAGCACTCGCAGGAGTTCGAAAGCGGCGACCTCGTTCACGTGCGGCACATCCTTTTTCAGGTGACGCCTCGCGTGAACGTTCCCGAGATGCGCGCACGCGCCGAACAAGCCTTGAATGAGCTTCTGCGCGAGCCGGAGCGGTTCGCGGCGATGGCACGCGAACTGTCCAACTGTCCGTCTGGCCAGCATGGCGGCAGTCTCGGGCAAATCGGACGCGGCGATACGGTGCCCGAGTTCGAGAAAGCGCTTTTTGGGCTGAGACCGCCCGGGCTTTTAACGGAGCTCGTCAAAACGCGCTACGGCTTTCACATCATCGCGATCGACCAGCGGATTCCCGGGTCAAAACTTCCCTATGATCTTGTGCGCGACAATATCGGTGAGCGTCTCCGCGCGGCGGTCGAGCAAAAAGCGCTGCAACAATATGTGAGCATGCTGGCGGGGCAGGCCGAAGTCGTGGGCGTGGACCTTGAAGGTAGCACGTCGCCATTGCTGCAATAGGCGCAGTCTCCGAGAAGCTTCGGCCTTCACCCGACGCGAGTAAGAAACGCGATCGATAAGACGTGGCCGACGAGAAGGAGCTTTTCGGCTTCGACGCCCGTTTCCTCCAACAGCTATGCCTAGTCATCACCAATCATTGCTTTCTAGCTTTAAGCCAATCGGCCAGTAATTCCCAAAAAACGGCAACGGCGACAAGGCCCGCGAGAAGAAGGAGCGTGACGACCATTTGAACGATGCTGAAGTTCACGGCATCGCGAGCGACGAAATAACTGGCAATGATTGCCGCGAGGATCATAATCGGGCGAATAATCAGGTTCAGCATTGGGGCCGTTCCGGTTACAGATTCGATGATGATTTAAATCGACTACCTGTCGGCGGAACTGATGTGCGTCAAAGAAACGATTTACCTCCCGTTTATTCGGGAGACGGCCAATGCTGCATGAACTCCTGCCGCCTTGGAAAGTATAGTTGTTGTTCGGAGTTCTTGACGCGCCGGAAAGGCATCTGTTGATCGGGATCAACGCCGACGTGCTTCGATGCGCCATCAGTTCCAATTTTATTGATTGGTAAGGAGGAGGCGACCATGAAAGTCAGGGATGCAATGCATAAAAACGCGGAAGAACGATCGGTTAGTTGGCATGATCACGGATCGGGATATCGCCTGCCGCGGCTTTTTGGATGGCAAAAATGCATCCCGCCTCACCGCGCGGGACGTGATGTCAAAAGGCATCATTTATTGCACCGATAGCGACGAACTCAAGGATGCCATTCATCTTATGCAGATGTGCAGGGGTCGCTTGCAGTTCTTCGTGCGGTGCTTCACCACCTGCGGGATCGACTAACGATCGAGGAGGCCGTCGACCTCGGCGCTCAACTGCCGACACTTGTTCGCGGCATTTATTATGAAGAATGGCAGCCTCACAAACGCGCCTCTCGCACGCGGTTGAAACAGAAATTCGTCCATCAGGTCGCCGACAAGAATTTTCCGAATGCGGTTCCGTCGGAGCGGGCAATTCGAGATGTCTTTGCGCTTCTTGCGCACCATTGCGACTTGGGCGAAATCTCGGACGTGATCGGCCAGCTTCCGGGCGAGCTGAAGGAATTATGGCCGAAGACAGCGCAGGCGTTCCGGGCGCGAATGCGCTGATGATCCAGGAGAAATCACGCCCGTTCTGCGGATCATGTATCGCTGCGTTTGCACATCCTGAAAAGCTCTGCATTCGGACAGAACTCCGGTGGTCCACCCTTCGTCTCGGGAGAGAACAGCCACGCCCGGCATCTGGTCTCGTTGGTGCAAAATCGGCACTTGGAGCGCGCATCTGTGAATGCCTGGCCTAGCTCGATCCGCATAACTTCAACCAAATCTACGTGGCTCGCCTCCATGATCTCATCCATCAGTTTCTGGCGGCGAAGCACGAGGTGGAACATCGGCCATCGGGGACTTGACGCTTGCATTGTTCCTCTCCTTTCAACGTAGCCGCGATAGCTTATGTGCACTGGCGATCCTGTTATTGATCTACATCAGAGAGGGATGACGGCAGCGCTGCGGAGGGCCTGCAAACGCGCTTCTTTCTCGTGGAGCCGCTAGATGCCGATCACATTCTCGATGTGCGAGGCAATTTCGTTATTCGGAACGCGGGTCAGATCCTTGTCGATCTCGGCGACGATCTTGTCTCGCACCTCAGGTTTGATCATCTTGCGGAGATTGCCGAGCATGGTGGCTGGCGCAATTACGACCAGTCTATCGAATGCCTCCTTTGCCGAGTGGTCAGCGAGCATGGTTGCGAGTTGACTGGTGAACAAGGCTTCAAGAGCGGTGTGCGGATCGTTCCGCGCTTCGATGGCATGGCGGGCATGTCCGACAGATTCATAGACGCGGCCAGGGGCATCTCTGCCCTGTTCGTGGCTCGGTGGATTGTAGAGGCGCGACTGCGATCCCGCGACCAAGTGCATGTCTTGCCGCTTGCCGGTCGTCTCCAGGATACGCGCCCTGCCGCCGTCTGCAATTAGTATCCATGTCCGCGTATGTTTCATGCCACCAATGCTACCCTTGTGCCTTTTCGCGTCTAATAAACCTATTTTTGCACTGTGTACGCGGAGACGCTTTGATCGAGATCAGTTCAAGGTAAGGATTGATCTGGATCATGCATGAAGCGCCTCAATGGGTCTGCTAAAGTGTGGCGATGACAATCGACTAACTCACATACGTGAACCGAAACAAAAGGCCGGTCTATGCTGCAGGCAATCCTGGAATCCGCTGTTGCTGCGATACTGGCCATCGATGGCAGAGGTCGGATAAAGACCGTAAACCCCGCTACCGAGCGTATGTTTGGCTACACGTCAGGCGAAATGCTCGGTCGTAATGTCAGCATGTTGATGCCAGAGCCGTACCGCACACAACATGATCAATATATGGAACGCTATCTGCTGACGGGAGAGAAACGGATCATAGGTATTGGCCGGGAGGTTGAGGGCCAGCGCAAGGACGGAACGGTTTTTCCAATTCATCTTGCCGTCGGTGAGTTCGAGATCTCGGGTGAGCGCTTTTTCTCAGGTATTGTCACGGATCTTAGCGCGCATGCTCGGCTGCAAGCGGAGATCGACCGTCAGTCCTTGCTGTTTCAGGCTGTCTTTAATCATGTGCCCGAAGCGCTCGTTATTTCAGCGCCCGGCGGCCAGATCGTACTGATCAATCCGGCCGCCGAGCGCATGTTTGGCTATAGCGCGAGCGAAGCTGCCGAACTCGATTGGGCAGCGCTTTTCGACGAGCCACCCGATAGCAAACAACTGGAAAAAGAAATAACTGCGCAGCGAGGTGGCGGAAGCGTCGCCCTCTCTACGGTCCTACGCCGAAACGACGGGCTCAAATTTCCTGCACAGGGGCACATTGCGGTCATTAGCGCCACCGACAAAACACAGCTGGCAGTTGTCAGCCTTTTTCGCGACATGACCGAGGAGATAAAGAGGAGAGAAAGTTCTCTGAGACTTCAAAAGCTCGAGGCCATCGGGCAACTGACGGGCGGCATTGCTCATGACTTCAATAATCTGCTGACGATCATTTCTGGTAACCTCGAGCTATTGGAAGGATCGATTTCGAATGTAGAGGACCGGGAGCTTCTATCCCGCGCGGCGAGAGCCGCTGATTCTGGCGCGCGGCTGACTCGAAGATTGCTGACGTTCGCGCGTCGCAGGCAATTGGCTCCGGAGGTGATCAATCTGAATGAGCAAGTCCAAAGCATGTCGGAGCTTCTTCACCGCACGCTGGGTGATACGATTGATCTGAGAACGAGTTTTGCGCGGGATTTATGGCTTGTGCGTGCAGACACTGGCGAAATAGAATCTGCGGTTATCAACCTAGCTATCAATGCGCGCGACGCAATGCCAAATGGTGGCAAGCTCTCCATCCAGACCAGCAACATACTTCTGGAAAGAGATGAGACCGGGTTCGAGGGACCGCTAGTGGCCGGTGATTACGTGCGGATATCTGTATCCGACAATGGCGTTGGAATGAGCAGGGCAGTGCTGGGCCGCGTTTTTGAGCCGTTCTTCACGACCAAGCCGATTGGACGCGGAACGGGATTGGGGCTTAGCACCATTTATGGCTTCATCAAGCAGTCTGGCGGGAACATCACGATTTACAGCGAGCCGGACGTTGGTACGACTGTGAACCTCTATTTTCCGCGCAGCGTTGATAATGTCTGTGCGACCGCTTCGACGGGAGTCGCGTCCAAGGAGGAAAGAGGGAGTGGAGAGCGCATCCTTGTCGTCGAGGATAACAGTGACGTACGTGAGTTGACCGTGCAGCGCCTGAAGCGTCTCGGTTACAATGTTGTTGAGATTGCAACGGGTGCGGCGGCGCGCGATGCGCTTGAGGGCGGACTGGAGGTCGATCTGGTATTCAGCGACGTCATGATGCCCGGCGGGCTTACGGGGGTCGATCTAGGAAAGTGGGTTCGCGAGCATCGTTCGGTATTGCCCGTAATTCTGACAACCGGATTTGCGGATGAAGCGACAGACATTGCGACTGACGCTGACGCATGGCCGATCTTACGCAAGCCTTATACACAGCGTGATCTTGCGGAAGTCGTGCGCAAAACGCTGAAAAAGCGCCAGGTTTGACATCCGCCCAGACGAACGTAGTTGATTGTGATGCTGAGCTGCCTTTAGCATCCTCAATCGCACTCAACACCTAACCTTTTATGCGCTTCACGTCGCACGCGAACATGTAGCCAATACTGCGGATAGACCTGATCTTCGCCGATGCACTCGAATACGAGTCGATCTTGCGGCGAAGTCTGCTGACCAACGCGTCAATCGAGCGATCAAGCGGTGAATAATCGTGTCCCTTTAACAGGTCCATGATCTCGTCGCGCGTGAGAGCGCGATGCGGGCGCCGTACAAATATTTCCAAAAGATTGAACTCTGCCGTTGTCATCTCTCGCAGGATACCTTTTTCATCCTTCAGTTCTCGGCTTGTCACATCCATTATCCAGCCTGCGAACTCGTAGACCTCGTGCGCATCGCAGGGCGTCGCTGAGACCGCTCGGTTGTTGCCTTCATGTCGTCGTAAGACAGCGCGAACGCGGGCTAGCACTTCGCGCAAGTTGAAGGGCTTCGAAATGTAATCATCGGCGCCGATCTCCAGACCGACGATCCGGTCGACAGTATCGCCCTTGCCAGAAACCATGATAATGGGGACGTCGTGCTTCGCACGTATTTCGCGTGCGAGGCAGAGTCCGTCTTCCCTGCCAAGAGCTAAGTCGAGCGTGACGAGATTCACCGTGTCCCGCTCAAGAGCGGCGCGTGCCGCCGTTGCATCCCCGGCTTCTGCGACGTAATAACCTTCTCGCTCGAAGCACGTCTTCAGCAGACGCCGGATTTCGGGTTCATCATCAACAACAAGTATTTTCGTTGTCACGTCAGCTCTTCCGAGGGGCCTGGCACGGTATCTCGAATTACAAATTGTTACAATTATTCACTGGCTGCGCATACCCCCACGATCCTTAGCCGCTTCTATGCCCTCCGTCGGTGAGGCCTTTTGGCAAGCTAAGGAGAGCGGATATGTTGAGTGCACGTCATGCCGTTTCGTATAATCGTCATACGCGACTCTCAAGCGACGAGAAGCCCGGCGCAAGCCAGCACAGAGAATTCGAGAACGTTACATTCCGAAGGATCGAAGCCAAGGAATACGTTTTTTGTGACGGCGATCTGAGAACGCACATTTTCCACGTGGAGCAAGGAGTTATTGCGCTATCGAAGGTTTTGGGCGATGGGCGCCGGCAAATTATCGACTTTGCGTATCCGGGCGACTACATCGGCCTCGGCCTCCTTAAGGATTACATCTTCGATGCCCAGGCGATCTGCCTCGCTAAGGTTAAGTGCATTCCAGCATCTACTCTGGAGCAGGCAGCCGCATCTGACCCTGATCTGGCGTTAAAACTTTACAAGGCGGTATCGGCGGAACTCGCAACCGCCCGGAATCTCCTTATCTGCGTCGGTCAAGGTACCGCAATGGAGCGGATCGCCATGTTCCTAATTGGGTTGCGTGATCGCGCCGCGGCGTCCGGTGCGAACGATGGTGTTTTCAGCTTAGTCATGCGCCGCTCCGACGTTGCCGATCTTCTGGGCTTGACGATTGAGACCGTCAGCCGAACACTGACGAAGTTGCGTGGCATGCACATCATCGACATTGTAAACACGACTGAGATCCATATCCTTGATGAGCGCAAGCTGGAGCAGTTGGCTGCTTGAGGCGTTGACATCTCGGGACAGCCGGCGTTGCTGGGTGAGCTCGCTGAATCGAGCTAACGCTCACGCGATTATCATATATGTCGTACCGCTTTTTATTTGATGCTTATGTCAGGCTCATTGCTGGCGCTGAGCGATGATAGCGTTTCCGCATTGGGGCAATACTGTTCCCATCCGGGAGTGTTGAAGCCATTCATCATGTCATCGAAGCACCGCTGTTTATGAGAGCATGCGGTGCATGTGCTTCGCAAGCGCTCTAGAATTTCTGGCGATACACGCTTGATGCCTTTTGGATTCAAACCCAGAGATGTCAAACGCCATTCGAGCAATACACATCCCCGGAGAGCATAGGATTTTGCTGCTGTTTTGTTGGCCGGTAGAGAAGATCTTTGCGTTCGGCAACCAGAAGAATCCATCTTGGCCTCCTTAGGTGAGCCGGCATCAGTCCACATCTCACCAGTGATTGGCCTTGTTTCAAATCAATCGTTACGTTCACTTTCTCTAATGGTGTTTGAAAGCGCTGCAGCGTCGGCGCGGCTCTTTGTTAGCCTATGGCATGTAGGAACCTCTAGGGCGCGTGCAACTCGCCTGTCCAATTTTCAGCCTCTTGATCTGGCGCAAGCGCGAGCATGCGTCGTTCTGCAATTATCCCCGATGTCGCGAGAGAGCGCGAGGATAAGGTAATGAAACATGACGCGGGGCACCGCACGATTGAACGGAAACAGTTTGTCGAAAGACAGATCGAGGCACGGGGAGTGCGTGACCGGCTCGTGCTGGACGCCATGCGGAAGATCCCGCGCGAACTGTTCGTGCCGAAGGAACTCAAAGCCGAGGCTTATGAGGATAGTCCACTTCCCATCGGATCGGGCCAGACGATTTCACAGCCCTACATCGTGGCCTTCATGATTGAGGCACTGGTCCTCCGGGGTGGAGAGAAGGTCCTGGAGATCGGCGCTGGCTCGGGATACGCAGCGGCCGTTCTTTCACGGATCGCAGGCGATGTCTTCACCATCGAGCGCGTCGGTGAGCTTGCGCAACGAGCGGCTTCGAACTTGAAAAAATCAGATTGCGAAAGAGTCCACGTCCGTCACGCTGATGGTACCGAGGGCTGGGTGGAAGAAGCAACGTTCGATGCCATACTTGTATCGGCTGGTGCGCCCGATGTGCCGACGTCACTGATGCGTCAATTGAGTGTAGGCGGACGCATGGTCATTCCGATCGGAAAGAACCCACGCGCGCAAGAGCTCATCCGCATCACGCGGATCACGGAGGACGATTTTCAACGTGAGGATATTGCGGACGTCCGCTTCGTACCGTTGATCGGCAAGGAAGGTTGGGAAAGCGAAGATGACGGATGGCAGGCGCATCCGCCACGTGTCATTCAGACGAGACCGCCGGTTAGCATCTCGCTGCCGGGGCTCATCGCGAAAAACGCGTACGTGTTTTCTGATTTGAAAGATGCCGATCTCGAGTCACTGGAACGGCGGATCGGAGACTCGAGGGTCGTGCTCATGGGCGAAGCGACCCATGGTACGTCGGAATTCTACAGAATGCGGGCGCGCATTACGCGACGGCTGATCGAATCCAAGCGTTTCAATATTATTGCCATGGAGGCGGACTGGCCCGACGCCGCGCGCATCGATCACTATGTCCGTCATCGTGATGTGCCGCGATCTGAATGGACGGCGTTTTCGCGCTTTCCGACGTGGGTGTGGCGAAACCAGGAAACCCGGACGTTCGTCGACTGGCTGCATAAGCGCAATGCGACATTGGAATATGAAAAGCGCACCGCGTTTTATGGATTGGATCTTTACAGCCTTTACAACTCAGTGCGCGCCGTCATCAGCTACCTGGAATCGGTCGACCCGGATCTCGCCGAAGTGGCCCGTCAACGCTACGGATGCCTAATGCCGTGGGAAGCGGATCCGGCAGTCTACGGCCACGCGGCTCTGACAGGTGCTTATCGTAAATGCGAGCAGGACGTCGCGCATTTGCTGGTCGAACTTTTGCAAAAGCAGCAAGCGTTAGCTGACGATGGCGATCGTTTTTTCGATGCTGCGCAGAATGCGCGCCTAGTGGCGAACGCCGAGCGTTACTACAGGATGATGTATTACGGCTCTCGCACGTCCTGGAATCGGCGCGACAGCCATATGTTAGATACTCTGAAACATGCGCTTCATTTTCACGGTCCCGACGCGAAAGCGGTCGTCTGGGCGCACAACTCCCATGTCGGCGACGCATCTGCGACGGAGATGAGCCAGCGCGGTGAATACAACATCGGTCAGCTTTGCCGACAACATTTTGGCTCCGAATGCTACGTCATCGGTTTTGGGACAAACGGCGGAACCGTTGCGGCCGCCTCGGCATGGGATGGCCCAATGCAGATCATGAACGTTCGGCCCGCACATCCGCAGAGCTATGAGCGGCTTTTTTCACCTGACGAACGCGCCGGGGTTGATGCTGTCACTCAAGGGAATGGCTGAGTATGATCTCACGGAAAGACTGATGAAG
>Ga0256885_1000739_pt1 | contig 10633 bp, 10 predicted proteins | sample MC6MC0493MT_FD_186344 | JGI IMG/M metagenome (GOLD analysis project Ga0256885, IMG submission 186344) | Metatranscriptome of enriched soil aggregate microbial communities from Iowa State University, Ames, United States - MC6-MC0493-MT... | ecosystem: Environmental > Terrestrial > Soil >...
CGGCCGTGGCCAGCGCGCCGTCGAGTTCCGGTGCGGTGGAGGCGCCGGTAATGAGGCTGATCTGGCAGGGCAGGCCCTGGGCATGCACCGATTCGATGCGGCGGGCCAGCTCAACGGGAACGGCCTTGGGGTAACCGGAGCCGGTAAAGCCGCTCATGGCCACGGTTTCACCGGGCTGGATCAGCGCGGCTGCGGCCTCGGCGGAGACCACGCGGTCACGAAGACGCGCGTTGGCGATGCGATCAACAGTCATGACAACAGCGTTTCTGGGGGGAATCCCGATTATCGGCCATCCCCTGCCGTACGGGGGGTTCTACCTTCGTGGAATGGTGTTTCCGGCAAGGCCTCTCCCATACCCGTCAGTTTTGTTTTGCAGTGCAGCGTGCAAAGTACTTTCGTACACCGCACGATGGCCCTGCATCCCGACGTGGGGGAGGGAGCAGAGCCCGCTGGCAGTTCGCTGCAAGCGGGCTTTTTTATTGCCTGTCGCCCAAGATGAATGCGCGGATTCCATTTTCGGTAGTGCCGGCCGCTGGCCGGCAACCCCAGCAACCTTCGGCGATATCGCAGCAAGCGGTCACAGCCCTTCGCCGTTGGCAAAGAGATGCGACCCCGCGAGAATCAGTGCATGACCCTCGCCCCCGCCGAATTGCCCGCCACCCTGCAGCCCCTCGTCCACCGCGCGCTGGCGCGCCTGGCCCAGGCAGTGCCCGATCCCATCCCAGCCGAACTGCAGCCGATGCTGGTGCAGCTGGCCATCAGCAGCGACTTCGCCCTGGACACCCTGGTGCGCCAGCCCGGCCTGCTGGCGCAGCTGGCCGCGCCGGGCTGCCCGCCGCTGCCGGCGCCGGTGCTCGACCCGCTGCAGCCCAGCGACTGGCCGGCACAGCTGCGACGCTGGCGCACGGCGATGTCCACCCGCTTGATCTGGCGCGACCTGGCCGGGCTGGATGACGTGCCGCAGACCCTGGCGGGCGCCACCTCGCTGGCCGAGGACTGCCTGCGCTTGGCGCTGGACGCCCTGCAGCAGGAGTTCGCCCAGCGCCACGGGGTGATCACCGATGACCACGGCCAACCGCAGCAGCTGGTGGTGTTCGGGCTGGGCAAGCTGGGCGGTGGTGAACTCAACTTCAGTTCCGATGTCGATCTGGTCTACGCCTACGTGCAGGGGGGTGAATCCGACGGTCCGCGCGCGCTGGCGGCCGAGGAGTACTTCGCCCGCCTCGGCCAGCGCTTGGCCAAGCTGCTGGATGAAACCACCGTCGATGGCTTCAGCCATCGCGTCGACCTGCGCCTGCGCCCGTTTGGCAGCGCAGGCCGCGTCGCGCTGTCATTCGCTGCGATGGATCAGTACTTCCAGCGCGAAGGCCGTGACTGGGAGCGCTATGCCTGGCTGAAAGCGCGTGCGGTGGCGGGCGATATCGCCGCTGGCGAGGCCTGGCTGCAGACCCTGCGTCCGTTCGTGTACCGCCGCTACCTCGATTTCACCGCGCTCGACGGCCTGCGCGAGATGAAAGCGGCGATCACCGCTGAAGTCGCCCGCCGCGAGATGCACGACGACATCAAGCGCGGTGCAGGTGGCATCCGCGAGATCGAATTCCTGTGCCAAGCGCTGCAGCTCATTCGCGGTGGCCGTGAGCCGGCGCTGCGTGAGCGGCGGTTGCTGGTCGCGCTGGATGCCCTGGTGGCTGCCGGGCAGATCGCTCGCGATGATGGCGCCGCACTGCGCGAGGCCTATCTGTTCCTGCGCCGGCTGGAAAACCGCTTGCAGATGCTGCGCGATGCGCAGACCCATGTGCTACCCAGCGATGCGCTGGATCGCGAGCGGATTGCCGTCGGCCTGGGCTATGCCGATTGGGATGCGCTGCGCGAGGCACTGCGTGTGCAGCAGCAGCGTGTCAGTACCGAGTTCGGTGCGCTGCTGGCGCCACGCAAGGGCCAGGCAGCGCCCGATGCGCTGGCCAATTACTGGCGCAGCCTGCCCGAAGGCAGCAACGCGCCGCTGCTGGCCGAGGCCGGTTTCCTCGATGCCAATGGCGCCGATCAGTCACTGCGCGATTTCGCCCAGGGCACGGGCGTGAAGTCGCTGTCCGATGCGGCGCGTGCGCGCCTGGACCGCGTACTGCCGGCACTGCTGCACGCCGCCACCCGTTCACCGCAGCCCGATGCCGCACTCAAGCGCGTGCTCGGCCTGCTGCAGGCAGTGCTGCGCCGTACCAGCTACCTGGCGCTGCTGGACGAACAGCCCAGCGCGCTCGCGCGCCTGGTCGACGTGCTGGCACGCAGCGCGCTGCTGGCCGAGCGCCTGGCCGCGTATCCGCTGCTGCTGGACGAACTGCTGGACGTACGCGTGTCCGGGCCGATGCCCGACGCCGCCGGCATGCTGGCCGAATGCCGGCAGGTGCTGCCGGTGGAAGATCCCGAATCGCAGCTGCGCTGGCTCAATGAAACTCGCCTGGCGTTGAGCTTCCGCATGGCCATGGCCACGCTGGATGGCCGCCAGGGCGCGGTCGACAGCACCCGGCAACTGGCCGAACTGGCGCAGGCGGTAGTCATCACCGTGTTGGCGATGGCCGAGGCCGATATGCACGCCGCGCACGGCGCTATCGCCGGCGGCCGCTTCGCGATCATTGGTTACGGCAGCTTGGGCGGCCTGGAGCTGGGTTTCGGCTCGGATCTGGACCTGGTGTTCCTGCACGATCACCCGCCGGGTGTGGAAGCCAGTGACGGCGCGCGCCCACTGGAGCCGGGCCGCTGGTATGCGCGCCTGGCCCAGAAGGTGATGGCGCTGCTGGCTGCAGTCACCGCCGCCGGCCGCCTGTACGACATCGACGTGCGCCTGCGTCCGGATGGTGGCAAGGGCTCGCTGGTGTCTTCGCTGGCCAGCTACACCGAGTACCAGCGTGATCGCGCATGGACCTGGGAGCACCAGGCGCTGGTGCGCGCACGCGGCGTGGCCGGCGATGCCAGCCTGCTGCAGGATTTCGAACAGGTACGTGCGCAGACCCTGGGCCGCGAGCGTGATCGCGCAACGCTGTATGCCGATGTGGTGAAGATGCGCGGACGCATGCGCACCGAACTGGACCGCAGCGATGCCGCGCGGCTCGACCTGAAGCAGGGTGCAGGCGGCGTGGTCGACCTGGAGTTCCTGCTGCAGACCGGCGTGCTGGCATGCAGTGCGCAAGTCCCTGCATTGCTGCAGCCGCGTGCCACTCCGGCATTGATCGACGCGCTGGCGGCGGCGGAGTTCCTGCCCGATGCCACCGCACAGGCGCTGCATGGCGCGCATGCCACGCTGCTGGAGGTCGGGCTGGCCTGCACGCTGGATCGCCGGCCGCGCTTGGCACCGACCACGCCGGCCATCGAAGAGGCGTGTGCGGCGATCCGCGCCGCGTGCATCGCCGCGGAGCTGCCGTTCGCCTGACCGCCTGCAACGGCGGTAGCAGCTTTGGGTGGTGCCGATCGTTGGCACCCACCGGGCCAATGGCTCGGCGATGGCTTTTCATTGGTAGGAGCCGACCGTTGGTCGGCACAATCTCTCAGCTGCGATGAACCCTGAAGGAGCGCGCCGACCAACGGTCGGCACCCACCGGGTTCAGGGAGTGCGCCAACCAAGGTTGGCAGCTACCGGATCAATGGTCTGGCGATGGCTTTTCATTGGTAGGTGCCGACCGTTGGTCGGCACAATCTCTCAGCTGCGATGAACCCTGAAGAAGCGTGCCGACCAACGGTCGGCACCCACCGGGTTCAGGGAGTGTGCCAACCAAGGTTGGCAGCTATCGGGTTCAGAGAGTGCGCCGACCAACGGTCGGCACCCACCGGGTTCAGAGAGTGTGCCAACCAAGGTTGGCAGCTACCGGGTTCAGAGAGTGCGCCAACCAAGGTTGGCACCCACCGGTGAGGCGGTCAGCCCGCTGTACGCAGCGGCGCCATCTTCCACAGCAGCGCGCGGAACGGGGCCAGCAGGCACACGCCGATCGCCAGCTTCACCGCCAGGTCGCCCGCCGCCCAGCTCACCCACGGCAGGGTGGAACCGGCGAAGGCGATCGACCAGAAGATCGTGGTGTCCACCGTGGCGCTGCAGGTGGTGGCCACCATCGGTGCGCGCCACCAGCTGCCGCGGCGCAGGCGATCGAATACGGTGATGTCCAGCAGTTGGGCCACGATGAAGGCCGAGCACGAGGCGATCGCAATGCGCGGTGTGGCCACCCACACCGACAGCAGCACCGCCACCGCAAATCCGATCCACGCCACGCGGCGGGCCGGGCCCGGGCCGAAGCGGCGGTTGATCAGGTTGCTGACCAGAAAGGCCACCGGGTAGCTGAAAGCACCCCAGGTCAGCCAGTCATTGATCGGGTACTGCACCAGCACGTTGGACAGCAGCACCACCGCGCCCATGGCCAGCACCGCCAGCACCAGGGCGCGGGCGGTCAACGGGGCAAAAACAGGCGCAGGACGCACGGACATGGCGAGCCAGGGGACAAAGGTGATCGCCCATTATCCGCCCGGCCCGCCGCAAAGCCAAAAACGGCCGTTCAGTTTTACAGCTGCTCGCTCAGCGCGTCGCCGGCGGCATAGGCGGTCGGCACGTAGGCCAGGGCCTTGCCGTCACTGTTTTTCACTGTCCAGCCGGCACCGGCATCGGTCGGGTCGAAGCGCACCTGCTGGCCCACCACGAAGCCGGCCACCGGGTCTTCGCCCTCGATCGCCGGCCACTGCAGGGTGGCGGTCTGGTCGGCCTTGTCCGGCACCTGCAGCTGCACCTGGCGCTCGCCAGCGGCGGTGGTCGCCACCTGCTTCACTTCCATCGGCGGCAGCGGTACCGCCGGAGTGCGCTCGGCCACCCGGCCATTGCGCTCGCTGGCCTTGAACGGCGCCTTGGACAGCGCGGCCAGGCCCATCGAGGTGGCCAGCGGAACCGACACCACGATCAGCGAAGTGACCAGCACGCTGGCCTGGCCGCTGTTGATGTGCGGGGCGGCACCAGCGTGCACGGTCGGCACCGTCAGGGCTGAGAGCAGCAGGGCGGCGGCGGGGGCGCGCAGGGAACGAAGCATGGTGACCTCCTGGTCAGGATGAAGGCAGCGGCTCAGCGCTGCGTATCGAAAATGTCGCGTGGGCCGGTGGCCTCGGGCAGGTATTCCAGCGGCCGGCCCTGGTTGTCGCTCACCTGCCAGCCGTTGCCCGATCCGGTGGGTTGGAAGTTCACGGTCTGGCCTACGTTGAACTGCACGGCCGGGTCACCGGGGCGCTTGGGCCATTGCATGGACGCGGTGTTCTGCGGGTTGCTGGCGTCCTGCAGCAGCACCTCGCGGCGACCATCGACGGTGGTGGAGATGGCGCTGACCTGCATCTGCGGCAGCTTCACCGCGCCCCGGCCTGCAGGCACGCCGGTATCTTCGGCTTCCTTGGCCGCCGCTGCTTGCGCAGCCGCCACCATCGGCGCGGACATCTCCAGGCTCGGCCCCTCGGGCACGCTGTTCTGGATGATCACGATGCGGCGCTCGGCATGTGCCGGCGCTGCAGACAACAGGCTGCCGCACAGAAGCACGGCCAACGCGGAAAACTGCAGGTTGCGCATCATCTTCTCCTTGCCAGGTCAGGGCGCAGCGGCGGCAGTGTCGGCCGTCGCATGCGCAATGGTCAGTTCCTGCTGCAGCTGGCTGCGCTGGTGCAGGAAGTCGAATACCGATTCCACCGTCACCACCGAATAGTTGCCGGAAATGCGTTCGCTGGCCGGATGGTCGGTGGTGGTGGCGTTGGCCACGAACAAGCGCGCACCCACGCGCTTGCCCAGGCCGATATGCAGCACGCTGGGCTGGTACTTCTGCGCGCGCAGCCATTGCTGTGCCTGTTCGCGCTTGACGATGACCGGGCCGCCTTCGGCCTGCGCCATCGCTGCGGCCAGCACTTCCAGGATCCACTGGTTGGAATTCTGGAAGTCGGTGGCGAACGGATAGGCCACCACGTTGTAGTTCGATTCGTGCAGCGCCTTGGGCTGGATCGCCGGCGCAGCCAGCATCCGCTTCAGTGCAGCCTGCAACGCAGGGGGCGGCACGCCGATGCGCAGATCGGTATGGGTGCCGCTTTCACCGACGAAATTACCCAGGCCCTCGCGGTACAGCTGCGAGCTGTCGGTCTTGCAGCGGTTGAGCAGGTGCATCGCACGCCAGCGGCCGTCGTCCTCGCGCAGCAGGAAGGCCAGGTGGCTGTGGCGCAGGCCGTAGCGGCTCAGGTCCTGGCCGCCACGCGCGGCGATCACCACGTCCACGTCGGGCAGCGCATCCAGGCGCTCGGCCGTGGTCCACGCCACATCGAACATCGCCGCCTGCGCGGCTACGCTGGGGTAGCGCTCGCGGCAGGTGCCGCTGTCGGCCCATGCCGGCGCGGTGGCCAGCAGGCCCATCGACAGCAGCAAGGCGCAGCGCAGGCGATGCAGACGTTCCATGTATACCGCTCCAGACGCGGGCAGGCCCGCGCGCCGATCATACCCGCATCGCTGGAATCAGCGCTCCACGCCCTTGCGCCGCAGTTCCTTGTCGCAGGTATCGCTGATTGGCGCGATCGGCAACGGCGGGCGCTCGTTGCGCGGATTGCGCAGCGCCGGCTGCTCGCGGTAGGCATCCAGCTGCTGCTGGCAGGCGTGCGACAGCGGGTCCAGTTCGGTAGGGGTGGTGGAGCAGGCGGCCAGCAGGGCCAGCGGAAGCAGAAGCAGGGTACGCATGGGGACGTCCAGTCCGAGGGGGAGGCTGGACTCTAACCGCGCAGCCAGATCGAAATGTTCAAAAAACGCTGGGAAGGGTCGTGCCGGCCGCTGGCCGGCAACCCCATGATCTTCGGCCACGTGCACCTGGTTGCCGGCCAGTGGCCGGCACTACCGTGATGTCAGGCGCGCTTTGACCTCGGCGGCAATCCGCGTGGTTTCGCGCAGCGGTTCGATGCGGTCGTACTGCCAGTCCAGCCAACGCGGCTGCAGGCGCCCGCGCTCGCGCAGCTGCTGCTGGAAGCGCGCCAACCGTCCCTGTGCGGTATCGGCCAGGGCCACCATCACCGGCATGCGGGTGGCGCTGGCCTCGGACAGCAGGTTCACCGAATCGGGCGACACCACCACGCGGTTGGCCCAGCCGAGCAGGCCGGCATATGGGTTCACGCCATCGCCGCCATCGCCCCAGATCACATGCGGCAGATCGGCGAACTTCGCGCGCAGGATCTCGGCCAATGCCGGCGGCGTGCGCCGCGACGTCGTCGCCAGCAGGCTGCCGCCCTCGCTGCGGATCTGCTCGGCCAGCGCCTGGAATACATGCACCATCGCGGTTTCGTCCCACGGCGCCAGCGGCGTCGGGCCGCCCACCAGCAGGGCAGTGCGCGGGCCGGGCAGGCTGCTGAAGCTGGCGAACGCGGCGCGACCCCAGGCCAGCCAGTCATCGTCCACCGGGTTCAGGCTGCCGATCAGGGTCAGCACGTTGCTGCCGCGCAGGGCGTCATGTTCGGGCACCACCACCACATCCCAGTGACGCGAGCCGATGCGCGGGTCGAGGATCTGCACTACCTGGCTGCCGCGCGCGCGCAGCACGCGAAGCGCACCGGCGGCCTGGCGGCCACAGCCGATCGCCAGCGCGGGCGCCTCTGCAGCGAGTGACGCGAACGCCTCGCCGTAGCCTTTCACATCACCGGGCAAGCGCCGCGGTGCCAGCCAGCGCCATGGCGCCCGGGGCTGCAGGATCAGGGGGCGGTGGGTGCCTTGGCGCAGCGCCGAGGCCAGCGCGACCGCCTGCCGGACATTGCCGGCACGGCCGTCGGTGACCGTCCAGGGCGCGCTCGATCGTTTCACCATTGGCATTAATTCGTTTCAGCCCTGCTGGGTGTTGCAACAGTCGCGACACTCTACACTGCGGATCGACGTTTCGCCCCGCGCCGCCCGCGGGCACAGACCTTAGCCGCCCTGGAGATCCACCGATGTCCCACGCGCTCGACGCTGCTGCACTGGACCAGTTGTTCCGCACTGCCCGTACCCAGAACGCCTTCCTCGACAAGCCGGTCGAAGACGCCCAGCTGCACGCCCTGTACGACCTGCTGAAGTGGGGCCCGACCGCCGCCAACGGCAGCCCGGCGCGCTTCGTGTTCGTGAAGTCGGCCGAAGCCAAGGCCAAGCTGGCCCCGGCCCTGTCCGAAGGCAACCACAACAAGACCCTGGCTGCCCCGGTCACCGTCATCGTGGCCTTCGACCAGGACTTCCACGAGAAGCTGCCGTACCTGTTCCCGCACACCGACGCCAAGGCCTGGTTCGACGGCCCGCGCGAAGGCCGCCATGAAGGCGCGTTCCGCAACGGCAGCCTGCAGGGCGCTTACCTGATCCTGGCCGCACGCGCGCTGGGCCTGGATGCCGGCCCGATGTCCGGCTTCGACAACGCCAAGGTCGACGAAGCCTTCTTCGCCGGCACCAGCATCAAGTCGAATTTCCTGGTCAACCTGGGGTACGGTGACGATTCGGGCCTGTTCCCCCGTCTGCCGCGTCTGTCCTTCGACGAAGCGGCGCGCATCGCGTAAGTCGCTGTATCGGTTTCGGGCCCGCCCGCCGTGGCGGGCCATTGCTGCACTGTGTTCCCACCCTACGATCCGGAGAGTTCCTGAGATGAGCGCCACCCGTAAACTGCTGCTGCCGCTGGCCCTGACCCTGGCCATCGCCGCCTGCTCCAAGCCGGCCGACACCGCCGCCCCGGCGGCCGATGCTGCTGCCCCGGCCGCCACCGAACAGGCTGCCACCACCCCGGCCGCCGATGCCGCTGCTGCCGCGCCGGCCGCTGCCGCCATCACCATCGCCTCGGGCACCTACAAGCTCGACCCGACCCACACCGACGTGCTGGCGCAGTGGAGCCACTTCGGCTTCTCCAACCCGAGCGCGCACTTCGGCAACGCCGAAGGCACCCTGGTGTACGACGCCACCGACGTCACCAAGTCCACCGTGGAAGTGAAGCTGCCGCTGAGCGGCCTGAACAGCTTCACCGCCAAGTTCGACGAGCACCTGAAGAGCGCCGACTTCTTCGACGCTGCCAAGTTCCCGGCTGCCAGCTTCAAGAGCACCAAGGTTGAATCGGCCGGCACCAACAAGCTGACCGTCACCGGCGACCTGACCATCAAGGACATCACCAAGCCGGTGACCCTGGACGTCACCGTCAACGGCGGCGGCGAGCACCCGATGGCCAAGGTTCCGGCCGCCGGTTTCGATGCTACCACCACGATCAAGCGCAGCGATTTCGGCGTCGGCGCCTACGCCCCGAACGTCAGCGATGAAGTGAAGATCCGCATCACCACCGAAGCCACCGGCGAGAAGCCGGCGGCTTGATCCCTCCCGCTCACTCGTCGTGAGAAGGCAGAAGGCCCGCTGAAAAGCGGGCCTTCTTTTTTGGCAGCGTTCTGGACGGGTCGCTCGATTGCCTGATTGGCCGATCGCTGAATCGCCGAATCACCCGGTGGCCCGATCGTCTGGTAGTGCCGGCCGCTGGCCGGCAACTGCATGCATCCAACTACACCGAGGTTGCCGGCCAGCGGCCGGCACTACCCGGTAGGTGCCAACCTCGGTTGGCGCACGAGCACTCCGCAGGCCAACCAAGGTTGGCCACTACCGGGTACGGGCGCTCAGCGCAGCGTACCCAGCCACGCCGCCGACGCTTCGCTCGGGCTCTGCTTGGCCTTCACCACCAACCCGCTCGCACGCACGAACGTCTGCGCCGCCTGCGCCACTACCTGGCGAGCGATCAGCGCGGCCTGCTTGGTCGTTGCCTGCTGCTTGCGCAGCTGCACGATATGCACCGACGGGCGACCCACCGGCGCGTACTTCTGGTCGCGGCGCAGGATGTCGGCCACCTGTGCCACTTCGTGTTCGGCCTGCAGGTAGCGGTGCTGTGCCTCGACCAGCTCACGCAGCGGTACGCGCGCCGCTGCCGGGTCGGCAAAGGCGGACAGCGCTGCATCGCAGGCGGCATCATCAGTGAAGCGGGTACGCAGCGTGTCCACGCTGGCCAGGGTCAGTTTGGCCATGTGGGCCTCGTTGCTGCAGGAAAGGAGTGCGATTGTCGCATTGCTTGCCGGGTCGTGCCGGCCGCTGGCGGGCGACTGCGTGGGGGCGTGCGGACCAACGGTCCGCACCCACCGGCTGTCCGACGGTCTATCACCCACCAGCTGTCCGAGGGCCGCACCCACCGGCTGGCCAACGGTCTGCACCCGCCGGCGGAAGAGAGCAGCCGAGCATCGGGTCGCGGTTACCATGGCGGCCGCACTGAACCACGGAAGGCAACACCATGCAGGAAGCGCAGTACTGGCTTGGCGAATTCTGGACCGGCCTGAGCGTGCTCGATCTGATCGGCGGCAGCGTGCTGGGCACGCTGTTGGGGCTGGTGCTGGGCATCTTCGCCTGGCGCGGGCTGCATCGACGCGGTTGGCTGCGGCGGCAGCGGCGTTGGCACCACGGGCTGCTGGCCTCGTATGTGGTGCTGCTGCCGTTGCTTGTCGCGTTCTTCGGCCTGCAACTGGGCTTCACCGCCGGCGCGCACCGCGCGCTGTTCAAGCAGCTGGACCACTTCCAGCCGCACCTGCAGACGATGGTGGAAGGGTGGAGCAGTGGCTTCACCGCCTC
>Ga0256885_1000740_pt1 | contig 10627 bp, 8 predicted proteins | sample MC6MC0493MT_FD_186344 | JGI IMG/M metagenome (GOLD analysis project Ga0256885, IMG submission 186344) | Metatranscriptome of enriched soil aggregate microbial communities from Iowa State University, Ames, United States - MC6-MC0493-MT... | ecosystem: Environmental > Terrestrial > Soil >...
CCGGCATCCGTGAATTCGAGCAGGTGCACATCTGGGACGTGACCAACGGTGCGCGCTTCTCGACCTATGCGATCCGCGCCGAAGCCGGCAGCGGTGTCGTCTCGCTCAATGGTGGCGCTGCGCGCCACGTGCAGGTCGGTGACATCATCATCATTGCCGCCTTCGCCAGCATGACCGAGCAGGAAGCCGACAGCTTCAAGCCGAAGCTGGTGTACGTGGACGGCAACAACCAGATCTCCCACACCAACGACACGATCACGACCCAGGCCGCATGACAACAAACAACGGATTCGACTCGCTGCATTCCCACGCCCAGCGCCTGAAGGGCGCAAGCATTCCCGGCCTGCTCGCCGCCGAACCCGGCCGTGTACAGAGCCTGGCGCTGCGGGTCGGTCCGTTGTATGTCAACTTCGCCCGGCAGAAATACGATGCCGCAGCGTTGCAGGCGCTGTTGGCGCTGGCTGCCGAACGTGATGTCGGTGGTGCCATCACGCGCCTGTTCCGTGGCGAGCAGGTCAACCTGACCGAAGGCCGCGCTGCGCTGCATACCGCGTTGCGCGGGGATGTAGTCGATGCGCCGGTGGCGGCCGAGGCCTATGCCACCGCGCGCGGCATCCGCCAGCGCATGGGCGTGCTGGTGCGCGCGCTGGAAGACAGCGGCGTGACCGATGTGGTCAGCGTCGGCATCGGCGGTTCCGATCTCGGCCCGCGACTGGTCGCCGATGCGCTGCGCCCGGTCACAGGTGCACGCCTGCGCGTGCATTTCGTGTCGAACGTGGACGGCGCCGCCATGCAGCGCACGCTGGCCACGCTGGATCCGGCGCGCACCGCCGGCATCCTGATCTCCAAGACCTTCGGTACCCAGGAAACCCTGCTCAACGGCCAGATCCTGCATGACTGGCTGGGCGGCAGCGACCGTCTGTACGCGGTCAGCGCCAATCCGGAACGCGCCGCCAAGGCCTTCGCCATTGCCGCCGAGCGCGTGCTGCCGATGTGGGACTGGGTGGGCGGCCGCTATTCGCTGTGGTCGGCCGTCGGTTTCCCGATCGCACTGGCCATCGGCTTCGAGCGCTTCGAGCAGCTGCTGGAAGGTGCCGCGCAGATGGATGCGCATGCACTGGACGCGCCGTTGGAGCGCAATCTGCCGGTGCTGCACGGCCTGACCGACATCTGGAACCGCAATCTGCTGGGCCACGCCACGCATGCGGTGATGACCTACGACCAGCGCCTGGCGCTGCTGCCGGCCTACCTGCAGCAGCTGGTGATGGAAAGCCTGGGCAAGCGCGTGCAGCGCGATGGCCAGCCGGTCACCACCGACACCGTGCCGGTGTGGTGGGGCGGTGCGGGCACCGATGTGCAGCACAGCTTCTTCCAGGCGCTGCACCAGGGCACCAGCATCATCCCGGCCGATTTCATCGGCTGCGTGCACAACGATGATCCGTATACGGTCAACCACCAGGCGCTGATGGCCAACCTGCTGGCGCAGACCGAAGCACTGGCCAACGGCCAGGGCAGCGACGATCCGCACCGCGATTACCCGGGCGGCCGCCCGAGCACGATGATCCTGCTCGACGCGCTCACCCCGCAGGCGCTGGGCGCCTTGATCGCGATGTACGAGCACGCGGTGTACGTGCAGTCGGTGATCTGGAACATCAACGCTTTCGACCAGTTCGGTGTCGAACTGGGCAAGCAGCTGGCCAGTGGCCTGCTGCCGGCCCTGCAGGGCGAGGATGTCCAGATCAATGATCCGCTGACCCGTGAGCTGCTGGCTCAGCTGAAGGGCTGAGCGCGGCGCGCCGGATGCGTGCGTCGATGCACTGGCGCGACCTCGTTCGACGAAGGCAGCCCGAGGTGTGGGCGGGTCTGCACCTGACCGTGCAGGCCCCCGTGCGCCCTGCGCTTCTGGTTTCGGTCTGCCCGCCGGACCGGATACGGGTGGGTACCGAGGAACGCCCCATGTTGTGGGCGAGGGTGGAGCCCGACTATTTCGGTGTGGACCTGCTGCGCAGCGCCTCCCCGGCCTCGCCGGCGATCATTCCACCGATCACGGCTGCCGGGGTGCGGGCGTTGCATTCGGATGATCCGGTGCGGACTGCCGCAGCGTGGGCACGTCATTTCGCACGGGCCCTTACCCGTTCGGATCGATCTCCGCTGGCCCAGGGCGAATGGCTGCTGCAGCCGACGCTGCATGGCCTGGAGCGTGCGCGGATGCCGCTCACGCTCGCGTCAGATGCGCTGGCCCGACCGGCGGTGGATACCTTGGACTGGTCGAGCGTGACGCACGGCGAGTGCCTGCCTCCCGTCCTGCTGCGGGCACCGTCTCTGGCCACGGCTGGGCGGGTCAAGGCCTGGGCCAGGCAGGCCCGGGCAGGATCACTGCCACCGGTGCTGCTGATGTGGGTCAGTGGCCTGCAGGCACACGTGGTGCTGGACGGACACGACCGGCTGCAGGCAGCCGTGCAGGAGGGCGCCGATGTGCCGGTGCTGGTTCTGCTGCGTCATGGCGAGCGGTGCGTGGATGAGCAGGGCCTGGCGCGGGCTGACATCATTGTCGAGCGGTCTGGCGGCGCGGACATGACAGTCGAGGCCCGCAACCGACTGCTGCTCGATCTGTATAGCCCTGAGCGCGACGTCCTGCCCAGTCGGGCAGATCGGATGCGTGGTGGGGTGGATCAATGGGTTGCAGAAGTGGACGCCGAGGCCAGGCAGCAGAAGGTCGAGGTGGACGTGCTGCTCGGAGAGTGACCTGGCGTGCGCCAACGGCATCCCGTTGCGGGATGCCGGCCCTTCACCGGCTCGGATCGCGTTCCGGGCTCGGCCGCTTGGCCAGCTTGCGCTGCAGCGAACGCCGGTGCATGCCGAGCAGGCGCGCGGCCGCCGACACATTGCCGCCGGTTTCATGCATCGCCTGCTGGATGTGTTCCCACTGCAGGCGGCTGATCGGGGTCATCGCATCGGGCACTTCCATCTCGCCGTCATCGGCGGGGCCATCGTCTTCCTCGCCCAGCGCACGCAGGATCATCGGCACCGTCGATGGCTTCGGCAGGTAGTCGTCGGCGCCCAGCTTGATCGCCTCCACTGCGGTGGCGATGCTGGCATAGCCGGTCACCAGCAGGATCCGCATGTCTGCGCGCAGCGCGCGCAACGGCTGTATCAGGGCCAGGCCGGAATCGCTGCCCAGCTTCAGGTCGATCAACGCGAACGCCGGCGGATGCTGGCGGGCCAGTGCCAGCGCGCTGGCGGCATCCTGTGCGGTCTGCGTCTCCAGCCCCTTGCGGGCCAGGCTGCGCTGCAGGGTGCGCAGGTAGAGTTCGTCGTCGTCGACCAGCAGGCCAAGGGTGGAAGCAGTCATGGTCATTCCTCGCGGGGGGCCAACGGCAGGCGGAAGCCGACGCGGCTACCGGCCCCTTGGGCCGGGCGCATCCACATCTCGCCGTCCAGGCGTTCGATGGTGGCATGGGACAGGGCAAGACCGACGCCCATGCCTTCACTCTTGCTGCTGCCGAACAGCTTGCCCGGCAGCACGGCGGCGCGGGCATTGAAGCCATGGCCGTAGTCGCGTACTTCGCCGATCAGGTCGTCGCCTTCGATGCGCAGGCTGAGATCGACGCGCGGACGGCCGGCCTGCTCGCCGGCATCGGCAGCGTTGTTCAGCAGCACCATCAGCAGGTGGCCGACGCCCGGGTCCAGCGGCAGGCGCAGCGGTGCGTCGTCGTTGCGATGCAGGTCGATGGTCGGGCGCACCAGCCGCCATTGCTCCAGCACCTGCTGGGCCGTGGAGTGGGCGCGCCCGGGGCCGTCATTGGAGGCCGGGGCGGCCAGGGCCAGCACGCGCTCCCGGCACTGCACCAGCAGTTCGCGCAGGGTTTCCATGTCCTCGCGCACTTCCGGTTCTTCGCTGCGTTCGGCCACGTCGTCGGCGAGCAGGGTCATCGTCGCCAGAGGCGTGTTCAGTTCATGCGCCACCGAGGCTGCATGCGTGGCCAGGGCGACGATGCCCTCGTTGCGCGCGAAGCGTTCGCGCAGTGCCGACAGTTCCAGCTCGCGCTCGCGCAGCGCGATCGCCAGCCGGGTAGAGAAGATCAGTACGACCGCAGCGGACAGCAGGAAGGTGGCGATCACGCCCCAGCGATTGAGGTCCAGTGCGTTGAAATAGCCCGCCGGCAGCGGTTGCCCGAACAGTCCGCTGGCGGCGTAGCCCAGCAGGCAGGCGCTGGCCACGGCCAGGGCCCAGCGCAGGGGCAGGGCGAAGGCCGCCAGGGCGATCAGGATCAGGAACAGCGAGCCGAACGGATTGGCGATGCCGCCGCTCCAGCTGACCATCCAGGTGAGGATGATCACGTCCACCAGGATGTGGCCGAAGGCGGTCAGCGGCGCGGTATCGGCCGGCTCTGGGCGCAGCTGCGTATACAGGTTGAATACGGCGAGCACGGCCACGCCCGACCACAGCGGCAGTTGCGGCAAGGGCAGTCCCAGCACCCAGGTCGCAACCAGGATGGTGGCCGCCTGGCCAGCCACGGCCAACCAGCGCAGGCTGCACAGGGTTCGGAGAAACGGGGCGTCGGGACCGGTCATTCGCGCCCATCGTATGCGTTCGCGGGGACGGCTGCCTGCGACAATCGGCCGCAGCCGGACTGTCGCCTGAATGCGACACACCCGGAAGGTCGGGGCGGGCGTTAGAATGCCCGCATGCATGACGCCGTCACCCGCCCTACAGCCCCCTCCGATGCCACTGCCTGGCCCCGTCGCCTGACCCAAGCGGTCCAGATCGGTGGAGTCACCGTGGGCGGTGGCAAGCCGGTCGTGGTGCAGTCGATGACCAATACCGACACGTCCGATGTGGCGTCCAGCGTCAAGCAGGTCGCTGAGCTCTGGCGTGCCGGCTCGGAAATGGTGCGCCTGACCGTCAACACGGTCGAAGCGGCCGCGGCGATCCCGCGCATCGTCGACAAGCTGGCGATGATGGGCATCGACGTGCCGCTGATCGGCGACTTCCACTACAACGGCCACCAGCTGCTGACGGCCGAGCCGGCCTGCGCCGAAGCACTGGCCAAGTACCGCATCAACCCGGGCAACGTAGGCTTCGGCAAGAAGAAGGACCTGCAGTTCGCGCAGCTGATCGAGTTCGCCATCCGCTACAACAAGCCGGTGCGCATCGGCGCCAACTGGGTCTCGCTGGACCAGGCCCTGGCGGCCAAGCTGATGGACGAGAACAACCACCGCGAACAGCCCTGGGACGCCGGCCGCGTGCTGCGCGAGGCGCTGATCCGTTCGGCACTGGATTCGGCCGAGCAGGCCGTCGAGCTGGGGTTGCCGCGCGATCGCATCATCCTGTCGGCCAAGGTCAGCGGCGTGCAGGAGCTGATCGCGGTCTACCGCGACCTGGCCCAGCGTTCGGACTTCGCCCTGCATCTGGGCCTGACCGAAGCCGGTATCGGCAGCAAGGGCATCGTCGCCTCGGCGGCGGCGCTCAGCGTGCTGCTGCAGGAAGGCATCGGCGACACCATCCGCATTTCGCTGACGCCCGAACCGGGCCAGTCGCGCACGCAGGAAGTGATCGTCGCCCAGGAACTGCTGCAGACCACCGGCCAGCGCGCCTTCACTCCGCTGGTCACGGCGTGCCCGGGCTGCGGCCGTACCACCTCGGAATTCTTCCAGGAGCTGGCCAAGGTGGTGCAGAACCACGTGCGCGAAAAGATGCCGTTGTGGAAGATCCAGCACCCGGGCGCCGAGAACATGACCCTGGCGGTGATGGGCTGCGTGGTCAACGGGCCGGGTGAGTCGCGGCATGCCAACATCGGCATCTCGCTGCCGGGCACTGGTGAAGCACCGTCGGCACCGGTGTTCGTCGATGGCGAGAAGAAGGTGACCCTGCGTGGCGAGAACATCGCCCAGGAATTCGTCGCCCTGATCGATGATTACGTTGAACGCACCTATGTCCGAAGCGCCGGGTAAGCCGACGATCCTCGCTGCACCGGAGCCAGCCTCCGGCTTCCGCCACTGGATGGCGCGCAATGCCTGGCGGCTGCTGCTGCTGTTTGCCGGCGTGCTGCTGCCGCTGGCCGGATTCGTCGCCCTGGCCGACGAGGTGCACGAGTTCGAATCCTTCCATTTCGATGCGCCGCTGCTGTGGCAGATGCACGGCCTGCATTCGCCGTGGCTGGACCACGTGTTCGTGCTGCTGTCGAAGCTGGGCTACGAGTGGTTCCTGATCCCGGCCGATGTGCTGATTGTCGGTGCACTGGCCTGGCACCGGCGTTGGCGTGAAGCGACCTTCGTGGCCGTGAGCTTCGTAGGGTCGGCGCTGCTCAACATGGGCAGCAAGCACTTCTTCCAGCGTGACCGGCCCAGCCTGTGGGAATCGATCGCGCCGGAATCCACGTTCAGTTTTCCCAGTGGCCACGCGATGGGCTCGATGACCCTGGCGGTCACCCTGGTGCTGCTGGCCTGGAATACCCGCTGGCGCTGGCCGGTACTGCTGCTGGCGCCGTCGTTCAGCCTGCTGGTAAGCGTTTCCCGGGTCTATCTGGGGGTGCATTACCCCTCGGACATCCTCGCCGGGTGGTGTGCCGCGCTGGTTTGGGTGGTAGGGTGCTATCTGGTCATGTTCAGCCGCCGTCATCCATGGCGACGGCACGGTTCGCCGCCAGCGACGGCCAGCGAAGCGATCACGCAAGGGGAGTGACGTGGATGCCCTCCCAAGGGCGTCTACCTGAGGGACGGGTTGTTTCGTTGTAACGGGTTCTGCAGGGCAAGGGGCACGATCAGTGCGTGAAGAATGTGATGCGCAAGGCAGAACGCCGGAATTGCGCAACATCCGCGCTTGCAGTGGTCAGGTGCTCCTGCCTAGGTTGACCCGTATTGGCCGCATTCGAAGAGGTACGTGAATGACGATTCGAGTCTACCTGGTGGATGACCATGCGTTGGTCCGCACCGGGATGAAAATGATACTGTCGAGTGAAACCGACATTGAAGTGGTGGGCGAGGCCGAAACGGGCGAAGACGCGCTGCCCGCGATCCGCCAGCTGCAACCGGACGTGGTGCTGTGTGATCTGCACCTGCCCGGCGTGAGCGGGATGGAAGTAACCGAGCGCATCGTTCGCGGCCACCGCAGCACGCGGGTGGTGATCGTGTCGGTGCTGGAAGACGGTCCGCTGCCCAAGCGCCTGCTCGAAGCCGGGGCTGCCGGTTACATCGGCAAGGGCTGTGATGCGCAGGAACTGCTGCGTGCGGTGCGCGACGTAGCTGCCGGACGGCGCTACCTGGGCACGAGCATCGCGCAGAACCTGGCGTTGTCCACCGTGGAAGGCAACGGCTCGCCGTTCGACAACCTGTCGCCGCGTGAGCTGGAAGTGGCATTGCTGCTGACCCAGGGCCTGCGCCAGGAAGATATCGCCCGTCGTCTGAGCCTGAGCGCGAAGACGGTCAACACGCACAAGGCGAGGTTGTTCGAGAAGATGGGAATCCACGACAACATCGCGTTGGCGCGGATGGCCAGCCAGTACGGGCTGGTGGATCCGGCACGGCCGCTGTAAGGGTTTCGGCCAACGGCTGAGCCCCTCGCGGTGGTGCGGCGGAGTTCGTGGGGTTGGCCCTGCGGAGGGATCGCGCAGGGGACGCCGTGAATCCATCCCTGGAGGCTCGGGCGCGCCATCCATGGCGCTTACGCCCCTGCGCGATCCCTCCGCAGGGCCACGGACAGGTTCCGTGCGCTGCCACCGCGGAATGAAGAAGGGAACGGAAGGAGCGGGTCGCGCGCTTTGCGCGCTTGGGGGCGGATCCCTTTCCCGGCGGGAAAGGGCTCTGACCCCGCAGTGCGTCAGTTGCCGCGTACGCGCTTGACGATCTTCGCGGCCTGCGCGGCGCTTTCGCGCACCTTGTCCCACTGGCCGGCGTCGATCCAGTTGCCCGGCACCATCCACGAGCCACCGATGCAGACCACGTTCTTCTGCTCCAGGTACTCGGCGGCGGTGTTCTCGGTGATGCCACCGGTCGGGCACAGCTTGAGGTCGGCGATCGGGCCGGCTACGCCCTTGATCATCGCCAGGCCGCCCACGGCCGTGGCCGGGAACAGCTTGCACACGCGGAAACCGCGCGCGTAGAGCGCCAGCAGTTCGGTCGGCGTCGCCGCACCCGGTACCACCGGCAGCGGTGCCGCAGCCAACGCATCGGCCAGCACCGGCGGCGTGCCCGGGGTCACCAGGAAATCGGCGCCCGCATCGATCGACTGCTGCATCTGCTCCACCGTCAGCACCGTACCCGCGCCGACCACCACATCCGGCAGCTCACGCTTGAGCATCGCCAGTGCTTCCATCGCCACCGGCGTACGCAGCGTCAGCTCGATCGCCGGCAATCCGCCTTCCAGCAGCGCCGCGCTGACCGCACGTGCCTGGTCCAGCGTATGAATCGTCACCACCGGCAGGATGCCGGCCGCATGCAACAACTCCGCCGCCCGCACCTGATGTTGTTCGATACCCATAGCTCTGCTTCTGCCTTTGCTTTCGAATTTGATTTTCAGTGATCACTTCGCGGCGCGAGGGCGCCGGAAAACTGTCCGGAGGCGGCGGGTAGCCCCCACCAAGACCGTGAGCGGCATGGATGCCGCGACCGAGCCCCCATGGATGGGTTTACGGCGTGTCCTGGTGGGGGCTACCCGCCGCCTCAACCAGGACACTTACCGCCGCCACATACCCGCAACGCGCTTCAATCCCTCAGGCGTCCTTCGCCTCATGCGGCGCCGCCGCCGCAGCAGCATCGTGCCCCAGCTCATACTCCGCGTCGTAGTCCCACGGCCCACCGTCAGCCGCCGCCGGACCACACGAAATCGAGATCGCGCCCTGATCGGCCGGACCCACCACGCGCCGGTTGATCGCGAACAGGTTGCGGCCCAGGTCATTGGCGGCCGGCGCCGTATTCGGCGCATGAGTACGCGCGGCCCATTCGGCTGCGTCCACCAGCACTTCAAGCGTGCCGGCCTCACCATCCAGGCGGATGATGTCGCCCTCGCGCACCTTGCCCAGCGGACCACCGCGTGCAGCTTCCGGCGTCACGTGGATGGCGGCGGGAATCTTGCCCGACGCACCGGACAGGCGACCATCGGTGACCAGCGCCACGCGCCGGCCCTGGTTCTGCAGCAGGCCGAGCAGCGGCGCCAGCGAATGCAGTTCCGGCATGCCGTTCGCGCGCGGACCCTGGTAACGCACCACCGCCACGAAATGCTCGGGCAGCAGGCCGCCGGCGTGCAGCTTGTTCAGCACCTGCGGCGCATCAACCACCACGGCCGGCGCTTCGATGGTGCGATACTGCGGCTTCACTGCCGACAATTTGATCAGCGACTTGCCCAGGTTGCCGCGCAGCAGGCGCAGGCCGCCCTGGCTCTCGAACGGGTTGTCGACACCGCGCACCACTTCTTCATCGGCGCTGCGTTCCAGGCCCGGCAGGTACACCAGCTTGCCATCGCGCAGCTGCGGCTCGCGCGCGTAGTCGGCCATGCCGCCACGGGCGACGCTGACCAGATCGCCATGCATCAGGCCAGCCTTGATCAGTTCGCCGAACACGAACGCCGGGCCACCCGCTGCAGCGAAGCGGTTCACGTCGGCCTCGCCGTTCGGATAGACGCGCGCCAGCAGCGGGATCAGCTGCGACAGCTCGTCGAAGTCGTCCCAGGTCAGCACGATGCCGGCCGCCCGCGCCACGGCGATCCAGTGGATGGTGTGGTTGGTCGAGCCGCCGGTGGCCATCAGCGCGATGATCGCGTTGATGATCGCGCGCTCGTCGATGATCCGGCCCAGCGGACGGAAGTCGTCGCCCAGCGCGGTGATGTCCAGTGCACGCTCGGTGGCTTCGCGGGTCAGTGCATCGCGCAGCGCCGTGTCCGGATTGACGAACGATGCGCCCGGCAGCTGCACGCCCATCGCTTCCAGCAGCACCTGGTTGGAATTGGCGGTGCCGTAGAAGGTGCAGGTGCCCGCGCCGTGGTAGGAGGCCGATTCGGCTTCCAGCAGTTCTTCGCGGGTGGCTTCGCCGGCGGCGTAGCGCTCGCGCACTTCCGCCTTCTGCTTGTTGGGAATGCCCGGCGTCATCGGGCCTGCCGGCACGAACACCGCCGGAAGGTGGCCGAAGGCGAGGGCGCCGATCAGCAGGCCCGGCACGATCTTGTCGCACACACCGAGGTACACGGTGGTATCGAACATGTCGTGGCTGAGCCCGATCGCGGTGGCCTGGGCAATGACATCGCGCGAGAACAGCGACAGCTCCATGCCGCCACGGCCCTGGGTGACGCCGTCGCACATCGCCGGCACAGCGCCGGCAACCTGTGCCGTCGCGCCCAGTTCGCGGGCCACCGCACGGATCTGTTCGGGATAGGTCTCGAACGGCTGGTGCGCCGACAGCATGTCGTTGTAGGCGGTGATGATGCCCAGGTTGGCCGTCACGCCGCCACGCAGGCGGCTCTTGTCGGTGCCGCCACAGGCGGCGAAACCGTGGGCGAGGTTGCCGCAGCTGAGGCGGCTGCGGAACGGGCCATCGCGCAGGGAGGCGTCGATCGCTGCCAGATAGGCGGCGCGCGAAGCGGCGCTGCGGCGGATGACGCGCTCAGTGATGGCTTGCAGTTGCGGATGGAGGCTCA
>Ga0256885_1000742_pt1 | contig 10620 bp, 7 predicted proteins | sample MC6MC0493MT_FD_186344 | JGI IMG/M metagenome (GOLD analysis project Ga0256885, IMG submission 186344) | Metatranscriptome of enriched soil aggregate microbial communities from Iowa State University, Ames, United States - MC6-MC0493-MT... | ecosystem: Environmental > Terrestrial > Soil >...
CATGCGATAGTCGACGCGGGCGTAGTCGGCGTACGCGCCGCCACCGGTGATGGCCATCACGCGGTCACCGGGCTGATAGCCCCGCACCTCGGCGCCTGCCTCGACCACTTCGCCCGCGGCTTCCAGCCCCATCAGATGGGAATCACCAAAGTCCGGCCGGCCGTAATGGCCGGTGCGCAGCAGCAGATCCGCACGGTTCACGCCTGCCGCGTGCACCTTCAGCAACAGGTCATGGGGCCGCAGCTCGGGCTTGGGCGCATCCACGCCATGCAGCACATCAGCAGAACCAAAAGTATCGAAATCAATGGCTTTCATGACCATCTCCATCAGGTGGTAGAGCGCCCGGGCGACCATCGCCAAGGCAATATGAATAAGGATTAATGTCCGAACACGATGCGAACCGCATCCGCGACGCTGCCGGGCAAACCCACGATGTCGAACGCGGTGATCGCCAACGCCGAGCACCAGCCCAGCACCAGCAAGCTTCGCGGCGTGGGCCAGTTGCCCATCCGGCGGCGAGCGGTCACGAAATGCAGCAAGGGAAACATCGCGAACGGCAATTGCAGCGCCAATACGACTTGGCTCAGAATCAGCAGATCGTTGACGCTGCTGTCTCCGCGCATACCGATAATGATGACCGCCGGCACGATGGCCAGTGAACGTGTCATGAGCCGGCGCTTCCATGGGCTTAGCCGCCAGTGCGTGAAGCCTTCCATCACGACCTGGCCGGCCAGCGTGCCCGTGATGGTGCTCGACTGCCCAGACGCCAGCAGCGCCACCGCAAAGATCAGGCTCGCCACCGCGGTGCCCAGCGCGGGCGTGAACGTCAGATAGGCGAGCTGGAGCCAATCGGTGTCGTCCCCCAGTACATAGCGATGGCCGTTCACGAGTATGTCGCTGCGGCCATGAAAGACCTTGGCCGCCAAGAGCAGGATCGCAGCGTTGACCAGGCACGCCATCGTCAGCGATGCCACCGTCGACACGGCGTTCAACCGCAACGCCACGTTCGCGGACGCCTTGCCGCCGGCCGGCTCTGCGTCCGCGTCAGAACGCTGCACCAACGCCGAATGCAAATACAGGTTGTGGGGCATCACCGTTGCGCCGATGATCGCGACCGCAATGCTCGCCATGCCCGCGCCGGCCAGCGATGGGTGCACGAGCGCCGCGCCCATCTCATGCAAATTCAGGCTGGTGCCGGGAAGCAAGAAGAGTTCGACAAAGAACGCCCCAGCGATGGTGAGCACCAACACGACGACCACGCGTTCAATGGCGCGCATTCCGCTTTTCTGCAGAATGAGCAAGAGGAGCACGTCGGCGGCGGTGAACAGCACCGCCATCAGGATCGGTGTGCCGAACAAGAGATTGATCGCGACGGCGGAGCCGAGCACCTCGGCCAGGTCGCACGCGCCAATCGCGATCTCACAAAATATCCACAGCGGCAAGCGGCACCATGTGGGATACCAGTCGCGGCAGGCCTGGGCCAGGTTCTTGCCGGTGACGATACCCAGACGCGCCGCCAGCAACTGCAGCACAATCGCCATCGCGCCGGCCAACGCCACCACCCACAGCAGCGCGTACTGGTACTGCGCGCCCGCTTGCAGGTCGGTCCCCCAGTTACCCGGGTCCATATAGCCCACGCTCACCAGCAGCGCCGGGCCAAGAAACCTGCGTGATCGCTTGAGCGTGGCCACTCCGCGCGCCCAGAGATCCCGGCCACGCACGCCGGCCATCGCGGCCGCGCCAGCGCCTAGCGCCACATTGAGCTGTTCCGGTGCGGGCACAGCAGTCTCCTGTTCATGCAGACAGCAACGGCCGGGCGCGCCGCCGCGCGCCCGGCCCCATCAGGTGGCTCAAGCCGCGCCCGCCGCCAACGCGCGGCGTTCGATGCTGGCGGCAAACAGCGGCGTCTCGCGGCTGTTGTGGTCGCCGCCGTCCCGCTGACGCGCATCGGCGGCGTCCTGGAACGGCGTGCCATGCTGTTCGATGAAGTTCAGAAATTCCTGCGTCGGGTGCGCCACCACGCTATTGGTGTATTCGCAGGTGTTGTCGTCGATCTTCTTCACGCTCAGCGTCCAGATCACCTGCACCCGCGTACGGCCATTGGGCGTGAACGCATCAGAGGTCGAGACCATCTTGCACAGCGTAGGCGTTGCCACTTCGGCGACGTAATGTTGAACCATCAGGGTCTTGCCGATCATCTCGACGTTGATCGACATACGCTTGCCATCGTCGGTCGTCGTGGCGCCTGCCGAGATATGGTCAGGCGCGCAGCAACGCTGATACTCGGCCTCGGGCAAATTGAACAGCCAGTCGGCGATATCGACCTTTTCAATCGGAGCGTTGATGACCGCGCTGTAAGCGGAAGAGGACAGCTGCTTTTCGGTGATGATGATGTCGGACATGATCAGATTTCCTGGTTGGCAATGAGACCTCACTATCGGCCTGAATCAAGCCTTCAACCAGTTATCTCTTGGTATACGGAACCGACCGGAAAGGTCATACCAAAGCGTGAGTTTCGGTCGCGACCCCGCGCGCCATGTCGGAACCTTCACGACGATTAGCGGAATGAAATCGTGCGCAAAAAAAATAGGTTCAGTGGAATATGGCGCGGCCCGCAATCATGTCTTCGAACAGCGCCGCGAGGCTCGGGGCGACCTCACGGGTGTCCTCGAATTCCGGTTCGATGCCATGCACGATGCGGCCCGAATCGCGTTCTATCGCCAGGAATTCGTAATCGCCAGCGACGCTCATGTAGATCGGCGTGTGCTGTTGCCAGAAGTCCAGGACCGCCTGCCGGCCGGCATCGTCCAGCGCGGCCTCAAGGCTGATATCGCGCAGGGTGTGCCCGGCAAAGGCGTTGTCCGCCGTGCCGTCATGGTCGGCCGCGCTCAGGAACCAGCGGGTCTGGTTCGCGTTGTGCAGTTCGGTGAATGCCGCCAGGAAAGCGCCATAGCCGTGCGCATCGGCCGGCGCGGCCGCTGGCGTCGAATCAGGCGTGGTCCGCAGCACCGTCCAGCCGTGGGCGGCAAGATGATCCAGAAAGCGTTGGTGCGACGTCATGTCGGTTTCCTCGGATGGGATAGGAAGCGCTATTGGGCATGCGAGCGGCTATCCCGCGTGCGTCTGCTGCGCGGCGGCAGCGGCGGTTTCGGCCAAAGGCGTCACTCGCGGCACGACGGCTTCCAGGCTGCGCAAGTTCACCGCAAGCACGGACGCGCCCTTGCGCCGCGCCGCCAAGGTGGCGGGCAACGCTACCGGCATACCGTAGTCATTGGACAGGCGCACGGCGAGTTCGATGAGCTTGCCGGCCTGGGCCAGAGGCTTACCCTCGACATCGAATATCTGCGGCAGCAGCGCCGCCAAGGTCTGAAGCACTCGGCAGCCGGCGAGGGCGCTGATGGACGCTGCGTCCGCCAGCGTTTGCCCCAGACGTCCGGCCAACGCGAAGCCCTGCGCCAGATGCGCCGCGATCTGTGCCGCCAACGGCTCGGGATCGAGCAAGCCGGAGTCGGCCAATTGCGCAATCGCCTCTGCCGCCTGGGCGCGATGCTCGGACATCTTCGCCGAAGCGGCCAGCGCCAAGGCCGAGTACACGGGCGCACCCGGTACCCGCCGGGACGCGCCCAGCGCCGTCAGCAATGGCCCCAGGCCGCGCACATTGATCACCTGCACCGCCGCGCACAACATCGGATGAAAATGCGCGGCCAGCGTGTCGGGGTTGGACCGCAGCAGCCAGGCCGTCCATTGCACGACCTGGTCGTAGCCGTCCTGCTCCCGCGCCTCTTGGGCGCGGAAAGTGAATTCGGCGGGCACGGCGGTGACATCCAGGGCCGGCGAGGCGGAGGCGTCGGCCTCTCTGGCGGCGCCCGTCGCGATCCAGAACGGCTTGGGCCCCTCTCCTAACACGCCAAGGTCGCGCGAGAACGTGCCCTCGCCCGGCTCGGCAAGCACTCGCTCCCACACGAAACGCTGCCCCGAAACTGCCGCCGGCGGACTGAACGGCTTGCCCTGCGCCCGGCTCGACCGCAGGTCGTGAAAAGCGCCGGCCAGCAAGGCCAGCGGCGAATGGGTCGGCACGTATTGGTAGCCCCAGCGGGAGGTCCCCGTCTCCCTGATTTCCCAGTTGCCAGTCTCCACGTCGTATTCGCTACTGGTGAACGCGTGCTCTTGCAGTGCCACGCCGACGGGGTCCGGCTTACCCGCGCTAGCCACCACATAGCGGGCATAGCCCTTGAAACTGACGTCATCCCTGCCCAGCAGCGCGGCGGCCAGAAGGCGTCGCGGCGAGGCATGGCGTTCATCCCACACCGACTCGATGATCTCGGCGCCACGGCGCAGCAGCGCCTCGGGCATCGGCAGTTGCGGACGGTCCGCCAAATAGTCGAAGATGCGCGGCAACACAGCGCCGTGCCCGGCGCCCTCGAACTGCGCCCCGATCAACGCGTGCAATTCCTCGTCGTCGCCGATGGCGGGCGCTTGATCGGGAAGATCTGGCAGCGGCTCGCGGCGCGGCGCCGGCATCGTGATCACCCGGGTTCCGGCGTCGTCCTTCGTGCGGGCGGCGCCGTTCGCATCGGCCGGTTGCGTCTCGCGGGACGGAACCACCAGCTTGCGCGCCAGCGCGGCAAGATCCAACGGCATGCCTTCCAGCGCCTCGCCGACAATCTCCGAGATGCGATCCCGCTGTTCGGCATTGGTCTTCAGCGCGGCAAGCAGCCCGAGCTGGGCCTTGACCAGTTTTTTCTCCGGACGGGTCAGCACGGCGGACCCGGCCTCGATCATGGCGTCTGCGTCCAGCTGCCCCGCAGCGCGCTTGAGCATGTCCTGGGCCAGGCCGACCGCCGTGCTGGGCGCCGTGCCGAGCACCGCGAAATACGTGTGCGGGCTGGCCGCGACTTCGTGCGCGGACGGATCGGCCAAACGGTGCATGCGCAGGTACCAGGCGATGGTCTTCGCCGAGAAATCTCGCAGCAGAGCCTCCAGCGACTCCGTGAGCAGGCGTTTTCGGAACGCCGGGCTGTCCTGGCAAAGCGCCAGAACAGCGGCGTCCCATGCGGGTCCGGTACGCTCGATGAGGAGGTAATCGGCACCCATGCCCTCGACGCGGAACAAGGCCCAGAACTCGCGCTCGATCCAATCGGGGTGCGCCTGCAGATGCGCGGCCATGAGCTTGCCATGGTCCTCGTCCAGTTGCCCGTCCGCGCCGATGGCGGTGACCTGTTGCACGAAACACCGGAGATAGGCCACAGACAGGGGCGCGTCGCCGTCCCGCTGCACCAGCGCATGGCATACCGGCCATACCAGATGCTCGCCCCACCAGTACTGCTCTGCCAACAGCTCGATGAATGCGGCGCGCCACGGCGCGTCCCGACCGCTGCCCGCGGCGATGACGGCTGGCGCCATCGCGCCATGGAGTACGCCATATTCACGCTTGCGCTGCATATCCGCCGGCGCCAGGGTGTCCGCCACGAGCTTGGGCTTGCCCAGCGCGGCCAACACGAAGCACGCCCTGGGCGTCGGCCCCTCCGCGCTGAACAGGCGCGATGGCGGCAAGGCCTTGGCCAGCGCGGCGCGGTCTTCCTCGCTCGCGCCTGCCAGCGCGCGGGCAAAGGCGGCGATGTCTGTCGCGCTGCCGCTAGCGGCCTCGCGTAGCGCCGCACGGCGTTCGGTCAGGCTCAGGGTCATGCGTCGGCTCCAGGCGCGTTGAGAGGATCGAGAAACATGCGAACGGCCAGCGTGTGCTTGCATGGCCCGCGCGTGCCTTGGTATTTGGCGTTCCAGGGGCAGGTACAGCGGTCTTGCGCCGGCTCGGCGCCCAGCGCCACCCGGTAGTGCTGCTGCGCCGACTGCACCGTGTACCGCCCCTCGCCCTCGGGCCGCACTCCGCCGGCCGCCAACAGCTTGCGCGCATCGGCCAGCCGCGGATGCAACGTATCGAGCAGCCCCGCCTTCACCGGCAGCGGACGATGGAAATACGCGCCCGCCGCCAGATCGAAACCCACCTGGCCGGACGACGCCAGCACGCCCAGCGCGGACGCGATCTGCGCTTCCGGCAACATGGCCCGCGCGGCCAGCTGGGCAATATCGATGCGGGGTTCGAAGGCCAGGAGCGTTGAGACGAATGCCGCGTCCTCGTTGGCATCCCCGCCCGCGATCAGATGCAGCACCGACCCCTCCCCCGAGAAACCGCGCGCCTTCTCCGGGCTCAGCCCCAGCGTGACCCGTGCGCCGGGCAGCTCCAGCACCCAGGCGCTGGCCTGCGGCTGCGCCCCCGACGCCACATCCGCCCCGTAGGCGCGCAACGCCGTGGCATAGCGCAGCAACGGCTCCAGCGCCCGCAGCCGCTCCGGCCCCGCAACGCAAACCGCGCCGGGCGTCGCCTGCGTCGCCAGCCGCAGCGAACGGGCGGCCTGGGTCGCCCACATCACCGTCTTGGTCGCCGACGAACGCGGCAGTGCCTGCACGAACTGGCGCAACGCCGCGCTCGTCAACTCGTGGCGCGGCATCATGCCCGCAGACAGCATCTGCGTCTCGGCAAACCCCTTGAGCCAGCGCGTGGGCAGAGGGACTTTCTCTTCGATGATCTCGCCCTCTGGCGTCGCAACCCGCAACTCATCGCCGCCCACTTTCAGGTGCAAGGGCTCCGATGCGCGCAACCCCGCCAGCGCCTGGCGCAGCGGTGGATTCACGTCCACGTTGGTGACGCCCGCCGCGGAGTGCGTGACGTCCAGCGCCGCCGCGTCCACGTCCAGGCGGGCGTACACGCCGCAGCACACACTGAAGGACTCGAAGCGCAAGCCCTCGGGCGTGGACGTCACGACCGGGTCCGCCGCCCGCAGCACCGCGGCCAGCGTATTCGGCGGCACATAGAAACGCGTGCGCGCCACCCGCGCCAGCATCAGCAGCGCTTGCGCCACCACGGCGGGCTGCGCCACAAATCCGGAAAAGAAGAAGGGATGCGCCACCGCGCCCGACGGCGCAAGACCGCCGCTGGTAGCCAGCCTCAAGTCCGCCTGACCCTGCCGTTGGGCGAATTCGGAGGGGGCAAGGTAGGCATAGGCCAGCTCCGTCATGCTGCGTAGCTTCTAGATATAGGCGGGACGCCGCGCTGACCCTGTGCCGCCGCAGTAAGGGGCCGCCGAGCGCGGTCTGGCTGAGGTGAACGCCTGCTGCCGGGCGTCTGTGTCGATGAGACTTTTCGCTGCGTATTCATTGGGCCACATGATAACGAACGTCCCCATTTTCCCGGGTTGGGATTGTTCAGCTGCTGATGCCGTCAGGCAATGTTGCACAGACGCCGCACCACAATCGCATTGATAGTCTTTCTCATTCTTATTGGGTAGACTTGCGGGCATCTTGCCCACGCCCGACCCGCTCACCCTCCCTGCGATCGAAACCCTGTACCGCCGCCATCACGGCTGGCTGCGGGGGTGGCTGTGCGGCAAGGTCGGCGACGCCAGCGATGCGGCCGACCTGGCGCAGGACACCTTCGTGCGCCTGATGACCGGCCGTCAGGGCATGGTGCTGCGCGAGGAACCGCGCGCCCTCATCACCCATATCGCCAAGGGCCTGCTGGTGGACCACTGGCGGCGCCGCGCCGTGCGGGAGGCCTACCTGGAAGCGGTAGCCCACCTGCCGGAGCCGCAGGCGCCGTCGCCCGAGACCGGCCTCATCATCATCCAGACCCTGATCGAGATCGACGCCATGCTGAGCCGGCTCCCGGCCGTCACGCGCGATATCTTCCTGCTGGCTCAGCTCGAGGGCCTGACGCTTGCCGAGATCGTCGCGCGCACCGGCAAGCCGCTTATCACCGTGCGCCGCCATCTGCACAAGGCGCTGACGGCCTGCATGGCGGTCGCGGCATGAGCGCCGCCGATGGCGCGATGGACCGCGCCCTGCTGGACGCGGCGGCCGACTGGGTCATCCGCCTGCGCTACGACACCCCCGATGCGGATACCCGCGAAGCTTTCGCGCGCTGGCTGGCCCAGAGCGACGCGCACGCGCAGGCCTGGGCGCGCGCCGAACGGGTGCTGGGCCATTTCGATCGCGTTCCCGCCAGCATCGGGCGCGACGTCCTGCGGTCGCGCGGACGGCGCTCCGTCGTGCGCGCCCTGATCACGGGCGGGCTGCTCTTGCCGGCCGGCTGGATCACCTGGCGCCAAGCACCGGTCTGGACGGCCGACCTGCGCACGGCCACGGGCGAACAGCGCGATTGGGTGCTGGACGATGGCACGCGCGTCGTGCTCAATACGGGCAGCGCCGTGGACGTGCGTTTCACGGCCACTGAGCGCCGGCTCGTCCTCTTGGCCGGTGAACTGCTGCTGACCACCGGCAAGGACGCGGCCCGGCCACTGCTCGTTCAGACGCCGCACGGCGACGTCCAGGCCCTGGGCACGCGCTTCAGCGTGCGCTTGAACGAGCGCGCCTGCAAGGCAGCCGTGTTCGAGCATGCCGTCGAAATCCGCCCGCGTCACGGCCAGCCGCTGCGGCTGGACGCCGGCCAATCCGCCCGCTTTACCGAGGCCGGCATCGACCTGCCCCTGCCCGCCACTGCCGACGACACCGCCTGGGAGCAAGGCATGCTGGTGGTGCGCGACGAGCGTCTGGCCGATGTGGTGGCCGAGCTCGGCCGCTACCGTCCGGGGGTGCTGCGTTGCGACCCCGAGGTCGCCGGCCTGCGCCTGTCGGGCGCGCTATCGGTCCGCGACACCGACGCAGCCCTGCGCGCGCTAGCCGCCCGCCTGCCGGTCAAGGTGCGGCGCGTCAGCGCCTATTGGGTAACGGTCGGCCCCCGGTGAAAAAAAGTTTGTCGGACATGAGCACTTTTTCCTTCTCGTGCGGCTAGGGATATGACACCGCTTCGGCGGGCGAATTTCCCCAGATGACAGAAAGGACGAAAGAGTGACTGCACGCAATCACGCCGGGTTGGGCCCGCGCAAGCTTTGGATGTTGTCGGCGCTGTGCGGCGCCCTGGTGGCCGGCGCCGTGGCCCTGCCGGCCATCGCACAGGCCCGCCCGGTCGCCATCGCCGCCGGCCCCTTGAGCTCGGTACTCGCCAGCTACGCAGCGGCCGCGGGCGTGCAACTGGTGTTCGACCAGGCCCAGCTTGCCGGCCGCCAAAGCCCCGGACTGAGCGGCAACTACGGTGTGCAGGAAGGCTTCGATCGCCTGCTGGCCGGCAGTGGTTTTCGTGTGGTGTCCGATGGCGCCGGGGGCTATGCCCTGCAGCGCGAGTCCAACGTCACCGAACTCGCTCCGGTGACCGTCACCGGCATGGCGGAGCGCGCGACCAGCGAAGGAACCGGCTCCTACACCACCGAAGCCGTCACGATCGGCAAGGGCTTGCAGCGCCTGAAAGACATCCCGCAATCGGTGTCCGTGATCACGCGCCAGCAGCTTGACGACCAGAACCTCAACAGCCTGGGCGACGCCATGCGCAACGTCACCGGCGTGACGGTCGAGACGCTCAGCTCCGGCGGCGGCATGTCGGGCTTCATCTCGCGCGGCTACTCGTTGGACAAGCTCCAGGTCGATGGCCTGTCCACCCCGGCGGGCGCTGGCAACCTTTCGCCGGGCTTCGACTTGGCCATCTACGACCGCATCGAAGTCCTGCGCGGCCCCGCTGGCATCTACCAAGGCACCGGCGAACCCGGCGGCTCGATCAACCTGGTGCGCAAGCGGCCCCTGCAAGATTTCGCCTTCAGCGCCCAAGCCAGCGTCGGGTCCTGGGACTACTACCGCGCCGTCGCCGACCTGAGCACCCCATTCGACAGCGAAGGCAAGGTGCGCGGCCGCTTCATCGCCGCCTATGAAGACCGCGGTTCCTTCGTCGACCGCGTCGAGTCGCAGCGCCCGACTCTCTACGGCATCGTCGAGGCCGACCTGACGTCCCGCACCACGGTTGCCGCCGGCATCACCCACCAGCGCTTGCGCGCCACGCCCGCCTTCGGCCTGCCGGCCTACGCCGACGGCGGCCTGCTCGACGTGCGGCGTTCCACCAACCTGAGCGCCGACTGGAACCGCATCGAAGAAGAAACCACCGAACTCTTCGCCGACCTCGAGCATCGCCTGGATGGCGGCGGCCGCGTGAAGGCCGGCGTCTTTCATCGCGACACCGACACCCCCGTGCGCGACTTCACCTGGCCCAACCGCGCGGTCGACCCCGCCACCGGCAACACCAACCTGATCGCCTGGTCGTACCGCAACCACTGGAAAACAACCGGCGCCGACCTCAACCTGAACCAGCCCTTCCAGGCCTTCGGGCGCGAACACTCGCTGCTGATCGGCGCCGATTACAGCTATACCCACAAGGATTTCACCTATGGGGGTGGCTCGATCTTCCCGACCAACATCTATCAGCCCATCACCAACATGCCCAAGCCGGACATGGAGCAGGTCAACGGCAGCGACGGGCGTGTCAGCGAATTCGGCCTTTACACGCGCGCCAACCTGCAGCTAGCCGACCCGCTCAAGCTCGTCGTCGGCGCGCGCCTGGCCTGGTGGAAAAACGACGCCCGCAGCGACAACGTGTACTTCGGCGACTTCAGCCAGAATGTCGACCGCATCGACGCCCGCACCTCGCCCTACGCCGGCCTCATCTTCGATCTGACCCCCCAATGG
>Ga0256885_1000748_pt1 | contig 10576 bp, 10 predicted proteins | sample MC6MC0493MT_FD_186344 | JGI IMG/M metagenome (GOLD analysis project Ga0256885, IMG submission 186344) | Metatranscriptome of enriched soil aggregate microbial communities from Iowa State University, Ames, United States - MC6-MC0493-MT... | ecosystem: Environmental > Terrestrial > Soil >...
AAAGAAAAACTGAAAACAGTTACAATACAAACTGCATTCAGTGATTTTTAAAATTTACACTTTTGCAGTGTTTTTTCCGGCGTTTTGCGCTTCTATCTTTGTCTCATTATTAACCAACAAATTTTACTGAAATGAGAAATTTAATTACTGGTGTTTTAACACTAACAGCTATGGGGTTCACATTTGCTCAAATGAACATCGATGTTAGCACTCAAAATGGAAATCTAAACGCAGCAACTGTTACACAGACAGGAATGCTAAATTCAAACTCACTATTACAGGATGGAAATCGTAACGTTGCAACGATTGACCAAACCGGAATACAAAACTCTAATACAGTTGTGAGCGATGGTAACAGAAATAACGTTGATGTTGATCAAACTGGTTGGCTTAACGTTAATAATACCAATCAGGTAGGAAACAGAAATGATGCTTCAACTTTGCAATGGGGAGGTTGGAATAGTGTAGATCAAGACCAATTAGGTAATAGAAATGATGCTTCTGCAACTCAGTACGGAGCAAGTAACGCAATTATCCAGTTCCAGGATGGAAATGATAACTCAGCAACTGCGCTTCAAGTAGGTAATTCTAATGCAGCAGGACAATATCAAATGGGATCAGGAAATAGTGCTGTAGCTGCTCAAGGTGGAAACTCAAACCTAATTGTACAATGGCAGGATGGTGACGATAACGTTGCTGTTCATGGTCAGTTAGGTAATAGCAATCAAGCTTTTGTAGGTCAATTTGGAGATGATAACCAAGCTTATGCAGCTCAAATTGGTAATGGTAACTATTTAGAACAAGGCCAATTCGGTGATTCTAATACAGCTTTAGATATTCAGTTAGGTAATTCAAACCAAGCTTATATTTATCAATATGGAGATTCTCATCTTCACGTAGGAACTCAAATAGGAAACAATAATACATTAACGGTGACCCAATCTAATTAATTCTTAGGTTATTTTTTATTCAACCCAAAGAGAGGCTTCGGCTTCTCTTTTTTTGTCTAAAAATAATTCGTAGAAACGATGATGTGATGTAACGGAAAGTAGTGATTTTAATTTTGTAATGGTAAGGAGTGTTTCGCAAGGCTGTGTAATAGGGTACCTTTAAATAAAAAAATGAAAGCCTTAACCAAACTAATTTCATGTATTATCTTCTTCACATTTCTTTGGGGGAAGTCGCAACAAGTTGATTGGAATAAAATCAATAGCAATACAATTATAGATGTGATTTCTCTTCAGAGTATTCCACAAAGTAATTCATCATCTGTTGTTGCACAAGTTGGAAACGGGAATAATGCTGATCTTACTATCAGTTCTAAAACCAAAATTATTATTCAGCAGCTAGGTGATCAGAATAGTATTTATTTTAATAATGCTTTTACCGAAAAGGAAACTAAAGCTGCCGTTACCGTACAAGGTTATAATAATATTGTTGATGTCACAGGAAGTAACAGCGTTTCAGATGGAATGCAGATTAATGTAAAAGCAGATAATAAGACGGTCTTTGTAAGAAATTATTAGATGAAATGCGATGAAAAGTTTTTATTCATTATTAGTTTTTTTATTTCTTATGCTCTTGTCCTCATCAATATTTGGGCAAGAGGATAAGAGAATTATAGCAAAAATTGAAAATGAAACAATTGAAAAACAACTTAAAATAAAAGCGATTGTTACAAATAATACTCCAACTTACGTAGAGCTCAATTACCTTTTGGTAAGCATTAAAAAAGGAGAAAATGGAAATCTTTCCAACAACAAACAAAGTGGAAAATTCTCTATTAATCCGGGAGAAACAAAATCTTTATCTGAAATTAGTGTAGGTTTAGAAAATAAAGATGCACTGAAAGCGTTTCTCTACATCCGAGACGAGCAAACTCAGAAACTCATATCTAAAGACAGTTTAGAAATTAATCAGAATTTTTTTAACAAAAAAATCAGTCAGGTCGAAAAAGAAGAAGCTTTTGAACTGAAAGGTCTTACAATTGACGACACAAAAACAAAAGTGGGAAGAGATTTTTATGATATGTTTTACATTCAGTACAGTCAGATTCCCGATAAAAGCACTTCAAGTATAAAAATTTCTGAACTTCCGGCAAGAGGAACCAGTGGACAAATAAACATCGAAATTGATGATAAGGTTATTTACAGCTTTATTACAAACCCAAGTGAAGACTATCTAACGGAGCAGCTTGCCTATACTTTAAGATATATCAAAGAATATAATATCAGGAAAAATCTTATAAAAAATGAATTTATCTACTAAAATGAATAGTCATGAAAAATTTAACCGTTGTAATGATACTTTTTGCCGGGACATTTCTCGCAAAATCTCAGCAACTGGTATATAAACCTATCAATCCCGCATTTGGTGGCGATACCTTTAATTATCAGTGGCTTTTGAGCTCAGCCAATGCTCAGAATCAGTTTGATGAAAAGTCTAATATAGATAATTTATTAAGTGGTTTAAACTCTTTAGACAGTTTTACACAAAGCCTGAATAGGCAAATCTTGAGTCAGCTTTCTAGCAAATTGTTTCAGGAACAGTTTGGCGATGGAGCTTTAAAACCAGGAAATTACATATTTGGATCACTGTATTTGCAAGTGACTTCTACAGCTCAAGGACTATTAATAAATATTTTGGATACCGGTTCGGGAGATCAGTCAGAGATTGTCATTCCAAAATAAAAAAACTAAAAACGATCATGAAAAGTTATATTAATGTCAAAATGTTATTCTGTATAATGGTTTTGTCTATTGTATTGGGATGCGGTTCGATGATTGGATTACCTTCTTCAAAAGAAAAATCAATGATTGGTGAAATCACACCTTATACTACAGAACTCAAAAATTTACCAGCTCCTAAAGAAAAAATTGTTATCGGAGTATATAAATTTCGGGATCAAACCGGGCAATACAAACCTGCAGAAAATGGTAATAACTGGAGTACAGCAGTTCCGCAAGGTACCACCACAATTCTTATTAAAGCTTTGGAAGACAGCCATTGGTTTATTCCTATCGAAAGAGAAAATATTGCAAATCTTTTAAACGAAAGACAAATCATCCGTTCCACAAGACAGGAATATCTGAAAGACGCAGATAAAAATAACAGTCAGGGATTACCGCCATTATTGTACGCCGGAATTCTTTTGGAAGGTGGTGTCATTTCTTACGACAGCAATATTCTGACCGGTGGAGTAGGTGCAAGATATTTTGGGATCGGTGCTTCTTCACAATACCGACAAGATAGAATTACTATTTATCTGAGAGCGGTCTCTACTTTAAACGGAGAAATTTTAAAAACGGTTTATGTTTCCAAAACAATTCTTTCTACAAGTGTAAACGGAAGCTTCTTCAGATATGTTGATGCAGAAAGACTTTTGGAAGCTGAGGTTGGAATGACTCAAAATGAGCCCGTACAATTGGCGGTAACAGATGCTATAGAAAAAGCGGTGAAATCCTTAATCGTAGAAGGTGTTCGTGATAAAATTTGGGGGAAAGCAGTTGATTCAAATGTGAAATACCAAAAACTTATTGATGAGTACAATGCCGAGCAAGCCAACAGCAACAAAAGATTAATAGGAAATAAATATCCTAATGACAGCAGACAGAATTTTTCAATTTTCGGAAACGTCGAAACGCAGCAGGTAAAAGATGATTATGTAAATCCTTCAACCAGTATTGGTGGGAAAGTGGGAATCAAATATTTCCTCAGTAAAAATTTCAACTTAGAAGGAAATGCCAATTATTTCAAGATTCAAAACGATAACATAATGTCTCGGTCATTTTTCGTTACAGAAATTAATCTTGAATACATAATCATTCCACAATACAAACTTTCGCCATACGTCTATGGTGGAGTTGCAACGATGTTTTCGCAGGATAAATCAAGATACAAAGCACAGGTTGGTGGCGGATTAGAATATTTGGTAAAACAAAATATTGGTTTAAGGCTTTCCTCGCAGTATGATATGGGATTCAGTGATGATTTGGAAAATCTCATAACGGGAAAAAGAAATGATCAGGCAATACGATTTGGTCTTGGAATCAATTTTTATATCGGAAAAAATTAAAAACTAGGTTATGAAAACTTTTATAAAAATATTCACCATTCTCATTCTGATTTTTTCTTTAGGATCATGCAGTGAAGAATTGGTAGAACAGGCACAAACAGGGACTCTTAAAGGGAAAGTTGTAAAACGTGGCACCAACGAACCGATACAAAATGCAAAAATTTTTACAACTCCAAGTACACAAACTGTGTTTAGTGATAAAGATGGTTTGTTTGAAATAAAAGATTTACCAATCGGAAATTATTCGGTAAAATGTGAACTTTCGGGTTATGTAACCAATTTTCAGGCGGTCAATATTCAAAATCAAGGGCAATTGGTTACGATTGTTTTTGAGATGAATGATGATGATTCGTTAAATTCTCCGCCGACAGCTCCTGTGTTGTTGAGCCCAATTGATAATGCGGTCAACCAACCTTTGACCGTAGAACTCAAATGGAATTCTACCGATCCCGATACAACCGATGTTTTGAAATATAGATTGATTGTAAAAAATAATCTCAATACGAATATTGTTGAGGTAAATAATCTAAAGGAAAAACATTATACGTTAGATAACCTTCAGTTTGGAGTCAGTTATTTTTGGCAGGTTGGCGTTTCAGACGAAATTCATCCGGAAGTTTTGAGTGCTGTATTCAAATTTACAACGAATACGGTTCCTGCAAATCGGTATCATTATGTGCGTAAGCAAAGTGGAAATTTTGTAATCATGTCCAGCGATAATCTGGGAAGTAATTTTCAATACACAGCTTCTATGTACAACAGTTGGCGTCCGAGAAAAAATAATAATGCAGGATTAATCGCATTTTTAAGAACTGAAAGTGGCGGAACTCATATTTACACCGCAAATCCGGATGGTTCAAATCCATTTAAAGTAACTCAGATTCCGGTTTCCGGTTTTAATAATTATGAAATGGATTTTGCATGGAGCACGAATGGAAGCATGTTCATTTACTCCAGTTTTGATAAACTATATAAAATCAATAAAGACGGAAGCGGACAGGAACTTTTGTACACAACACCCGATGGAAGCCTGATTTCAGAATGTGACTGGAGTTATGATAACAGTAAAATTGCCCTGAAAACAAATAATTTTAACGGCTATAATGTGAAAATTTATATCATCGATATGCTCGGAAATGTTTTGAAGAATATTGTAAATGGTAGTTTAGGAGCAGCTGGAGGATTAAACTTTTCTGTTGACGGACAAAAATTGCTGTACACAAGAGACGTTTCAGGATATCAGGATTCTAATTACCGACAGCTCGATTCCCGAATTTTTATTTATAATTTAGTAACCGATGCCATTCTCGATGTTTCTACAGAAAGTGATAAACTAGTTGGAACCAACGATCTTGACCCAAGATTTTCGCCAAACGATGCTCAGATTATTCTGATGAACACTTCTAATGATAATATTTCACAGAAAAATGTCGTCGTTATAGATTTAAATAACACCAATACAGATTTTACCAGAACTACACTTTTTACCAATGCAGAAATGCCGGATTACGAATAATATTAAGACCAAAATATTTCTCGCAGATTGGTTAGATTAAAAAGATTTAGTTTTATCATTTATAACTTACAAAGTCTGAATAATCTGTGAGAATTAAAAATTAAAAAAGATAAAAAACTTGCGCCTTTGCGTTTTCCGACAAAATAGTATTTTATAAAAATTTAAACAGACATATGATTTAAAATTTTTAAAACTCGAATAAGCTAATTTAAACATTCATATTTTTTTTGTAAACTTTGCCAAATTTTCTAGGATTAACGGCAAAAAGAATCTAAACCTTTTGAGTTTAGATTTTTTTTGGTTTAAAATTTTGAATTTTTAATGGATGATGTTGTTCTCCAAAGCATATTTTACGACACCTACAGAATTTCTCACATTCAGTTTTAAAAGAATTCGTTTTCTGTGAGTTTCTACCGTATTAATGCTGATGAACAGTCTTTCGCCGATGTCTTTACTGCTCAATCCGTCGCAGATTAATTTTAAAATCTCCATTTCCCGCTTTGTTAAGGGGTCTTTAATGTGAGAATTTTGTTTTTCCTGCTCGTGACTGATGTAATTAATCATCATTTCTTTCGCATAATCACAAATGTAGATTTCGTTTGAGATTAATGCCTGAATAGATTTTAAAAATTCATCATAAGAACTGTTTTTGTCGAGATAACTTTTAATTCCTTTCGTGAAAAGTTTTCTAATTGATGTTACGTCAAAAGAGTGCCCGATTACAATAATCTTGATATTTTTGTTTTCAGCAACAATATTTTCTATAGAAGAATACATTTCTGTACGTACTAAAATACCGGAGCTGATCATTAAAAATTCTGGAGGGTCATTCTTGATGTGTTTAGAAAGATTTTCGTACGAATTAAAAATTTCGATCGAACTAAAAATCTTGTTTTGAACAAGAATTTTTGATAAACCCTCCGCATATAACAGTGGCTCATCAAAGATGGTTAATTTAGGTTTCATCAGGGTAAGTTTTCAATACATAAATATAGTAAAAACCCCATTATTTCGCACTAAATAATCCGTTTTTTTACGGTTTTTATTAATGTAATTATTGTTTTTATATGAAAATGATAATTTATAGTTATTTATATCATTGATTGTTGATTAATTGCGTTTTCATCATTTTTTTGAGAGTTTAAATGTGTGAATAATTCGGTGTTTACATGAATTTATTAAACTTTAGGAGAAAATTTATTTCACAAGTAGGGAATTGTACATTAGGATTGAAAAAAAGTTTCTTTCAAAAATTATTTCATGTGAGGCTTAAAATTTATATAATTTTTTAAAAAGCTGTAAAATCAATGAAAATAATGTGATTTTTAAATGTAGAAAAACCTTGGTTAATGTATGAAAAAGTAAGCTATGATAAAATTTAAATAAAAAAGCCTCCAAAATCTGGAGGCTGTAGAATGTTTTTTAATTAGAATATCCGCTCAATTCTTCTTTATTCGAATTGTAGATTTTGTATTCTAAATACTTAAAAGAATCCCTGGGAATAATGGTGACCCATTTTTTGTACTTCAAAAACCATTTCATCTGGATGCTTTTAAGACCTTTAGTAAGGTAAGCTTCTACGAAAGGGTGTACATGCAGGAAAAGTTTTCCTTTTTCTTTCTGCATAATGGTTCTGATGGTGTCTCCCATTTTCTCAACAATTACGATCGGAGCTACTATTTCTCCGTCTTTGTTGGGATTTTCTTCTTTAATGTCGATTTGTTTTTCCGGACGGTTTCTTTGTCTTGTGATTTGTATCAATCCAAACTTACTTGGAGGTAAAATCTTGTGACGGGCTTTGTCGCGGCTCATTTCTGTTTTAAAATGCTCATACAAATCTCTTCTATGATCGGGGTTGGTCATGTCGATAAAATCTACAACGATGATGCCTCCCATATCGCGAAGACGCAATTGTCTTGCTATTTCTGTGGCTGCCATTTTGTTCACATTCAATGCGTGTTCTTTATTGGCAGTGTTTCCGGCGGTAATATTATTTCCGGAATTGACGTCGATTACGTGCAACGCTTCTGTGTGTTCTATCACCAGATAAGCGCCTTTTGAACTTGGAATATTTACGTGTTTTCCGAAGCTTTGTTTTAGCTGCTTTTCAACGTTATAATATTCGAGAAGAGGAATATGGGAGTCGTAGAACTGAACGATGTTTTTTCGTTCTGGAGCTATTACTTCCAGATAATTTTTCATTTCGTCTACCATTTGCTCGTCATCGCAAAAGACATTTACAAAATCCTGGTTAAAGTTATCTCTCAAAATAGACGATGCTTTATCATCTTCGCTCAAGACTTTAGAAGGTACTTTGTTTTTCTGAATATTCTTAAAAGTATTCTCCCATTTCTGAATCAGTTGATTCATATCATTATGGAGATCGGCTACTTTCTTGCCTTCGGCTACTGTTCTGATGATGACGCCAAAACCTTCTGGTTTTATACTGTCGATCAGGGTGCGAAGTCTTACTTTTTCTTCAGAACTGCTGATTTTTTTTGAGATTGAAACTTTATTGTCGAAAGGTATCAAAACCAAAAAACGTCCTGTTAAAGAAATTTGGGTAGAAATTCGTGGTCCTTTTGTGGAGATAGGCTCCTTGGTAATTTGTAATAAAACGATATCATCTTTGGCGATGATCTTATCTACAGTCCCGTTTTTGTCGATTTCAGGCTGAATTTCAAAATTCTTTAAACCTGATGAAGTCTGTTTTTTAGAAACCGAATCTTTTAAAAATTTTCGGTACGTAAGGTATTGCGGTCCCAAATCCTGATAATGCAAAAATGCATCTTTATCATAGCCGATATTTACAAAAGCGGCATTAAGGTTGGGTGCAAGTTTTTTTACTTTTCCTATAAACAGATCTCCTACTACAAAATCATTTTTGTCTTCTTCCTCATGAAGTTCACATAGTCTTCCATCCTCCAGCAAAGCAATCTTTGTAAGATCATCTTCATGCGAAACTATTAGTTCTTTCTTCATTTTTAAAATTAAAGATAAAAAGATTGGTGATGAAATTTGAGGTTAATGATTGCTCATTGTTCTCAATTCCTTACTGTTTTACATAACAAAATATAGTCGGTGAATATTAAAAAATTAAAAACACCAACTATATTATTATACTAAAAATCCCGAAGGAGATTATTTTTTCTTATGTCTGTTCGCTCTTCTTCTTTTCTTTCTTTTGTGTGTTGCAACCTTGTGTCTTTTTCTTTTCTTTCCGCTTGGCATAATGTTAAATTTTTTTTAAGTAACTAGTTAATATTAATTATTTCTCTCTTTATTTTACTGCAACCTTAGTTTTCACTTTCTCCACAAAAGATTTTGATGGCTTGAAAGCAGGAATATTATGTGCAGGAATTTCTATTGCAGTGTTCTTAGAGATGTTTCTTCCCGTTTTTGCTGCTCTTGTTTTCACGATGAAAGATCCAAAACCTCTTAAGTAAACATTGTCTCCATTGTACATAGAAGTTCTGATCTCCTGCATAAAAGCTTCTACAACTTTCTGTGTTTCATTCTTTTCGGTCCCCAATTTATTTGAGATGGTGTTTACCAATTCTGCCTTTGTCATTTCCTTTGTAAATTTTAAATTTTAGGTGTGCAAATTTAGTCAAAAAAATTGAATATTAACAATTTCAAACGAAAAATGTTTCACATAAACTACTGAGAATTCTGTGTTTAGTATAGTGTATTGCTAAAAGAAGGAGTTTTTTACATGCTGGAATTGTAATATCCGTTTTCTACACAGAAGCGAATGAGGTGCAGTTTGGTTTTTAAACCGAGCTTTTCTGTAAGTCTGTTGATGTACGTATCGATGGTACGTGTGCTCAAATTGAGCTTTTCGCCAATCTCTTTATTGCTGAAGCCTTCATAGCAAAATTTCATCAGTTGAATTTCTGTTGATGAAAGTTCTTCCTGGCTTTTTTTCTGACGGTTCATATATTCCTGCACAGCCAAAGGTTGTTGTTTCCAGTTTTCGGAATAAGCTTGATAATCAAAATCTTGAGAGGTAATTTGTCCTTTGATGATGTCTTTTATAATATTGCTGTTTTTTTGGCAGTAATAGATATTGGGAACCTTCTCTAAAATCTCTGCCATGTCTTCCTGATACGTTCCGGAATAGGTGATAATCGGTGTTTCACTATTGTTTTTTCGGATAAATTTTATGGCTTCAATACCGCTGAGAACAGGCATAAAGAGCTCTATGATAAAGACATCTTCCTGTTTCCTGTAGATTCGGTTAATCAGCTCATGACCGTTGTTGCAGTCATTAAGCAGCATATTAAATGGGTTTTCCAGAAGCGTTTTGATCATTATTTTTTTAAAATAAAAATCGCTGTCCGCAATAGAAAATCTTACCGTATTGGTCAGTAACTTACTCATTTTATTTTCGTGATTTGGTATGGCAAAATAAAATTCTGCTGACTAAAATAAGAAAATCTTTCGGATCTGAAAATTAAACTTTACATTAAAAAATTGTAAATAGTATTGTATGCATTGAATTTAATTTTGTGCATAAATATTTTTTTTCCTATTTTCACAATCCAAACCAAATCACAAACATGTCTACGAGTAGAGAAAAAAAATTAAACAAATCTGATGTAAGATTGGGTATATGGAAGTTTATACTTTCATTCGTTATATTATCTGCAATCTCATTTACCAGTGTATTCTTCTTTTTTAAGAGTTACGACAGGCAGCTTGCCGGTGTTGATGAAGAAGTACGTGCATACCGAGACCTTTTGGCTAAAGATAACCTTCTTCGTATTCACGTTGACAGTATTTACGCAAGAATGGAGCTGTTGGATTCTGACAAAGCTTATAACGATAACTATTTACGTACTTATATTCTCGACAACGTTCGCGAAGCTCAACAGCTTATGGCAGCCGACAGCGCTCATAACTTAAAACATTACGCAGTTTTAATGCAGAAAATTAAGCCAATGCTTAATCTCAAAAGCCAAATCCTCAATGTCTCTTTTAAA